>Ga0209172_10006329_pt1 | contig 13269 bp, 8 predicted proteins | sample LarsenN4metaG_FD_184113 | JGI IMG/M metagenome (GOLD analysis project Ga0209172, IMG submission 184113) | Hot spring sediment bacterial and archeal communities from British Columbia, Canada, to study Microbial Dark Matter (Phase II) - Larsen... ... | reverse complement strand
TCGGCGGCCTCTGCTATACTACCCCCATTCTCTATGTACTCTATGACTCGTTTTCTCAAGTCCAGACTATAAGCCATTCTGACCCCTCCCTCATAATTCTTCTCAATTTTAGCACATCTGGCTTCCCTCTCACTCTTATTTGAAATGACTATATGTCTAACAATAGTTTCATGCTTGACCGCTCCAATATTCAGGAGGTAGGGGTTCGTTGAAATCATCGGCAATCCAACCCATTCCTTTGTGTAAACCAGCAACACGAGGCTTCTTAGTCTTCGGTGGGATATACTTTTGTGCCAGAAACTCAATATAATCTAGCACCTGCTGCTGTTGAGCGGCGGGCAACTGTTGCAGCTTGTCGATTACAGATTGGTCAATTACAGACTGAGTGCCATCAGTAGTGGAGACCATCATATTTAATCTCATCAGTTTAGTTAAACGGGGATTTAGTAGATGCTGCAGCCAGAGCGAAACTACCACAACCTCTGCACTGGATAGCCATCAAACACCCCATCCACACTGATAATGGGAAGTTGTTGGCTAATTGCCTGGGCAATGATGATGCGATCGAAAGGATCCCGATGCGCTGCAGGCAGACTTTCCAGCACCCACACATCCCCCACCTCTATGGCCAAAAGTTGCAAATTATTTGTCTGCTGTTGAGTCGAAATCAACTCCCTTAGCGGCAAATCAAGGTTTAATTTACCGCTTTGGATTTTGATTTGCATTTCCCAAACACTCGCCACACTCAAGAGTAAATCGTTGTCCTCTTGAGCCAACAGGTTGGCAACTCGTTCAGATAACCGTTCTGGTAAACCAGTCCACCAAATGAAAGTATGGGTATCTAACAATAGTTTCATGCTTGACCGCTCCAATATTCAGGAGGTAGGGGATCGTTGAAATCATCAGCAATCCAAACTTTGCCTTTGTGTAAACCAGCAACACGAGGCTTCTTAGTCTTCGGTGGGATATACTTTTGTGCCAGAAACTCAATATAATCTAGCACCTGCTGCTGTTGAGCGGCGGGCAACTGTTGCAGCTTGTCGATTACAGATTGGTCAATTACAGACTGAGTGCCATCATTAGTGGAAACCATCATATTTAACCTCATCAGTTTTGCTGGACTACATCTATATTACCGGAAATGCAGTGTGACTAGCAGTGACCCTGGTGAGCAGGTTTCTGTGGAGGGAAATTTTTACCGCCATTCCCCCTGCAACGTAAAAGCTGCCCAGAAATAGGGTGATTTCCATTCCTGACTTTGCCACATCTCCAACTGTGCCGATCGCAACGCTTGCGCCGGAGTCATACCTTGTGATAACATTTTTCCATAGAAACCGGTCATTAATGCTGCCGTTCCCTCATCATCTACACTCCACAAACTTGTCACCAACCGCTCCGCTCCTGCATACATAAATCCCCGCGTCAGTCCGGTTATCCCTTCTCCCCGCACATTCTCACCTAACCCCGTCTGACAAGCACTCAAAACCACCAAATCTGCATTCAAACTCAAGTTAAAAATATCGTGCAAGCGCAGGAACCCATCGACGGGTTGCCCCTTTTCATCCACCAAAGACATGACTAATCCCGATAATTGGGGATTTTCACTATTAAAAAACCCATGAGTAGCAAAATGCACGATTTGATAATCTGCCATTTGGGAGCTAGTAGCAGTTTTGCGGTTGGCGGCAAAATCAAAAGCGGCAAATTCCTCAGCGTCTGGCACTAAGTTGAGAATTGCAGCGGCTTCCTGGCGGGTGTTAGGTAGAGGTGCCAATTCACCGCTAATTCCCACATCTCTGGCCGAATCTATCACCATCTGCGTCACTAAATTATCATTCCCAGTTGGCGGTTTTCCCGATACGCGGGAGTCACTCAACCCAAACACCGGGTCAGCCAGAATGGCAGCTTTTTTGGGAGCTGGGGGACGCTGATTCACTTGCTGGCGCAAAATCGCTAAACTGGAAGCCGAGGGCAAATTGACGATTTCATGCTTAACCAACAAAGGCTCATCATTAGTTCCGGGTAAAGCCAAAGCCGCAAAGGGAATATAGTAGAGGGAGCCATCGCTGACAATTACTAACCGCTTTTCTCCCAATTGCGCCGCCGCTGGGGCTAAAATTAATTCAGTGAGAGCCGCCGCTGCCTCTACAGCTTTTTTCGGTCTAATTCTCAGACTTGGAGAGGTAATTGCATCCCGAAAATTCTTCGCCGCCGCCTCTATTTCCGCTTTGGGGGGCAATTGGTAACTGGTGACTCCCGTCTGGGATACCACCCATAAATAACTGCGCTGTTCCCCCAGTGCATATTGCAGCAGCAGCGTATCTGCATCTAACACTTGTTGCTGAATTTGGGCTACAGTCAAAGGTTGGGGCTGAGTCAGAGCCGCATAACCAGGACTACGGCGGCGAATTTCTGCCTGAATTTCATCTAGTTGGCGCAGCAAATTATCCAAATCTTGTTGAATAGCGGCGGCTTGTGCAGGCGTATGTTCTCTGGATAGTAAATCAATCTGACTCTGGGCAATCCTGTTGAGCTGCTGTTGCAAATTACTTTCTTGCTCCCGTAGTTGCGGGTCAACACCCGTGCGGATATCGGCGTTTGCTTCTGCCAATAGTTCTAAAAGAGTGCGGGATCTGGCGCGTTCTGAAGCATTGAGAGCTTTGGCGTCATAGCCTTGATGCGGCTGTTCCTGGTGCAACTGCATCAGCAAGTCAATGTAAAGCTCATAATAAACCAGGTTTTTGGCAAAATAGGACTGCCTTAGCTGTTCGCTGACGATTTTAGTGCGCTGATTTTCCACAATGGTAATGGCAGCTTCAATATTGGCTATGGCTGCATCTAGTTGCTGTTGGTTGCGTTGCAGCAAAGCCAAATTTCTCAGCACAGTGGCTTCTGCGGTTTTATCTCCTACTTCCCGTAACAAGGGTAAGACTTGGTTGTAGTATTGGAGGGCTTGTGGAAAGTCTCCTAAGTAGTCGTAAACCTGGCCAATATTGCCGAGGACATAGGCTTCCCCTGCCTTATCACCCAATTGTCGTAACAGGGGTAAAACTTGGTTATAGTAGTTGAGAGCAGTTTGCTGATCTCCCTGGTTGGAGTAAATCGCGGCAATATTGTTGAGGGCAGCAGCTTCCCCCCACTTATATTGTACTTCCTGATACAGGGAGAGGGCTTGATTGTAGTAGTTGAGAGCAGTTTGCTTGTCTCCCTGGTCGGAGTAAAGTAAACCCATATTGTTGAGGGTATTGGCTTCCCCCCCCTTATCCCCTAATTGTCGGGAGAGGGTGAGGGCTTGGTTATAGTAGTTGAGAGCGGTTTGTTTGTCTCCTAGCTCGGAGTAAACCCGGCCCATATTGCTCAAAGTCGTGGCTTCTTCCCACTTGTTTCCCACTTGTTGATAAAGGGGTAAGGCTTGGTTGTAGTAGTCTAGGGCTGTTTGTCCCTCTCCTAGCTGAGAGTAGAGAAAGCCAAGACTGTCGAGGGTATTGGCTTCCCCGCCCTTATCCCCTACTTGTCGGGATAGGGGAAGGGCTTGGTTATAGTAGTTGAGGGCGGTTTGCTTGTCTCCGAGGTCGGAGTAAACCCGGCCCATGTTGAGGAGGGTATTGGCTTCCCGCCTTTTATCTTCGGCTTCTCGTGTTAGGGGTAAGGCTTGGTTGAAGTGGTCGAGAGCCAGTTGTTTTTCTCCGAGGTCAGAGTAAACCCTGCCCATATTGCTGAGAGTCACGGCTTCCTGCCTTTTATCTCCGGTTTCTCGTGTTATGGGTAAGGCTTGGTTGTAGTAGTCTAAGGCCAGTTGTTTTTCTCCGAGGTCGGAGTAAATATTGCCCATAATGTTGAGCGTGTTTGCTTCTCCTCCTTTATCCCCTACTTGCTGATACAGGGGGAGGGCTTGCTTGTAATAGTTGAGGGCGGTTTGTTTGTCTCCGAGGTCAAAGTATATTATGCCTATATTGTTGAGGGCAACTGCTTCTCCTCCCTTATCTCCAACTTGCTGATACAGGGGGAGGGCTTGGTTGTAGTAGCTGAGGGCGGTTTGCTTATCTCCAAGGTCAGAGTATATTATGCCGATGTTGTTGAGGGCAACTGCTTCTCCTCCCTTATCTCCAACTTGCTGATACAGGGGGATGGCTTGGTTGTAATAGTTGAGGGCTTGTTGTTTATCTCCAAGGTCAGAGTGTATTTTGCCGATGTTGTTGAGGGTAATTGCTTCCTCTTTTTTATCTCCAACTTGCTGATACAGGGGGAGGGCTTGGTTGTAATAGTTGAGGGCTTGTTGCTTGTCTCCGAGGTCGGAGTAAACTACGGCTATGTTGCTCAGGGTAATGGCTTCTCCTCCCTTGTTTCCGGTTTGCTGATGCAGGGGGAGGGCTTGGTTGTAGTAGTTGAGGGCGGTCTGCTTGTCTCCAAGGTCGGAGTAAACTACGGCTATGTTGTTGAGTGTTGTGGCTTCTCTTTTTTTATCTTCGGCTTGGCGATATAGGGGGAGGGCTTGGTTGTAGTAGTTGAGGGCGGTTTGCTTGTCTCCGAGGTCAGAGTAAACGCCGCCGATGTTGAGGAGGGCGGTGGCTTGCCGTTCCTGATTGTTGATTTGCCGGAAGAGGGGGAGGGCTTGATTGTAGTAGTTGAGGGCTTGTTGGTTTTCTCCTAGCTGGTCGTAGATATAAGCTATCCAGGCTACTGTGTGGGCTTGTTGGGTGATGTTGCCGGATGCTTGATAAAGTGGGAGGGCTTCTTCAAACTTTTTCATCGCTGCCTGGAATGATGCGGGGGTGTTCTGCTCAAATAGTTGTTCTCCTTCTTCAAAGAGTCGATCGGCTTCTGTATCGCTGCTATTTTGGGCGATTTCTACTAATGGGAAGATTTTCGGTTTGATGGGAGCGGGTCCAGTAGCGGCGATGCTACTGGGTACTAGCAGTAGGCTGAAGGATAGGATAAAGGAATGGGAGAGTAGGGTTAACCAGGGGTAAGGCATGATTTTTAAGAATCCTGTATTTGAAACTAGAAACCTTCTCAGGGTGCATCTCAGTTAGGCAAATCTGCCCTCATCCCCCAACCCCTTCTCCCAAGCCGGGAGAAGGGGAGTCAACCAAGTGAGCTGCAACAAAATTGTCACAGAAACCCGGTTTCTAATCCGCAGAAGGTTTCTAGAATAGTTAAAGTGGGATGGTGTTAAAAGCGATGCAAATGCGGTCTTGGTCGCCGGAGAAGGGCATAGTGCCATGCCAGAAGTAGGAGGGGAAAAGTACCATTAAACCTTCTTGGGGTTTAACTAGGTGTTTTTCTACTTCTACGGATTCGCCGTCACGGTGGAAGATTTCGACAAATTTTAAGTTGCCTTCGTTGGGGTTTTCCCGGACGGTGTGGGGAATGGAGATGTAGTAAACGCCGCTGCAGAAACTTTCGGGGTGGATGTGGGCGCCTTGAAATCCTTCTGATTCTAATACTACGGCCCAACCGCTGAGTTTCCACCGGGAGGGGGGGTTTTTCAGGAAGGGAATGGGGGAGTTTTGGGCGCGGTTTTGGATGTAATCTTGGATGTTGGTTTCAATCAGCTTATGGAGGGCGACCATGACATCTTGGGTGTCCTCGAAGATTTCATAGGTTTGACGCCCTTTGTAGAGGGGTTTACCAAAGCGATCGTTTACGAGGGTGGGATGATGATACACGTATTCGGCTAAGGCTTGGTTGTAGGCGGTGAGGTTTTCCCATCCGGGGACTTGGGTGGTTTGGTATTGGGCGACGAGTTGGGAATAGTCAAATATGGTGGTGGTTTCCGGGGTTGGTTCCGGGAGGTCTTGGAGGGCTAAACCAAGGTGGGCGTAGGCTTTGACGCTGTTCGGTTGGATTTGGCGAGCGTGGTTTAGCTGCTCGATCGCCCCTAGGGGGTTCCCCACGGCTCGCAAGGCAATACCCAAATGTACCAAGGCATCGGGATAATTGGGGTCAATGGCGAGAATCTTGTGATAAATGTCGATCGCCCGTTCCCACTGCAACTCCTGGGTGTAGATTTCTGCGAGACAGTCTAAGGCTTTAATCGATTTCGGGTCACAAGCGATCGCCTTGCGCAAATATTCTATGGCATCCCCATTATTCCCCGTCTGACTCAGCAGCACCCCCAAATTGATATAATGAACGCTGGCATCCGGTTCCAAATTAATCGCTGCTTGGTGACACGCGATCGCTGTATCTATCTCCCCTAACTCATAAAGCGTCACCGCCATCTGAGATAATCCTGCCGTCGAATAAGGATTAATCGTCAGAGCCCGCTCATAAGCATTGCGGGACTCCACCAAATCCCCCTTGCGATACCTCGCCATCCCCAGAGCCAGCCAAGCCTCAAACGACTTAGGATAAATAGCGATCGCTTTACGATAAGAATCGATCGCCCCATCCAATTGCCCCTGCAACTGGAGCAAATCGCCCATTGCCACATATGCTTGCAAGTAATCTGGCTTTAAAGCGATCGCCCGATCCAAAGCCGTCATCGCCTCACCCGGCATGGCTTTTTCCGTATAAGCAATGGCCAAATTCAGATAAGAAGCCGCCGAACTGCCATCGATATTAATCGCCCGCTGATACCATTCAAGAGCCGCATCAGGCTGGCCATCCATCCGATAAGCATTTCCCAAATTATTGATAAAACCGATATTATTCGGTTCCAAACTAATAGCTGCCTCAATGGTGCGTCTGCCCTTTTCTTTGTCTCCCATTTGCTGGAGCAGCACGCCGAAACTATTCAAAACCTTAGCATTTTTGCTGTCAGTTTTTAAGATTTCTTCATAAATAGTTTTCGCCTGATCGAACTGACCATTTTGGTGCAGAGCCACCGCTAAAGAGAGGAGATTTGGGGGAAAATTCGCCCCTTGGGGCATCCCCGGTAAATCATGGCCTTTATTTTGTTTCCCTGCTTTTCGTCTTTGTTCCCGGTTCACGATTCGGCTCCTGCAACTATGCGGACATTAATCAACCTAACATAACCTTACTCAGCCAGAAACATCGGGTAAGAAACCCTGAATAAAAAATTTTGTAGAAAAAATAGGAAATTTTTTAGAAAAAACGATCCCCTTAGCCCTCTTTCTGTGGTTCGTAGTAGGGCTTTAGCCCTCTTTCTGTGGTACACAATAGAGAAGGTGGGCAAAAAAGTCGTTTTCTGCCCACCTTTGGGATTTTGCCTAAGTGCTAACCTTAACTAGCGGGTGCTACCACCATTAACCCGATCGGGTGGCGTGGTTACGGGTGGCGCAAACTCCACGTCTGGCTGAGAATCGCTCTCAGAGGGGTTTTCCTCCCACGGAAGTAGGGGTGCTTCGGCAAAGGATTTGAGATTGACAGAGCCGAGCAGCTCTTTCCACTCATTCACCAGTTGGTCATCATCTGGGTTAGACTGGCGCAACTGCATTAAAGAGGCAACGGTTTCGTGCCAAATGCCTGCTTTCGCATAAGCCAACACCAGATCCTCACCTTTGGCAGCCTTTAACTGGGCTGTTAGCTCCTGGTTAGGTTGCACCCGTTGCACCCATCCCCCAGTGTAGGCGTCGCCGCCCCGATCGCTCGGGTCGCACACCATAAACACGTACCAGCGATAATACTTATTCTCAATCAAAGCGGGTGCCGTTTCCGGCAAAGTCAAGCTCACAATCCCCGCATTGCCAGAGATGTTGACCTGAGTTTCATAAATCACATCGGTTTCATCCATCAGCAAGAATTCCACTTGCCGAGCCGAGGTATTCGGTACATACCAGAAGAAAGTAGGATGGGCTTCCACGGTTAATCCCAACTTCGTTTCTGGATCTGGGAGTAGGACGGTGAGCAGCCGTTTTTCCAGATCTGGGGAAGTATTCTCGCTGGTGGGAGCGGGTGGGAGGTTCCGGCGAGAGCGATCGTCATCCTGAAGGCAGATTCTCTTTTCCGCGTCTGGACCCCGAGTAGCTCCGCCAATTCTCCGCCCCGGAGGTTCCGGATCGGAAGATTCAAAAATATTTCCTGGCGTAGCTTCTACCCCAGTAGGCAAGGGTTGAGCCGCCCGAGTTCCTCCCCCGATCCGCCGTCCCGGCGGACCCACATCTGGGGGTGAGAACTCCACTGCCTGCACTGGGACTGCAACCCATACTAACAAAGGCAGCAACAGTGCCCATCCCATAGTTATCGAAACTTGACGTAATTGTTTCCAGGGCATATTTTTTCCCTTGCTCGTGCAGATTAACTAAGGACGAATCGTGGCTATAATTATCTTAGTCTCTATTTGGGCGCCCTCCCTGCCTTTCATCATTAACTGCAAATTTTTAGCCTAAAATGGCCTTAGCTAGCGGTTTACCCTCGTTTTCTGACACCCAGATGATTAAGAGTTAATAAACTGACGATAGTTCACCATTTATATAGCTCGTCAAATGTAAAACGCTGGCAATGACCCTAATCTATTATAGTATTAATCTGGTGAAATTATGGCCAACAGAAATAGATTGTATTATTTCTTAAAACAGACCCAATGCTCGGAGGCAGGGGAGGCGGGTGCGCCTAATTAGGGTTAAACCTCCGGGGTAGTTTTAGTATCAGTTTCAGGTAGGGAAATCACCCGGCGAGAGATGACGCGGTAAACTTCCACCGTTTGATGCTTGCCTTTGAGAGCCAGCGGCCCCCATGACTCTACCTCAAATTCATCTTGGAGGTAAACCAGGGTTTCCTGAGCAATCAGCACCCGACAGATGGTATCTTGCCGGTCTTTTTCGCAGCTTTCCAGGCGAGAAGCGATGTTGACGCTATCGCCGATGATTCCATATTCCGATCGCTCTTTGCCTCCCAAAGTTCCCGCCACCACCGGACCAGTGAAAATACCCACACGCATTTGCACTACCGGGAAACGCTGCCGCGCCCATTGTTCATTCATCTGCGCGAGACGATCGCCCATTGCCAGACCGCAAGCCACAGCATTACGAGCATCCTCGGCAATTTCTGCATCGGTCGATCGGGCCACGGGCACCCCAAAAGCCGCCATAATCCCATCACCAGTAAACTTGTTAATAATCCCGTGATGCGCTTGCACCGTTTCCGTCAACGCCCCCAAATATTCATTCAGCCATTCCATTAACATCTCCGGCGGCATTTGCTCAGAGATGGTGCTGAAACTTTTCAAATCCGTAAACAACATCGTCGCCATCAGCTTTTGCCCCGGCATTCGGCCATCTTTCAGGAGACGATCGCGGCTTTTCCACAGCGCATCAGCAATTTCCGGCGAAGTATTTTGCCCCAGTAACTTCATCACCACCTGCTGCTGTCTTCCCGCCTGATAAGCTCGGTGAGCCACCACAAAACCCCCTGTCACCAAATAAGCCATCATTGGACTAAACACAGGCACCCATCCCGCCTGGAGAAATATCCCCCAGCAGCTACCCACCAACACCCCCACCATCGCCGTACCGGTCAGGCCCAAAATCACCGGATGACGGCAAAACATCGCCACCATTCCACCCACCACCGCCCAGCCGATCAACCACCAACCTTCCACCCATTCCGGCCAAAACCAAAACAGGGGTCTGCCATCCATCACCGCACTCAGCATCTGACTCAGCATTTGGCCGTGAATAATCACTCCCGGCATCATAGGATTGTCATTTTCCCCCGGACTATAAGGCGTGAAATGAACATCTTTGAGAGAAGGCGCCGTACTGCCAATCAGCACAATTTTATCTTGCACCCACTCCCGAGGCACAGAGCCAGACAAAATCTCACTCACACTCACCACCGGCGCCAAATTTCGCCCAGAGCGATAATTGAGCAAAATCTGATAGCCTCCAGCATCGATCCGCTTATAGCCCCCAGAATTAGATTGCAACTGCTCAAAAGTCGCTTTGCCCCAGAGGATTTGACCACTAGAATTAGTTTTTGGGCTAATCTTTTTGGACTCTAGATAGGAGTAAGCCAAACGCAAAGAAAACGAAATTTGGGTTGTACCCTTACTGTTAAAAGTCATCAAACTACGGCGGATGGCACCGTCCGGATCTGCCACCAAATCATTAAACCCAATTTGCTCTGGAGGCATAGAAGGCGGCGGCCCCACTTTACCCGCATCATCCCTGATCGCGATAATATTGGTAGCCTTGAGCTGTTGCAAAAATTCCTCATGTCCCGGTGGTTGCGGCACATTGCGATACAAGTCCAAACCGATGAGGCGCGGTTGGTACGACTGTAATTTCCCCAGCAACTGCGCCAGCACCTGGTCGGAAAGCGGCCAACCATGAACTTCGATATCTTCCTCTGTGATCCCCACCACCAGCAGTCTGGGGTCCGGTTCTTCATCGGGACGCAGGCGCATCATCGAGTCAAAAACAATTAACTCTAATCGCTGGATGCCCCCCAGTTCCCGCACTCCCAACAGCACACTGCTGGTGAGGACTGTGGCTATAATCATCGCGCCCAAACCCGTTAAGTCCGGCACCTTCTCCCACAAGCGATGCCAAAACTTGGAGACCACAAAGCCCCCAATTCGATTGATATTTCCCATCAGTTTCCCACCCTATAAGCCGCTTTGCCGCTTTCAAGGCATCCCATCCACCAGCAAACCTTTCTCTCTAGGATACTTTCTCCTTTGTACTCTGTCCTTGGTCACATGTCACTTGTCACTTGTCCCTCCCAGAAACCGGGTTTCTCCCACCAGGTGCTTCGTGCTTGAGCGGAGGTCTAACGTAAGAAACCCGGTTTCTCTTCCAATGACTTTTGACCAATGACCAATGACAAATCTAAACTCGGCCATAGCGGGCAGCAGGTTGATTAGTCAACCAAGCCCACATCTGGTCCCCCCAGGAGAAATGCCACCATTCATTCGGGTGGCGGGCAAAACCCGCACTGTGCATCACCTGATATAGCAACTCCCTGGAGGTGTGATAGCGTTTTGCTTCCGGGTGGCTACTGGCGGCGAAATAGTCGGGAATAGAGCGGGGGGAGGGTTCATCTACTGGGGAACCCATATCTATAGGGATACCGGTGGCGTCGGTGAGGGTAAGGTCGATCGCCCCACCAGTGCTATGGGGGGGTGGAGTCTTCGGGTCTTCACTGGGTAACGCCCAAAATTGATAAACTTGCGCCATCAGCTCTTCCTCACTCGCCCCCGGTGAAGCACCTTGGCGCAAAGTTTCATAAGTATGGCGTACCATAAATTCCTGCACTGCCACCGGACGGTAGGCATCAAAAACCTGAATTCGCCAACCCGGATGAATTTCTTCGAGCTGGGTTTGAGCTGCGAGTAACCGGTCAACTACAGTTTGACGGAGTAGATAGGGAGATTTATCACCGTAAGGCGCCCCCAACTGCTGATAAGGGTGTGGCGATACCACCGCCAACCGCTCTAGGGGAATGGACACCAACCGCTCGCCACACTCGACAATTGATATTTGCTGATAAGGTTTCATTTGTCCAAGAGTCCTTTGTCCAAGAGTCCTTTGTCATTTGTGAGGCAGGGGGTGGGAGCCGTGGCATCTGTATGCCTACGGTTCTAATGGCAGCTTGACTGTAAATGTAGTGCCCTGTCCCAGTTGACTTTCTACGGCAATATAACCGTTGTGCAATTCTACGCACTTTTTCACAATTGCTAACCCCAGTCCTGTGCCGGGGCGATTTTCTACATTATTCCCTCGGTGGAAAGGTTCAAAAATGTGGAGCTGGTCTTCTGGTGAAATGCCGATACCCGAGTCCTGAATTCGGAATACAGCCATATTGTCTTCATAAGCTAGTTCCAACCTGACTGTTGTGGCTGAATATTTGAGGGCGTTGGATAGCAAATTAGTCAAAATTTGCCGCAACAGCTTTTCATCCATAATGCAATTTGTCTGATTGCTCCCATTCTGGGGTGGGGGTTCCTCAAAATTAATCCGCTTTGGCCTAGGATTGGCATTATTATTTGGTCGCTTCTTGTTTTGGATATCTTCTTCTATACTGCTCACTAAGTTCCGGCAGAATTGGCTTAAATCCAAAGCTATTGGCTTGAATTCCAATTTTCCTGCATCTGCTTTGCCGATTACCAGCACATCGTTGAGCATTTGGGTCATGTATTCCGCCGCATTTTGCAACCTATTGATATGTTCTATAAGTTTATCTGCCTGCCAGGAATCTACATAAAATTCCATCAGGTCTGCGGAAGAAAGTATCGTGGCCAAAGGGGTGCGAAATTCGTGGGAAACCATCGTGACAAACCGAGATTTTAGCTCGTTAACTTCCTTTTCTTGGGCTAGAGCTTGACGCAGGTAGGCTTCCAACTGTTTGCGCTCGGTGATGTCGGTTTCTGACCCGGCCATGCGATATGCTTTGCCATCGGTATCCCGCAATGCGGTGCCCCGGGACAGAAACCATCGCCAAGTACCGTCTTTATGTAGTCGCCGGTATTCTACCTCATATTGCCCGATAAAACCGGCCAGGTGGGTCTCTAATGCGGCCATTACTGGTGCGCAATCTTCTGGGTGTAATAGTTGTTTCCACTCGTCCCAGCCGTTTTCCAGTTCGGCTTCACCATAACCGAGCATGGCTTTTAAATTGGGAGAGATATAGATTTCGTTACTGTTGATGTTCCAGTCCCAAACTCCTACTTGACCGCCAGCTAATGCGAGGGCATAGCGTTCTTGACTTAAGCGCAGGGCTTTTTCGGCGCGCTTGCGCTCGATCGCATAACGGATAGAACGCTCCAGCACGTGCGAGTCTAGCTGGCTTTTAATCAGGTAATCTGCGGCTCCAGCATTCATCGCTTCTATATCCACATCTAAATCTGCTAACGCCGTCAGCAAAATTATCGGTCCAGAGCAACCTTTTGCTAAAGCTTCCCGTAGCAGTTCCAACCCCCGTCCTCTTTCTCCCCCCGGGGGGCTGAGAGGCTTCTTACCTTTGGTGTGCCCCTTTTTGGCGTTGAGTGTCTGACCCAGGTGGTAATCTAGCAAATATACGTCATGCTGATTTTGCAGTATTTGTTCTAAAGCCTCAGCATAACTGTTGACTGTTCCAAACTCAAATTTTCCAATTTTAATCGCGGATAACAAATCATAGATAAATTTGCAGTTATCATCATCATCATCCACTAAGAGAACTTTTACTGGCTTGCGATACATATGCCAAAGGGGGGTAAGAGGTGGGAGAGTTTCCGCGACTGACGTGCCGATGTTATATCATTTAGTTAAAGTCCTGCTACAGATAGTGCCTCCAGAATGTCTGACCATCCACAAATCGATTTCACCACTGACTTACTCAGAGACTTGACCAGGGAAGCCACTCGATTTTTCAGGGAATCTA
>Ga0209172_10006328_pt1 | contig 13271 bp, 13 predicted proteins | sample LarsenN4metaG_FD_184113 | JGI IMG/M metagenome (GOLD analysis project Ga0209172, IMG submission 184113) | Hot spring sediment bacterial and archeal communities from British Columbia, Canada, to study Microbial Dark Matter (Phase II) - Larsen... ... | reverse complement strand
AGCCCCCAGCAAAGCCCATTCACCAAACGGCGCAGCCTCTTTTTGGCCTTCTCCGCTACGCTCCGAAGGCCAAAAAGAGGCCTCATTGACTACCCACCTCAAACCACAGAAACTGTAACCCCAATTAAAACCAAGTGTTACCGATGTATTGAACCAAAAGTGTTACCGATGTTCTGACTGCGCCGTCGTCCTTCCCCTCCCCATTTCGCATCTCCCATTTCGAATTTCGAATTCCCCAAACCCATGATTTCTCCTTTCCTTCGTGTCCATTCGTGTCCATTCGTGGTTGCGCATGAAGCTCGTGGTTTTTGATTTCGACAGCACGCTCAGCGCCATCGAAGGCATCGATGAACTGGCCCGCGCCGCCGGGCCGGAAGTTTTCGCCCAGGTGGAGGACCTCACCCGCCAGGCCATGGAAGGCCGCATCCCCCTGCAGGACGTGTTCCGCCGCCGCCTGGACATGATCCGCCCCTCCCGCGCCCAGATGGAATCCCTGGCCGGGCACTACCGCCAGACCTTCGAGCCCGATGCCGCCGCGGTCATTGCCCTGCTCCGCGCGGCCGGCTGGACACCGGCTGTGGTCAGTGGCGGCCTTGAACCCGCCGTCCGCCCCGCCGCTTCGGACCTCGGCATCGATTGCGTCGAAGCCGTCCCCATCCAATTCCATCCTGATGGCACCTACGCCGGCTTCGATGCCGCCTTCCCCGCCGCCCGCAGCGGCGGCAAGCCGGAAATCCTCCAAGCCCTCCGCGAACGCTTCCACGCTTCCGCCCTGGTCATGGTCGGCGATGGCGGCAGCGACCTGGAAACCAAGCCCGTGGTGGACCTCTTCGTCGGTTTTGGGCGCTATGCCGACCGCCCCAACGTCCGCGCCGGAGCCGAGGCCTTCCTCATGGACCTGGCCTCCCTTCCCCCGCTGCTCCTCCAGCGCTTTCCCTGGCCGTAACGATGCCATTGCTCACCGCGAAGTTCGTGAAGGTGCAATCGGGTTTTGGTGGGTCAAACGACATTCACGGATCGGTGAGTCTGCGTTCATGACCAGGTGTTTTCGCTTCGCGTCCTTCGCGCTCTTCGCGGTGAAAACGGCCTTTCCCGGATTGTCGCATTTGCGTCACAAGCCATGGATCGGGCTTCCGCTTTGCCGCTGGGGCGATACACTGATTCACACTCCGCCCCATGAACCCGCGCGCCACCCTCCTGCTCGCCGCTCTCCCGGTCCTTCTGGCCCTGGCCGGCTGCCAGCGCAATGCGGAAGAATCCGCCCGGCGCAGCCTGGACCGTGCCGGGCGCGCCCTCACCCCCGGGGACGCCGTGGCCGCGGCCCGGGAAGGGAATCTCCAGCAAATCATCCTCTTCCGTGAAGCGGGACTGGACCTTGCGCTCCCGGACGCTTCCGGAGAAACGCCCCTCCTGGCCGCACTGCGCAGCGGGCACATGAATGTGGCCGACAACCTCCTGCGCGGAGGTGTGCCCGCCCAGTCCCTGCCACCGGTTCCTCCCGCCGTGGCCGCTCCCCAGGCCGCTCCCGTGCCAGACACCGCCCCGCCGGATTCCGCCCCTAGGGACAGCAGCCAGACCGCCCTCGGCTGGGCTTTGGCGCGCCGCGACCTCAACATCCTCGGCCTCCTTCTCCAGGGCGGCGCCGACCCCAACGAGCCCCTATCCACTCCGGCCTCCGAGGATTTCCTCCAGGCTGTGGGCCATGAGGGCTTTGCCTACTACCTGCGCAAGGAAAAGAACGTCACCCCCCTGATGCTGGCCGCCGCCACCGGCCAGACCGAGGCCGTCCGCGCCCTGCTCGCCGCCGGGGCCAAACCCGGGGCCCAAACCGCCCGCCACAAAACCGTGGCCATCTGGCTGGCCGGCAAACACGGCCACCCCGGCATCGTCCAGGTGCTCCTGGGCAAAAGCCCCCGCCCCGAGGACCAGCACACCCGCCTCACCATCCGCCTGGGCGAGCAAAAAGTCCTCCTCTTCAAGAACGGCCAGCTGGCCGATTCCTCCCCCATCTCCAGCGGCAGGAAAGGCTTCCCCACCCCCACCGGCACCTTCGTCGTCACCAACAAATACCGCCACTGGAATTCCACCCTCTATGACGATGCCCCCATGCCCTACTTCATGCGCTTGAGCTGCAGCGACTTCGGCCTGCATGCCGGCGCCCTCCCCGGCTATCCGGCCTCCCACGGCTGCATCCGCCTGCCCGAGGCCAAAGCCGCCGCCTTCTTCGCCAAAGTCGATGTCGGCACCCTGGTGGAAATCGTCGATTGACCCATGAACACCCTGGAACTCCTCGCCCTGGCCGCCGGGGTCTCCGCCCTGGCCGGACTCAACCTTTACCTCACCGTCTTCGCCGCCGGCCTGGCCGTGCGCCTCCAGTGGGTGGAATTGCCGCAAGCCCTCGCCGCCCTGCAAATCCTCGGCCACCCCGCCGTCCTCACCGCCGCCGGCGTCATGGTCCTGGTCGAATTCATCGCCGACAAAGTCCCCTGGTTTGATTCCCTCTGGGACGGGCTCCACACCCTCATCCGCCCGCTGGGCGCCGCCTGGCTCTCCGCCGGCATGGCCGCCCAGGCGGACCCCGCCCTGGCCGTGATCGCCGCCCTCCTTGGCGGCAGCGTGGCCCTGACCACCCACACAGGGAAAGCAGGCGTCCGGCTGGCCGCCAATACCTCGCCCGAGCCGGTCAGCAATTCCCTCCTCAGCCTCATTGAGGACGGCATCGTCCTGGGCGGCCTCTGGCTGATCGTGGCCTATCCCTGGGTGGCGGCGGCCCTCGCGGCCGCCGCCGTGCTGGCCGCCGCCTGGGTGGTGCCCTGGGCGGTGCGCTGCCTGCGCATGCACGCCGGCCTGCTCCGCCTCTGGTTTGCCGGGCCCCATGGGGCCGAATCCGCTTCCCTCCCCCTCTCCTGGCGCCAGCGGCTCGATGTGGCTGCGGGAGGGCCCTCGCCCCTTCTCCGGGCTGAGCCCGCCTACATTGTCTCCGCCCGCGGCGTGCCCGCTTTCAGCTCCGGCGCCGCCGTGGCCGTGGAGGGCCGCCTGGGCTGGACCGGCGCCCGCCGCGCCCTCCTCCTCCCCGCCGGGGACCTGGAAATCCATGTCCAGCAGCGCCTGTGGTTTGACGAAATCAGCTGGTTCTCGCCCTCGCTCCGCCAGGGCCTCTGCCTGCGCGTGCGCCGCGGACGCGGCGAGGCCGTCGCCCGCTGGACCGCCACCGCCCGCCCCGTCGGCTTCGGCGCCGGGTAGGCTCGATGGCCTCCCGCCCCTCTCGCCATTTTGCCCTCTCCTTTTCTAATGACCTTCGTCCGCTCCTTGCTACGATGATAGCGTGACTCGTCCCGGTCTCATCTCCCTGGCCTTGGCCCTGGTTCTGGCCGGACAGTCCGTTTCCCTCATCGCCCAGGCTCCCAGCCTGGAAACCCCGTCCCCCGCCTCACCTGCCGCCCCGGACACCAGCCCCGTCGCTGTCGATCCCAACGCGCTTGACGACAAATACCGCCTCAACGTCGGTGACCAGCTCCTCTTCCGCGTCGTCGAAGACCGCGACCCCTCCCGCACCCTCGTCGTTCTCGACACCGGCGAGATCAATTTTCCTTACATCGGGCGCATCAAAGCCGCAGGCAAAACCTGCCGCGAATTGGCCACCACCATCAAACCCCTCCTGGAAAAAGACTACTACCACCAGGCCACCATCATTCTGGGCCTGGATACCCAGATGCGTGTCCGCGGCAAGGCCTACCTCTTCGGCGGCGTCGCCTCCCAGGGGCCCATCGACATCCCCAGCGATGAGGTTTTTACCCTCAGCAAGGCCATCATCCGCGCCGGCGGCTTCGCCCCTGGGGCCGACCGCACCGCCGTCCGCATCGAGCGCCGCACCCAGCGCGCCGATGGCATGAAAAAGGAAACCCTCACCATAAACCTGGCCGATGTCCTCGACAAAGGCCGGACCGACCAGGACCCCATCATCCAGGCCAACGACCTCATTGTGGTTCCCTCCCAGGGCCGCAGCGGCAGCATCTTCATCTCCGGCGAGGTAACCGCCCCGGCACCGTCCAGCTCCCGGGCGAGCGCAAGTTCATGGCCAGCGAGGCCATCCTGGCCGCCGGCGGCTTCAAGGACTTTGCCGACCAGCGCAAAGTCCGCATCATCCGCACCACCCCCCAGGGCCAGCAGGAAATCGCCGTCGATCTCAAGGCCGTCCTCGATGAGGGGCGCCTGGACCGCGACATCGAACTCCAGGCCGACGACCGCATCGTCGTCCGCGCCAAACTGATCAATTTCTAACTCCTCCTGCGCCGCCCATGCAAGCCCCCGCCCCCGTCCAGCCCCAGGTCATGTCCAGCTGGTCGGCCGCGTTCTTCACCCGCCTGCACCGCTACAAAAGCCTGCTCCGCCGCCGCTGGTGGGTCCTCGCCCTCACCCTGAGCGCCGGCCTCCTCTGGCAGGCCTGGACCCTGGCCACCGCCGCCCCGGTCTTCATCTCCGCCGGCCAGATGATGGTCGCCCCCCGCGTCAACATCCCCGAGTCCGGCGTCATGGAAGAAGGCGCCCAGTTTTACGGCACCCAAATCCGCCTGATGATGTCCCCGGAAGTCGGCGCCCGCGCCCGCGCCCGCGTCCGCGCCATGCAGCCCGACCTGGCCGAGTCCGGCGCCGGCCTCGACGTCCAGCAAATCCCCAAAACCTCCATCTTCTCCCTCAGCGCCCGCGGCCCCGAGCCCGCCTACGCCCAGGCCTGGCTCAACGCCGTCATGGACGAGTTCATCCGCTTCAAGGACGAGATGCGCCAGGACACCTCGGACAAAACCCTCGCCTCCATCACCGAACAGCTCCTCCGCCTTGAAAAAGAACTCGAGCAGCATGAGACCGACCTCTTCGCCTTCCAAAAGGCCAACGATGTCGTCGTCGTCCAGGAGCAGGGCAGCACCGCCGGGCAATACCTCGTCGGCCTCGAAAAAGAACTCGCGGACATGAACAAGGAACTCCAGCTCCTGGAAATGCTCAGCCTCGACCAGCGCCTTTCCGATTCCCCCGCGCCCTCCTCCGGGGGCGCCGAGGGCAATGCCGATGATTCCTCCGCCGCCATCGCCGCGGCCGGCCCCGAGCAGGACTACCTCAAAGTCCGCCAGGAACTCCAGCTCAAGAAAAACGAACTCCAGGAACTCTCCAAATTCCTCAAGCCCCGCCACCCCAAAGTCATCGGCCTCCAGGAGGAAATCGCCCAGCAGGAGACCCTCCTTTCCATTTACCGTGAACAGAGCCTCCAGCAGCTCAAAACCCGCCGCGAGGCCCTCACCATCAAGGCGGCCAACACCACCAAGCTCATCGAGGAATGGAGCAAAAAAGCCCTGGCCGCCAACGAAACCATCGCCGAATTCCGCCGCCTCCAGGCCAACGTCGAGCGCACCAAAAACACTTACGACCGCCTGGCGGAAATGGCCCGCAGCCTGGACATGTCCTCCAGCCTCAGCCAGGGCACCATCCAAATCCTCCAGCGCGCCACTCCCGCCGCCCAGCTCCGCACCGGGCGCCTGGAAGCTCTCCTCAAAGGCGCCCTCGCCGGCTTCGCCCTTGGCTGCGCCATCCTCTTCCTCCTCGACCGCATCGATGACCGGGTCAACTCCTTCACCGAACTCAAGGACCAGTTCGAGGAACAAGTCCTGGGCCAGATTCCGCGCGAAGCCGGCGCTGCCAAGCGCCTGGCCCTGCTCCAGCAGAATGATTCCCGCCAGATTTACTCCGAGGCCTTCCGCAACATCCGCTCCTCCCTGCTCTACATGGCCATCGAGGGCGAGCGCCCCCGCGTCCTGGCCATCACCAGCGCCATTCCCGGCGAGGGCAAGTCCACCATCGCCCTCAACTTGGCCATCACCATGGCCTTCGCCGGCTCCCGCGTCCTCATCGTCGATGCCGACATGCGCAAGGGCGTGCTCCACGAGGACCTCGCCGCTTCCCACACCCCCGGCCTATCGGAACTCCTCAGCCGCCAGCACGCCTGGCGCGACCTCCTGCAAAAAACCCCCTATCCCGGGCTCGATTACATCCCCCGCGGCAAGAGCGCCCCCCACGTGGGCGAGCTGCTCATCTCCCCCGCCGCCGAACTCTTCGTCCGCGAAACCAAGGAAGCCTACGACTACGTCATCTTCGACACCCCGCCCGTCCTGGCCGCGGATGACACCCCGAGCCTGGCCCCCAAAATGGACGGCGTCATCATGGTCATGCGCGCCTCCTACACCTCCTCCCGCATGACCCAAAGCTCCCTCGACATCCTCTACCACCGCCAGGTCAACGTCCTCGGCATGGTCTTCAACTTCATCGACACCAACCTGCCCGACTACTACCACTACCAATACTACCGCTCCTACTACGACACGCCCACCGAGACCTGAGCAAGGGGAGCAGCTTCCTGCTCCACAGCGGAATGCAAAACGCATTTCCGGCGGCCTCCACGCAAGAGCGCGCTCACTTGTCTCGCCCTAGCCTCGCGCGGAGACGGGCGGCTCGACGGGCCGCATGGAAGCTTTTTAACGCAAAGACGCCAAACAATCCGAGTTTCCTGTAGGAGCAACCTCGCTTGTCTCGCCAGAGCTAAGCGCCTGCGGACGTCGCGGCCTGCCGGGCATCGATGTGCTGTGCCGGCTGCGCGAATGGAGCCAGGTCCCGGTCCTCATCCTCTCCGTGCTCGATGATCCGGCCGACAAAGTGGAAGCCCTCGAGGCCGGCGCCGACGATTACCTGGTCAAACCGTTCGATTCCGCCGAACTCATCGCCCGCTGCCGCGCCATCATGCGGCGGCGGGAAACGCGGCAGGAAGAACCCGTCTTCACCTCTGGCGCACTCACCCTCGATTTCACCGCGCATACGGTCCACGTGAAGGGCAAGCCGGTGGAACTGACCGCCACGGAATACGCCCTCCTCGGCCTCCTGGCGCGCAGCGCCGGACGCGTCCTCACCCACGCCCACATCCTCCGCCAAATCTGGGGCCCTAAGGCGGAGGAACAGCGGCAATACCTGCGGGTTTACATCGCCGCCATCCGCAAAAAACTCGGTCCCTCCGTGAACATCAAAACCGAGCCCGGCATCGGCTACCGTTTTCTCACCGAGTAACGCATTCCCGTTTCCGACGGAGCGACTAGATGGCGGGCCGCCCTGGCTGGTGCCGACCTCACTCTGCACGGACCGAAGTCCGGATTCACGGCGCCCGCGATCTCAAGGCTATGGTGATGTGTCCCCCATTCCATAATCCGAGCCCGTTTGTGACTCGCCTCCGACGTCGCAGGATGCCGCCAAGATCGGGAGGGGAGGTGACCAAACAACCGTTTCCACGGGTTGGACCCGAACATGCGACGAATGGGCCATGGGGCAGATCGCGTTGTTCGACTTATTTTTTGTGGAGTCGACTGATGATCCAGTCAGGATTTCGTCGCAGGTCGATCACTGCCAGGATTGTCACTTCATCCGCTCGCACGGTGTAGAAGATGCCATGAGGAAAAACTCGGCTCAGAAGCCGGTGAAATCCATGAACCTCTCGATGAATGCCTGCGGTGATCTTCAATCCTTCAATGTCAGCACGCAAACAGGCGGTAAAGTAATCGCCGAGTCCGAAATCCTGCGCCTCATAAAAGAGGAAGCCGTCATTGAGGTCGCCGAAGGCATCCTCTGAAATGAGGATTTTCTTCACCCACGTCCGATGGCCAACTTCACTTTGTCCCAGTCCAGAAGTCGGGCTTCGCCACGGTCCACGCGCGCTTGGCGCTCTTTCAATAGATCGATCACCTCTTGGGAAATGGGTGCTTCCTCGTAGTGATCCCGCATGTCTTCCCAAATCGCGGACATAATCCGAACTTTTTCGCCGGGTGGCAGACTTCGGATCTCTTGAACCGTCATGAGGAAAATTTACCGTGAAACCGCAAAAAGGCGATCATTTCCTGTCGAGTCTGATGGCTGCACGCGAGCTTGGGGTCGCCCCCCCATTTCCATGATCCCAGCCGGTTTGTGCCTCACCTCCGCCGTCGCAGGATGCTGCCAAGATCGGGAGGGGAGGTGACCGACCCCCCATTTCCACAGACTGAGCCCGAACACGCGAGGACTGACACTGCAGACGAGCATCCCATGGTCCTTGTGGTAGTCTATTCCGCTTGGAGTCATCGTGGCGGTTGCTTCTTCGGCCAAGGGTTGCCGCCCTCTTACCCGATCGACGCTCCCCAACCTCAACCGCCTTCATGTTCTCAGCCCCCCGGGCGCTCAGTCCCTGGAGATGGAGCTGTCGGTGGTCATAGGGGCGAAGAATCAGCAGAGGTCGTCGAGCAGGCATTGGGCAAATCAGGGGGCATGCAAGCTATGCAGCTCCACCGACCATCTTGAAGGGTTTCACTCGGTTTCCTCCTCACTTTCTTGCCTCCTCTGGGGCCTGGAAACTCCGCCTGCTTTCTCATCGCGTCTTCGCGTCCTTCGCGGTTCAATGCCCGGCCATGAAACTCATCTCTTGGAACGTCAATGGCATCCGCTCCTGCCTGGGCAAGGGGCTGCTGGATTTCATCGCCTCCCACCAGCCCGACATCCTGGGCCTGCAGGAAACCAAGGCCGAGGCCTCCCAGGTCGCCCTCGACCTCCCCGCCCACCCCCACGCGGCCTGGAACAGCGCGGAAAAGAAAGGCTACTCCGGCACCGCCGTCTTCAGCCGCACTGCCCCGCGCTCCCTCACCACCGGCATGGGCCGGCCCGAACACGACCGCGAGGGCCGCGTGATCAATGCCGACTTCGGCACCTTTACCCTGGTCAACGTCTATACACCCAACTCCAAAGACCAGCTCCAGCGCCTGGACTACCGCACCCGCGAGTGGGACACCGCCTTTCTCGCCCACATCCTCGCCCTGGAAAAAATGAAGCCCGTCATCGTTTGCGGCGATCTCAACGTCGCCCACCAGGAAATCGACCTGGCCCGCCCCAAGGAAAACCTCCGCAGCGCGGGCTTCACCATCGAGGAACGGGAAAGCTTCCAGCGCTTCATCGATGCCGGCTTCATCGACAGCTTCCGTGAGTTCGAAAAAGGCCCCGGCCACTACAGCTGGTGGAGCTACCGCGCCGGGGCCCGCGCCCGCAACGTGGGCTGGAGGATCGATTACTTCCTCATCTCCCCCCGGCTGCGTCCCGCCCTGAAACGCGCCTGGATTTCCCCCGAAGTCCACGGCTCCGACCACTGCCCCGTTGGCATTGAGCTGGATCTTTGACCATTCTCCACCCCCCTGCATTCGACCGACCTCTGTAGGGGAAGAGCATCGCTTCCCCGGGACGCGGAGCGCGTCCCCTACAGGGGAATGCCACGGGGGCGACCCCCATCCCTCCGGTTTTCACTAATCCATGCGTGCCCTGCTAAATTTATAAACTACTGACAATCAACGCTTGAAAACATAAGCGGCTTACGTTAACTTGACACCATGATCCCTCCGCCCTCCAGCACCACCCAGGCCTACCTGCGCCGCATTGGCAGCCGGGGGGGGAAGGCCGGGCGCCGCACCCTCAGCCCGGAACAGGCCCGCCGCATGGTCGCCCTCCGCGAGGCCCGCAAAGCCTACCGCCAGCACCGGCATGAGTATTTTTGGCATGCACCGGACGATTTGATCATTCAGCCCGCTCATATCCCCTTCGTCATCAAGGGCCTGATGAATGAGGGAAACCGGGCCGCCTTCGAAAAAGCCCGCCATATCAAGCGGCTCTGCCGCGGGGAGCCATCATGCCGTTAGGCCCCTTTGAGGCGGAAGTGATTCGCTCCATCGCCCGCAACCGCAACCCTGAAAGCCATGTGGCCGGCGCATCGGTGCTGAACCAATCCCCGGAATCCCCCCGTTCATCGGAAGACATTGACATCTTTCATGACTCCAAAGAAGCGCTCAACGATGCCCTGCACCGGGACTCGGAACTTCTGCGCGCCTTGGGCTACGAAGTGGAACTGGTCACCGACAAGGAAAGCTTCAAGCGCGCCATCGTCCGAAAGCAGGACAGCCACACCAAGATCGAGTGGGTGCATGACTCCGCCTTCCGCTTCTTCCCCGTAGAGCCGGACGCCGAACTCGGCTACCGCCTCAACTACTGGGATGCCGCCACCAACAAAGTGCTGGCTGCCGCATTCCGCAGTGCGATCCGGGATTACATTGACCTCATGGAAATTCACCAGACACGGCTCTCGCTGGGGGCGCTGGCCTGGGCAGCCGCCGGCAAGGATGATGGACTCTCCCCCACGTTCCTGATTGAAGAAATGGCCCGGACGCAGCGCTATCCGGCAACCGCATACGATGAAGTCAAATTCGCCCGAACCATCGACCGCAAGGCCTTGAAGCAGGAGTGGCTCCGCGCCCTGGACGAAGCCCGCCACCTCTGCACGGAAACCCTCCTGGATGCGCCGTACGGCTGCTTTTTCCTGGATGCCGGCGGCCAGCCGGTCACGCCCACCGCTGAAAATTGGCAGAGCCTGACCCCGCACTTCGGCTCCCTGCGCGGCTGCTGGCCCCGCATCGCCGAGGATTGATCCTCTCCCTCCGCTGCGCCCATTGACCCAGGCTGATGCGTGTCCGGTGGCAATATCCAAGTGGGGTCGGGGTCCATCGGTGGTTGATAACGTCTCTGCGCCTCTGCGCCTCTGCGCTGAAATTCCGGAAAGGCGGACGCAGGCGGAAGAGGAAGGCGAAGAGGGTGAGGAAGAGGATTTGCTCAATCCCCTCATCGCCTCATCACGGATCGGCCCAGTGCCCCGGCGGTGCTGACCCCTCAACTGCAACACTCCCCGATGGGAGGCTTTTGGGCGGTCGTGCGCGCTCACTGCGGTCCACAGGACTTGCCCGGCTGTTTAATCCGGGGTGTTGCGAGCCTGAGGGGACTCCCTCCACTCTGCGGGCGTCATTCCTGTCCATCTGCGGAAAGCCCGATGAAAGCTCGATGGTTCGGAGAACCCCGAAAGAAAGGAGACCTCAGCGAGTGGGACGACGGTCCGGCTCAGCAGCGTTTTGGCCCGTTTCAGCACCATGTCTTCCCGCAAGCGCCGGAAATGGGTCCCCGCGGCGGCCAGGCGCCGGTGGAGTGTTCTCGATGTCATACCCAGTCTGGCTGCGATGTCCGATTCGGCAGATTTTCCGGTGAGCAGGCCCTCGAGAAGGGCGGTTTGCACTTGAACCAGGAGGTCGTCCGATGGAGTTAGTTTGGAAACAGCGGCTGCGGCATAGGACTCAAACAAGGCACCGAGTTCGGGGGTGCTGCCCCGAAAAGGCAATTCAAGATACTTCTTCGGAAGAATGAGTGCGTCACGCGTGTGACCAAATATCACATGGCCACCGAAGAACCGTTTAAAAGGCTTGGGGTTACAGGGGCCCTTCCATTGGAACGTGGCGGAAACCACGGGCATCCGATGGCCCGACAATTGCCGCCCCCAGGCCAGCCAATGGCCAAGCAGCCAGATCACCACGTGCTCGCGTGGTCCGAAGGGTGAGGGATCGGGATGATGGCAGGTCATGGCGATGTTTTCGCCAAGTTCCTCGATGGCAAACTCCTCGAAAACATTGACAATCCGCTGGTAACGCCGGGCTCTCGAAAGCATCTCGCCAAACGTGGCGCTGGAACAAAGGAGAAATCCCCAAAGTCCGGTCGATTCCAGTGGAAGATGCATCGCCAGTTCGAGTCCTATGGTTTCGCGAGGATCGCCCAGGATGGCACGGCAAACGGCCATTTGCTGGTCGAGCGGAACCGTGCCGGAGGAATCTTCGGGATCGTGGCTGGGGGCGAGGACGGTGATATCCACCTGGATGCCCGCGGCGTGGGCCGCCTGTGCCATCGCCACAATGGACCTCGAAGAAACCAACAGGGTCCGTGGAGGTCGAGACACGTCGCTCATGTCTGAAAATGACAATGAATTCTGTCGGGTCCGGTCAATGACAGCAACGCAATTAGTTGGTTGAGTGCTTCCATGAATGCGCCCAATACCCAAACAGTTGATACGGATGTTCTGATCGTGGGGGCAGGGCCTGTGGGTTTGGTCCTGGCCATCAAGTTGAGACAATGCGGCCTCTGTCCCATTATTGTGGACAAGTTGGAATCAGGGCACACGACTTCAAGGGCGGCGGTCATTCACGCGCATACCCTGGAAGTCTTGCACGAGGAGACAGGCGTTGCGGAGCGTCTGGGCAATAGCGGGCTCAAGCTGGCCCGATTCAGCATCCGGGATCGGGATGGCGTGCTGCTTCAGCTGCGTTTCGACCATCTTCCGTCATTGACTCCGCACTTGCTGATGCTGCCCCAGGATGTCACCGAAACGCTTTTGCAGGAGGCGCTGCAGGAGGCGGGTGGCAGCGTGCAGCGCGGCTGCACCGCTGAGCGCTTGACGGAAGATGAAGGCGGAGTGATGGCCTTGGTTCGTTCTTCGGCAGGCTTGCTAAACATCCGGGCCCGGTATGTGGTGGGGGCTGACGGCATCCACAGCATGGTGCGCGGAGCCACCGGCATCAGGTTTCGCGGAAGCAGCTATCAAGAGTCATTTGTCCTGGCCGATGTGGAGATCGATCCCGCGGACGGACGGGATGAAGTCAGGTTGTTCTTTTCGCCGGAAGGATTGGTCGTGGTGGCTCCTTTGCCCGGCAAAAGATATCGTGTCGTGGCTACCATGAGCGACGCCCCCCAGTGTCCGGACGCTTCCTGCATCCAGTCGCTTTTGGAGGCGCGCGGGCCGCGCCACTGGAGCGGCAGGGTTACGCAGGTATTCTGGAGCTCGAAGTTTCAAGTCCAGCATCGTCTGGCCGACCAATACCGCAAAGGACGCATATTTCTCGCAGGAGATGCCGCGCACGTCCACAGTCCGGCAGGCGGCCAGGGCATGAACACCGGCATAGTGGACGCCTGTGTTCTGGGCGGCATCCTGGCCGATGTGCTCACCGGACTCAAAGATGAGCGTCACCTCGATCTTTACGAGGCCCTGCGCCGTCCGGCAGCGATGGAGGTGCTCGGGCTGGCCGGGGGGCTGACCCGAATGGCCACAATGAAGGGTGCGCTCCAGCGAAAGCTTCGCAACAGCGCACTGAAAACTGTAAACCAGGTGCCTTTCATGCGCCGCCGCTTCGAGATGAAGCTTTCAGGACTGAGCCGCCGCTCCGCCTCCAAAGCAACTTACTGAGCTTCGCATAGCCTGTTAACAATCTAAGGCCAAGCCAGGCCTGTTTGTTTCCAGAAGGATTGAAGCAACTCGGGGCGTCTCTGGGTGCTGCGTAACTGGCTGCGGGTTTGGCCCAACAAGG
>Ga0209172_10006325_pt1 | contig 13281 bp, 10 predicted proteins | sample LarsenN4metaG_FD_184113 | JGI IMG/M metagenome (GOLD analysis project Ga0209172, IMG submission 184113) | Hot spring sediment bacterial and archeal communities from British Columbia, Canada, to study Microbial Dark Matter (Phase II) - Larsen... ... | reverse complement strand
GATCGCTTCGATTGATCGCCTCAACGTACCGCCTGACCTCAGCCCGGATCTCATCCTCGACAGTCTGTGCGGCTGCCGTCGAGCAGAGGCCGAACCAGAGCAGCAAGGCAATACGCCGCATTAGTGGCGGCTTAGAAACTGCGTCATATCTAACGAATAGTGCGCTGGCCACAGCCAGGCGATGTCCGCGCCCCGCCACGCCGTCCCGAGAACCAAGACGCCCAATCCGAAGTCACGCAGGAGCCCAACAAACTCGGCCGCAGAGTCTCCGCGTGTGAGCATCGACGGTACGTGACCCGCTGCAAACAGCGCCGCAACGCTCAGGATCGCGGCCCGCGGACCGATCGTAGCAGCCACACGCACCAAGAGAATCGCGATCGCTAAGTCCTCAAGCAACACCTGCACCGCAAGGTGCGCCCGGGCCGGCCTATACACTCCCCGAATTGTCTCAGCCCACGAAGGAGCCCCGCGCTCAAGTCCGGAATAAAGCAGGAGCGCGAGCAGCGCCAAGCCAAGCCCAATGGCCAGACGCACGAGGATGCCGTCCGGTCGGACCCAAGCACTCGCCCAGCCCTGTCGACGAAGGATCGGGAGCGCCACGACCGGGGCGAAGATGATTATCTGGTTGATCGACTCGGCGACAGGCGCCCAGGCCCCCTGCACCTCGAGACGAATGCCGCGGGCCCACAGTTGACCCAGTAGGAGGACCCCGGCGACGCCCAGCAGGACGACGCCAACCTCCCGCCACGGATGCGCGAATCGAGGACGCTCTCGGTCGCCCCACAGCGGCACAACGCGACTCACTCCCCACCAGAGCGCACACACGCTGGCATATGCAATAGCGAGCACCAGAGAGTGCTGCATGCAACGAGCTCCTGTTCGCTGCGCGGCCTAAATGATTGGAAATGAGCCGCGGGGGCCGTACTCGCCCCACACAAACATACACTTCCTTTTCAGTCGCGACGGCGCTCGTCGTCGCACGGGCGCGAGCCGCGCGAGCGCCCGCCGGCTCCATTTCCCGGGTTAGGCGTCATCCTCAACGACTGCGATTGGTTGCCTCACCTTCCGAGTAGGCGAAGCTGCGTGGGGTCGGCCGGCTCCGTGCGAGAGCCCTCAGCCGTCCGGCGCAGTAAGGATGGCGCAACGTTCCAACGCTCGCCGGAGTCCGTGATGACGGTGACCGTCTTCTTGTTGTATCGAGTCAAGACGCCCACTAGGGGAGGGCGGCCCGCGGGCTGAAACTCAACGCGATCGCCAATGCGGAATTCAAGCATGCCAGCAAGGCGACGCCGCGCCGCTTACGCCTGACTCACCAGCCCAGCCTCTGGAGCGCGGGCGCGCAGCACCCGGGCGGTGCGCTCCGGCGCCATCCCGAACACCGTGGTGGCGGCGGCGTCGGCGGTCATGCAGGTGGCGGCGGTGACACTCACGCTGTGCTGCGGCGTGACGCGCGGCGCGGCGGTGGTCGGGTCGAGCAAGTGGTGGTAGCGGCGTCCCTGGTAGTCGAAGTAGCGGAAGTAGTCGCCGGACGTGGCCACGGCCCCATCCGAGAGCGGCAGGGTGGCCATGACGCGATCGGGGTCCTTGGGGTCGCGCACGCCCACCTGCCACGGTCCGCCGTGGTCTGACTCGCCCATGGCGTAGAGGTCGCCGCCCGCGGTCACGAAGGCCTGGGTGATCCCCCAGTCTCGCAGGGTGATGACGGCCTGGTCTACGGCGTAGCCCTTGGCGATCCCGCCCAAGTCGAGACGGATATCTGGGTCCGTGAACCGCACCGCCGGGTGGCTTCGCCAGCGACCGATCTCGAGGCCGCGGTACAGGCGGCGCCCGGCCAGGCGCTGGAACTGCCGGGCGGGCGGGGGCACGTGCCGATGTTCCACGTCCCAGATTTCGATGGCTTCGCCGATGCCAGGGTCGAACGCACCGTCACTAGCCTCGGCCCACTCCAGCGCGGCCGTGACCACCGCCGCGGTGGCCGATGTCACCAGCGCGCCCTCTCGCGCGGCTCCCCGGTTGGCTCGCCCCACGTCGGAGCGGGGATCGAACCGCGTCATGATTCGTTCCACCGTCGCCATACGCGCCAGTGCTGCATCAATCGCCGCTTCGGCGTACCGAGGATCGCGATGCACCACGGCCACTTCGACGATGGTTCCCATGGCCGGCATGGCGCGGCGAACCAACCGCGCGCGGCGGCGCGCGAACGGTACTGAGGCAACCACGAAGGCCCCGATCCCGAGGGCGACGATCTCGCGCCGGGTGGGATGCCGGGCCGCTGAAGGATTGATGTCAGTCATGACCGACCTCGTGCAGCGGGCAGGTACCACAGGACTCTCCACGAAACTCCGGCGTGCAGCCGTGACAGGACCCGTGCTCCCGGCCCCGTTGGAGCCAGCCGAACGCGGCGAACAGGCCGGCCAGGACGAGGATCGCCAGGAACGGGCTCATCCGGCCGCCCCCAGCCCGGCGAAGCCCATGAACGCCAACGACAGGCTGCCGGCGATGATGAACACCAACCCGAGGCCCTTGGCGAAGGCGGGAATGTCGGCCACCTCCAGGTTCACGCGGATGGACGCCATGAGCAACAGCGCCATGGTGAGTCCGGCCCCCGAGCCGATCGCAAAGGCCAGCGCCTGCACCAGCGTGTACCCGCGGTTCGTCTGGAAGATGGCCAACGCCAGGATGGCGCAGTTGGTAGTGATCAGGGGAAGGTAGATGCCCAGGGCCCGGAACAGCACCGGGCTGGTTTTCTTGATCACCATCTCCACGATCTGCACCAGCGAGGCGATCACCACGATGAACGAGATGAGCCGCAGGTAGGGGAAGTACTCCAGCACATAGGTATTCAGCGCCCAGACCGCCACGGCCGTCATGGTGAGCACGAACGTGTCCGCCACTCCCAGCCGCAGGGCGGTGTCGATCTTGCTGGACACGCCCATGAAGGGGCAGAGCCCGAGAAACAGGGTGAGCGTGAAGTTGTTCACCAGCATGGACGAGATCAGGATCCAGGTCACGTCGCCCATCAGGCGGCCTTCCTTTCACCCACACCCTCGGGCCAAGCGCGGACCTTGGCCTGGAGCTCCTGGCGCTTCTGCCACCAGGCCAGGAACAGCAGCACGAACCCCAGCGTAAAGAACCCGCCCGGCGGCAAGGTGAAGATGACCCACGGCTCGAACGACGCGCCGAAGAGCCGGTAGCCCAGGAACGAGCCGGCTCCCAGCACCTCGCGGATCGAGCCCATGATCAACATGGTGATGGTGAACCCGAATCCGGAGCCGATCGCGTCGAGCACGGACCGCCCCACCGGGTGCTTGGCGGCGAACGCTTCCTGGCGGGCCAGGATGATGCAGTTCACCACGATCAGTCCCACGAACGCGCCGAGGGCCTTGTGGACGGTCGGGACCAGGGCCTCCAGCGACATGTCCGCCAGCGTCACGAACGTCGCGATGATGAGGACGTAGGTTGCAATCCGCACCTCGTTGGGGATGAAGCGCTTGAAGGAAGAGACCAGGAAGCTCGAGCCCACCAGCACGAAGAAGGTCGCGACACTCATCGCCAGGCTGTTGGCCACCGAGTTGGTCACCGCCAGGGTGGGGCAGAGGCCGAGCGCTTGGACCAGCACCGGATTCTCGTGCCAGATCCCGCGCAGGACATCCTGCGTCGGCGTGGTGACATGCTTGGTCACTTGCCCTCCGCCGAATAGCCGTCGAGCACCGGGCCCAGCCGGGCGAGCGCGTTGTTGATGGTGCGGATCACCACTCGTGAGGAGATGGTGGCGCCGGTGATCATGTCCACCTGGTGCCGGTCCTCGGGGTTGCGCCGTTCGGGCTTCACCCCGACCAGCGGCGTTAAGGCGGATCGGAACTGGCGCACGAAGGACGAGTCCTTCTCGATCTTGTCGCCCAGGCCCGGGGTTTCCTTGGACTCGATCACCTTCATTCCCAAGAGCTGCTTGGTGGCCGGATCGTAGCCGAAGATCACGCGCACGATGTCCGAGAACCCCGGCTCACCGGCGGCGATGGCGAAGCCCACCGGCCGTCGCTGCTCGTCGTAGCCCAGGTACACCCGCTCCAGGCGCTTGAGGTCGGCATCCGCAGGCACCTCAGCGGTGAGCCGGCCGCCCACGAGGTACAGGGTATCGCAGTCGGCGGGTTGCTTGAGGACCTCCCGGATAGCCGCCTGGAGGGCGAGCGCCTTGTTGTGCTCGATGATGGGCGCGGCCCAACCGAAGACCACCACGATCAACAGCCCCGCGACGGCGCCGGCCGTGGCCAGCGTGGCGAGCAGCGAGCGGGCCGACACGTGGTGGGCCGGTGGCGTGGTGGGCGGCGGCGCGCCGTGCGAGTGGGCCGGCGGCGAGGTCACGTCGTCTTCTCCGTGGTGGCATGCCCGAAGACCTTGGGCTGTGTGGCGCGATTGATGAACGGCACCATCGCGTTCATCAACAAGATGGCGTACATCACACCCTCAGCGAGGCCGCCCCAGATCCGGATTACCACCACCAGGACGCCGATCCCCCCACCGAAGATCCAGCAGCCCAGGTGGGTGATCGGCGAGGTCACCAGGTCGGTGGCCATAAACACCGCTCCCAGCATCAGGCCGCCGGAGAACAGCATGAACAGCCCGTCCGCGTACCGGCTCGGGCTGAGGGTGTGAAGCAGCTGGGCGAACACGGCCACCGTGAGGAAGATGCTGATGGGGATCCGCCAGTTGAGGTAGTTCCGCGCGGCCAGGTACGCGCCGCAGAGGAGAATCACCAAGCCGGACGTCTCCCCCAGTGAGCCTCCCGTGACACCCAGGACCAGTTTCCACAACTCCGTGCCGGCGTGGTCGAACTTCATGAGCCCGAGCGGCGTCGCGCCGGTGACGACGTCCACTGGATGCGGGCTCACGAAGGGCAGCGCCAGGTTGTCACCCTTGAGCTGCCAGAAGCCGCCCCCCGGCACGGGCCACGTCGTGAGGGCTACGGGGAACGCGGCCTGGAGGAAGGCCCGCCCCAGCAGAGCCGGGTTGAAGATGTTCTGCCCCAGCCCCCCAAAGATCAGCTTGCCGACCCCGATGGCAAACACGCCGCCGACGAACGCCATCCACAGGGGGATGCCCGGCGGCAGTGTCAGCGCGAGCAGGATCCCGGTGACGGCGGCTGAGCCGTCCCACAAGGTGCCCCGCTTGCCGAACACCGCCTCCGTAGCCACCGCTCCCGCCGTCGCGGCCGCCGTCACCAACAGCGCGCTCACCCCGAAGAAGTAGGTCGCAGCGCCCACCACGGGCGCGAGGCTCAGCACCACGTGCCACATGATCTTGGGCGTGCTGTCGCGCGCGCTCAGGTGGGGTGCGGCGGTGATCAGCAGACTTGGCTGGCTCATGCCGCTTTGGGCTTGCGGAGCGCCGCCTTGGCCAGGGCAAAGAGCTGCGAGAGCGGGATGTTGGACGGGCAGGTATACGAACACGAGCCGCACAGCATGCAGTCGGCCAGGTGGTGCTGGTTCATGTCCTCGTAGCGCTCGGCCATCGCCAGCTTGCCCAAGAGCTGCGGGTTCAAGAACACGGGGCAGGCGTCGAGGCAATGCCCGCAGCTGATACATGGGTACGACCGCTGGGGTTTGACCTCGGCGTCGCTGAGCACCACCACGCCGGTGGTTCCTTTGATCACCGGAGCGTCCAGGTCGGCCTCGGCGCTGCCCATCATGGGCCCGCCGAAGACGATCTCCCGCGCCTGGGGCGTGAGTCCGCCACACGCCGCCAGGAGATCGCGAGTCTTGGTGCCCACCGGCACGATGAGGTTGGACGGCCGCCGGACGCCGTGCCCCGTGACGGTCACGATCCGCTCGATCAGCGGCAGCCCGGTCTGGAACACCTCGGCGATGGTGGCCACCGAGGCCACGTTCTGCACGATCACGCCCACGTGCATCGGCAGCTTGCCCGAGGGAACTTCCCGCCCCAGCAGCGATTTGATCAGCATTTTCTCGGCGCCCTGCGGGTACTTCACCCGCAACCCCTGCACCGTGACGTCCAGATCGGCGGGTAGCGTGGCGCGCAAGGCTGCAATCGCGTCCGGCTTGTTCTCCTCCACGCCGATCACGGCGCGGGTGACACCCAGAGCCCGCATCATGATTCGGATCCCGAGCTGCACCCGTTCCGGATACTCGACCATGGTGCGGTGGTCGGTCGTCAGGTACGGCTCGCACTCGGCGCCGTTGATCAGCAGGGTGTCGATCGGAGTGTCTTTGGGCGGCGAGAGCTTGATGTGGGTGGGAAACGCCGCACCGCCGAGCCCGACCACGCCGGCCTGGCGGATGGCCTCCACCAGCTGGGCCCCCGACAGGCCGCGCCAATCGGGAATGACCCGAGGGCGGTGGGGCTGAGGGGAATTGGGATCCACCGCGATCACCACCGCCTCGGCGTAGGTGCCATCCGGATGAGGCCACAGGCGCACGTCGCGGACGGTGCCAGCCGCGGACGCGTGCATCGGGACCGACATCCTGCCGTCCGCCTCGGCGACCTTGTCGCCGCGCTCCACCCGGTCGCCCGGCCGCACGATGGCGCGAGCGGGCTTCCCGGTGTGCTGGCGCAGGGGAATGACGATCTCCGCCGGGAACGGCATCCGCCGGATGGGCGAGTGGGCCGTGAGGCCCTTGAGCTCCGGCGGATGGACCCCGTGGCGGAAGTAGGTGAGCCTCACTTGAAGCGCTCCGCCCGCTTCAGCCACTTGGCCAGGTCCTTCTCCTTGGGATTGAGCGGGGTTCCCGGGTGGATGATCTCGGCCGGGCAGCGCTCCGCCGCGGTCACCAGGTCCTTGAACGTTCCGGCCTTGGGATCCTTGATGTACGCCTGCTTCTTGTCGTTGTAGGCGAACATCCGCTTGTTGAGGTTGGTGCACTCGTCGCAGCTGGTGCAGCGCTCGGTGTCGATGTACGCCTCGACGACGAGGGCTTCGGCTTCCTCCGCCACGGCCGTAGCGGCAGAGGCGGCGGCAGGGGCAGCAGACGCGCCGGCCGATGGAACCGCAGAGACCGCAGAGGGCGCAGAGACCGCAGAGACTGCGACTGAGGTAGGGGCGCCCAGGGCAAATGAAACGTGCGGTGCTGGGGGCAAGGACCGCGCTTGGGTCAAGATATCAGCGATCGACAGGTTGTCCTTGCCGGCCCGCAGCAGGGCTTCCGCCATACGGCGAGCGATCACGGCCGGATAGGTAGCGCGCAGATCGGCAAGCTTCGCTTCGTAATCGGCGCGCAACGCATCCAGCTGTTTCTGGAACTCGGCCTCGAGCTGCTCCTGTACCAGCCCGCGCGCGGTATCGCCGAACTCGAGCCCCGCGAGCTCCCGGAGCTGATGCCACACGTTGAGCCGGTCGGCAGCCAACGCGACGATCTCCTCCGAGACCAGCTGCTTGCGCAGCCGGCGATCCGATTCCAGCACGTAGATGAACGGTCGCTTGCCCTCGCGCTCCTCGGCCGGGAGCCGCAGGTACTCGTGGAACGGCACCAGGGCGTCCTCCGCCAGGTCCGTGGGCACGGACGAGAAGTGCTTCTTGAACCGCGACTCGGTGGCGGCCCAGTCCGCGGCCGTGAGCGGGAGCTCCATCGTCTGTTCTTGGCCTTGGTCGTCCAGATACTTGAGTTCGTAAGTGGGCCAGACCTCGTCCATGGACGGGTTGCCGTCCAGGCTGAGCCGGTCCGCGAACGTCTCCCCGGCAGCAGGGTCGTACAGCACCAGCGGGATGGCGCGGGCCTCCAGCGCCAGTTTGGCCGCGTCGGGTGCCTGATCGTCTCCCAACCCGTGCTCGGGCGGACAGGGCGAGTGCAGGATGAACACAGCGGGGTAGCGTGACTGGAGCCCGCGGAGTACGCCGCCCAGCAGATGGGCGGGCGCCGCCTGCGATGACTGCAAGACAAACACGTTGCGATGGGCCATCGAGATCAAGGCCAGCTCCTTGCGGGTCTCCTCCTTGCCATGCTGGCCCTTCCCGTACGGGGCCATGTCGCTTACCTGGCCAAAGAACCCACTGGTGCACGCCTGGCCGCCGGTGTTGGAATAGACCTGCGTGTCCAGCACCATGACGCGAACCGGTTTCCCGGACGCCATGAGCCGCGAGAGATTCTGGAAGCCGATGTCCAGCATGGCCCCGTCGCCGCCGGTGGCGAAGATGGGCGGACACAGCGCGAACTCCTCGTCGCTGAACTGGCGCCAGTCGAACTTGGCGAATTGCGGCTCGTGGACCTTGGGGTCGTACTCGTCCGCCAGCTCCAGCTTGGCGCGCCGCACCGCCACGAAGCCTTGGGCCATCTTCCGCATGTGAGCCTCGAAGATGCCGATGGCGACCGACGGCGCGTCCTGGAACAGATGGTTGACCCAGGGGAACGGGTACGGATTGAACGGATAGGTGCTGCCCCACACGGAGGAGCAGCCCGTGGCATTGACCATGCCGAGGGTTGTGCGGCCGCGACCGGTGGGCCCCTCGGTGTAGCGCCAGCGCAGGTCCTTGAGGTCGGCGATCATCTTGGCGATGCGCTCGACCGACGCCCGCTTGCCGGGATCCAGCGTCACTTCGACCTTGGCATCGCTGCCGGCCTGCACCGTGGTCAGGTCTGCGTCCGAGGCCAACAGCGTTCGGGCCCGCTGGTCCAGCCGCGCGATGAGGTCGTCGAGCTCCTTGACGTGCTTTTCCACCCGCGGCAGCACCAGCGCGTTCACCGCGGAAAGCAGCAGGTGAACCACGGTCTTCTCGCCGCACCCCATGCAGGCGCCATCGCCGCCTACCATGGAGCGGTAGTTGCGCTTCTTCAAGAGCAGTGACGACAGGACCCCGATCCCTTCCTCCAGGCTCGCGATGTTGATGTAACGGTCCGGCGTCTCGGGCAGGTGCTGCCACAGCTTCCAGTTCCGCCGTAGCCGGTCCACCATCTCGTCGGTCTGCTTCACGGTGCGGAGGGCTTCATCCGGGCACACCTGGACGCAGATGTTGCAGCCCTTGCAGGCGTCGGGATTGATGGTGATCGACAGCAGCCCGCCCGCGCCCTTCTCTTTGGACTCCGGCAGGTCGAAGAACGGGGTGGTCTTGGCCAGCGGAAACTCGGCCAGGGCGGAGTGCACCGCGGCGAACTCCGCGTCCAGCGCCGAGCGCCGTTCGGGGTCCAGGTTGAGCTTGGGGCCCACGATCTGGTACGCCTGGGACAGCGTGTCGCCGAACGTGGTGAACGGCACGGTCTTGAGAATCCGGCGGCATTCGGTGGCCAGCGGCTTGACGATGCTGCGAAACCGATCCACCGAACGGCCTTCCGCGGCGACCGCCGAGGCCGCCGCGTTGATCACCGCGTCAACGTCGCTCACCACACCCGGGATCGCCGAGTCCGGGCACTGGGTCCAGCACTGGGCGCAGCCGGTGCAGTTGGCCGGAATGAAGTCCGGCACCTCGAACCGGACGTCGGTCATGTCCCGGATGGTGGCGGTGGCCGCCGGCATGGCGCTGATGGCCGCAAAGGGGTCGGCGATGCCGTCCTGGCCCGTGCGATAGAGATAGCACACCTGCTCCCAGAACCGTCCCGGGTTGGCGAACCCGGGCCTCACCCGGGAGCCATCGAGTTCAGCGGGCATGGCGGGGATGACGCCGGCCTCGTCGGTCCGCACCGCGAGGGCTTCGACGTCGAGTTTCACGACCTCGTCGAACCCGCGCCGAATGACGCGCAGATTGTCGTCCACCACCCGCTGCCCCAGGTGCCCGAACTTCTTCTTGAGCTGCGCGCCGATTCCCTCGAACAGCTTCTCCTGGCTCACGCCCTCGCGCTCCAGCAGGGGCCCGAGCCGGAAGAAGGCGCCCATGAACGCGGCACCCTGCATGCGGTAGCGCAGCTCGGGGTCGGTGGCCTCGGCCGTCGCGATCTTGAAGGCATCGAGGTACCCCACCGTGATGCGGCGGTCGCGGAGGGCGCGCTGGGTGGCCGCCGGGAGGCTGGCCCACAGGTCCGCCGGCTCCCGGTCGCTCTGGATGATGAAGACGCCGCCGTCCGCCAGTCCCTGCAAGGGATCCGAGTGGCGGAACACGTTGGGGTCCGGCGCCAGCACCACGTCCACGTGCGCCAGCTCGCAGTTGAGCCGGATGGGCTCGCGTGCCAGCGTGGCGTAGAAGGTGGTAGGCTGGCCCTTCTTCTCCGAGCCGTACTTAGGGTTCGCCTTGATGTGGAGCCCCATCAGCTCGGCGGCGGTGAGCGCCAGGTTCTTCCCCATGGTGATGGCGCCCCAGCCGCCCACCGAGTGGATGCGGATGGAGATCGAGCCCTGGGGCAGGAGATTGACGTCCCCGCTCGACTGCAGCGCCAGTTCCGGAAGCTGGGGGTAGTGCTCCAGCATCGTTTCCTGCCAGATCTGGAGCTTCGGCAGCCTGGTGCCCTCACGCACGAAATCCACACCCAGGTAGAACTGGCGGCGGCCTTTGCCGCCGGGCAGCATATTCTCGACGGCCGCGATGATATCGCCTGGTTGGATGTCGCGGCTGCCCAGGCCGAAGCAGCCGGAGTAGAAGTCGGGCGCATCCCCGCCGTCCCAGCCAGCCAGGTCGGGATAGGGCCGCCCGTTCCGGGAGCGTCCGTTCTCCAGCGCCTTGCCGGCCGCGGCCCGGATTTCCCGGAGCACCGGCTGATCCACCGCCAGCGGCTGGTCCACCCGCTCCAGCACCACCACGCCCTTCTTTCCCCTGAGCGCTTGCGTGATCAGATCGGCGGGGAAGGGGCGGAACATGGTGACGTTGAGGACGCCGACCTTGAGGCCGCGCGCCTCGCGCAGATAGTCGGCCACCGCCTCGGCGTTCCAGACGATGGATCCCTGGCCGGCGATGACGTAGTCCGCGTCGTCCAGGCGGTACGTGCCGATCCGGCCGTAGCGCCGGCCGGTGAGCTGCGCATACTCGGCAAACGCCTGGTCGGCCAGCGGCGTTACGTGATCGAAGTAGAACGGACGCTGCGCGGCGACGCCCTGCTGGTAGCTGTCCTGGTTCTGCACCACGCCGAACATCACCGGGTAATCCAGGTCGAACAGCTCGGGGATCCGCCGCCGGGTCTCGCCGAACACCCAACGCTGGGCCGGCGTGGGCGAGGGAATCAGGTCCGCCGGGTCGCCGAGGTACTCCTTGACGAGCTCCGGCTCCGGGAGCAGGACGGTTTCGATCACGTGGCTGGTGAGGAAGCCGTCCTGAGCGCAGAGCCCGGGGTTCAGGGCCAGCTCGGCGATTCGATGCGCGATCAGCGTGAGGTCGGCCGCCTCCTGGGCATTCTTGGCGAACAGCTGGAAGAACCCGGTGTCGTCCACCGCGTGATAATCGTCGTGGCCGGCGTGCACGTTCAGCGCGTGCTTGGTCATGGCCCGGGCCGCGACGTTCAACACGTACGTCAGTCGCTTGCCGGCGGCGGCGTAGAGCGACTCGTGCATGTAGGCGATGCCCTGGCCGCTGGAGAAGTTGGTGGCCCGCATGCCGGCCATGCTCATGCCCGCGGTCACCGCGGCGGCCGCGTGTTCTCCCTCCGGCTCGAAGAAGATGAGCTTCCGGCCGTGGACGTTGGTCTTGCCGGCAGCCACCGCCGCGGACCACCCCTCGCCCATTTGCGTGGACGGGGTGATGGGATAGGCGCCGGCGCCTTCCGAGGCCGCCGTTTCCACCTCCACCACCGCCGTGGTCCCGTCCACCGCCACCGGAATGCCGGGGTACTTGGGCTTCACCGGCTCCGGATCTCTGCGCCCGAAAATCATGCCGCCGCCTCCCTCAATTGAGGTGCGCGCTTCGCGAACTGCGCGCCTTCTACCCATACGATCGCGCCGGTCGGACAGCGAGCTGTCGCTTCCGGTTCGGCCAGCTCGTTCTTCTCGTAGTTCACCACCGCCAACCCGTTCACCATCTCGATCACGCCGGGCGCCGCGTCCAGAGCGCAGCGGCCGCAGGCGTTGCAGGCCACGCTGCAGACGGCCGTCGCCTCATCGCCTTCGAGCAGGTTCTTGCACTGGACGATGAGCTTGTAGTCCATCGGCATCAGCGTGAACAAATCCTTGGGACAGGTCTCTACGCAGTCGCCGCAGGCGGTGCACCGCTCGGGGATCACCACCGGCAGCAGCGCGTGGTTCATGTAGATGGCGTCGAAGTCGCACACCACCTCGCAGTCGGCGAGCCCCAAGCATCCCCAGGCGCACGCCTTGCCCCCGCCCACCACGGCGGCGGCGGCCTTGCAGGTAGCGTACCCGCGGTACTCGGCCAGCTGGGGCGCCACGTCGCAGCCGCCGGCGCACAGCAAGCGCGCCACTCGCTTGTTGACCTGTCCCACATCCACGCCCAGGTACTCGGCGACGTCCTCGCGGTCTCCCTCTCCCATCACCGTGCACTGCGCCGGCTGGAGCTTGCCGTGGACCAGCCCTTCGGCGAACGCGCGACAGCCGGCCTGGCCGCAGGCGCCGCAGTTGGAACCCGGCAGCATGCCGGCCACGGCGTCGATGCGCGGGTCCTCCCACACCCAGAACTTGCGGTGGGTGAAGGCGATCAAGAGGGCGAAGCCGAGCCCCAGGCCCCCCAGGATCACCACCGAGAGGAGGATTTGCGTCATGGGCCCTGGTTGGCCTGCGCCAGGAGCCACGCGGCCAAGAGCTCGGCGGGATCGGCTGCCGTCGGCGCGGCGCCGGCCGGCGCGGGAGCGGCGACCGGGGTGGGCTGCGCCAGCGCGGCGAGCATGGCCAATTCGTCCGCTTGCTGCGCGGCGCTGATGCCATCAATGGCCTTGCGGGGCGGCTCGGCCGGCACGTACGCCACCCGCAGGCGCTCGGCGGGCGACCCCGTGGCCTTGGGGTCGTATACGAAGCGCGCCGCCGTCTCGGGCACCAGGGCCGCTACGCCGGGTCCCTCCCAGGACACCAGACCACCCAGCTCGGACGCGGCGGCCGCCTGCTGTAGGTAGACGCTGGGTGTGATCAGCCGCGCGAGGGGGGCCGGGGACGCCTCACCGGTCACCACCAGCACCAGCTTCACACGCCCATCGAGGAACTCCGCCAGACTCGCGGCCCACAAGTCGGCGCCGTGGACCTCGATCACCAGCGGCGGGGCCAGGTGGCGCTCGCTCCGGTTCCACTGCGCGAAGGGGAAGCGCTCCAGCGCCGGCGCATGCCGGTCCGTGGGGACACCGCTCCGGGCGTCCCGCGCCACTCGGGCCGCCCCGAACGCGCGGCCGAGGTCGGCCAATCGCATCGCTACCGCGTCGCGCAGGGCGGTTCCTGGGGCCACGGTGACGCGGAACAGGTCGTCCCCACGGTCGA
>Ga0209172_10006323_pt1 | contig 13286 bp, 15 predicted proteins | sample LarsenN4metaG_FD_184113 | JGI IMG/M metagenome (GOLD analysis project Ga0209172, IMG submission 184113) | Hot spring sediment bacterial and archeal communities from British Columbia, Canada, to study Microbial Dark Matter (Phase II) - Larsen... ... | reverse complement strand
ATGCTTGATAATATGGACGGCATAACAACATCGGTTTCCATTATGATTATTGGAGCAATTTTTGTCTCACTAAAATTAGGAAGCGAACTCTCTTTGTTTGATTCTCTTCTTTTAATTCATCAAAAACCATTTTAATCATTTCCGCTTGATCAAAGATAGATAAACCCAGTCTTGATTTTTCTGATTCATTTTCGTTTTCATGAATCAATAAATCATCTGCTTCTTCCTGATCGATATAACCAAAACACGAACATTGTAACTTTATAATATTTTTACATATCCATTCCATCTTATTTAAAGTTATAGTTAACCTTGTTTTAATGTCTCTCTTAGACATTTTTCTTCTAAAATCCTTTTGTTATTATTGTGATAGATTTTTTGATCTTAAAAACGAATTTATTCCTTGTTCAAAAACAAAACTTTTCGGCAAAAAGAGAATCAAAACAATGATCTTTCCAGTTCGTTGTTTTACATGTGGAAAACAAATCAATACATTTTACAAAGACTATGTAGAATATAGAAAAACATACGACGAAGGGTAAACAACATAAATTTTTTATTACATTTAAAACCAAAATACGTTAGAGATGTACTAGATATGTTAGAAATCAAAAGATATTGTTGTAGAAGAATGTTTCTAACACATGTCGAAATTATTGATCATTTACTAAAGTATGAATCACCCGCAACCATGTCAGGAAGAAAAGAATTAGAAAACCAATCTTCTTCATTATCGCAAGAAAACAAAACATAATAGGTTTTGAATTATAAAATTATTCATTTCATAATAAACAGAAATTCTACAAAAAACATTGGCGATTGATGGAAGGATCTTTTGTATCATTACTAATTTTTGCTTTATGGTTTACTTATATGAATAATGAAGAAGAACTAGAGTACACGCAAGAGATACAACATTAAAGTAATAAATGAAGACTCCATACACCCGAATCTAATCGTAGTAGACTGAGTTGAATGTATAAAGACTTTCTACAAAAGTATCGTAAGACGGCCAGATCATCTTGAAACCCGATTCTTCTTGCTTCAAAAATAAAGAAACCATTAATCTCTTCTCCATCATAATAAGTGTTTTTTAATTCGACCCACGGTGATCTTTGGTGTTCGTAAATCGAATGTGGAATAACGCTCACTGCCACCTTCTTAAATTCACATTCTGGATTCTTCCAATACTTTTCTTGTAACAATAAACTTCTCACTCTATCCGGAATATTCATTTCTTAATTCTACTTTCTATTCTCTTCTCTAACAAACTCGCTTCTAAAAAAACTTTTTATTCTCTTTATCGATTTACATTCTATATTTTGAAACTCTGTTTTCTATCGAATCTAGTAAGCAATGTAGTTCATTTTGTCTCATTTTTCTAAAACCTACGAATAAAAACTTGACCACACAAAGCCTTTGTTAAACTCATCGATTGAATCAAACCAATCGATTAAATCGTTAAACGATAAAAAGCAAAAAGAGAAGGACCCTTTCGATTGATTTTAAAAATCTATTTCTTAAAAACTCGATTGAAAGCAAAATTATCAACAAGCATTCATCAATCGATTCATTTGATTCGTTTTTGTGTAGTCATGTTTTTATGATCGAGTATAATAAAAATTGGGACATTCACGGTTGAATTTTTGTTGATGAAAACGCTTTATTCATAATAGACGTAGTAATGAACAAGGTCTTTGTGATAAAGGTAGACGATAGTTTTTCGATGGAAGTTATTAAATCCTTTCATCCTACGATTATACAAGAACAAGATAACTATAAATACGTTAAGATTGAAACGACAACGAAAGAACTATTAGATTTAAAGAAAGAGAAAGGTTTTATTTCTTATATGATCGACCTTAAGATTGGATGAAAAACAACAAATACAAATGATTTAACTATTTGTATTCACCGCAGTTTGAAAAGGAATATAAACAAAATAGTAGGTCTACGAACAATATGCGAACAAATGCTTCATTAATAAAAAGGGTTCGAAAACGTCAGAGTGTTTTACTTTTATTTCGTTTTAAGTGAACAAAAATTCAAGTGGTAGAAAACTTTTGGTTACAAAGTCTTTGTCTTCATTCTTTTGAATTTATAACAACTTCAATCGTATGTTTTGTTGTCTTATTTATCTTTATTAAGCTGATAGATATTGTTTTACAAAATGGATATCAAGTCTATCGATAATATAAACTTGCAAATAGCATTAGAACAACAAAAAACCCAAGCTGAAGTCGTTCGCGAAATGAAAGCTAAAGGAACTTCCAAAGAACAAGTTCAAGCAGCTATAAAAGAACTAAACAAAACAAAGGACATAGTGAATGAATTGGTAATATATTTCATCTGTTTCTTACATTTCCAGACTAAATAATCTAAATCCAAGAATGTTTAGGATTGATCTTTACTTACAAAGTGGCTTTTTATCTTGTAACCAACGAAACGACTTTTTAGAAGCGATTCTAAGACACTTTCTTTTATCCCAATAAACTCCCTTTTTAAGTAACCAACGCATCGCCATAATTGAACCATTTCTTGCTGCTTCTTCAAATGCTTTCGTAGTTGGTTTTAAATTATGATGAATAAATAACCAATCCATTAACTTTGGTTTGTTCTCTTTTGCGGCTTGTGTAAAATGAACATGATTAGGTTTAAAACCATTTTTAGATAACCAATTCAGAGAATCGATAGATTTTGATTTTATAGCAATATGATAAGGATCTTCAAAGGTATAAGAATTCACTTTCAACCAATCCAAAAGTTTCGTGTTGTTAGTGTAAATGGCTATAAATAGTTGATGTTTATTGAATGGTTTGACTTGAAAAGTAGTTATTATCCAATCCATGATTTCAATGTTTCCAAGATTAGAACTAAATAAAGAATGTGGATTCATCTTTTCTGGTTGTAAATTATAAAGCCATTTTAAACTAATCAAAGGTGTTTGTGCCGAAACTCTCCATCTTATTATATCATCATCTAGATATTCGATAAGCTCATTTACACATTCAATACTTCCTCTTTTTAAAGCATTCGAAAGCGAATATCTCCAATCAACATTGCCAATTTCGTTTACATGTTCTTCTTTTAACCAACGTACGAATTTAGGTTGATTATGCAGAATAGCTTCCTCCAAAACTTGAAAATACGATGGTTTTCTATGTCTTGTATTATTAAAAAACTTGTAAGCCTCTAGTTTCCCTCTTTGTATCATAGTTAAAGAAGAATACTCTAACTCATCTCTTTCTAAACAACAATGATTTAATAACCATTCGATTACTTTAATATTTCCAGAAGCAAAACCACATTTAGCAAATGCTCTTTTGAAATAAGTATTACAGATACAAGTTTTTTCATTATCTCTCATTATACTTTCCAACTTTTCGATAGGAATCTCTAGATCGTCGGGAACAAGATGAATCTCGTTCCAAAAGAAGTAATTATTTTGACAAATCCACGATGCTAATTCTGGACGAAAGTAAGCAACAGCCAATGCAATTGGTTTTTCTTGTTTTGGTGAATTTCCATAAACAAACTTTTTTAATGTTCTAAACGTTTTACATGTTTGTCTTAAAACCCAATAATCTAATCGATCCAAATACTCTCTCAAAGGATAAGATGAAAGAAACTGAAATAGAACGTCTAACGAAACATATTGATCCATCTTTTTTCTTGATCCATCAAATCTATAAACTAATTTGATTCAAAGTCTTTCGACGCAAACAAATAACATTGGTTTTTTTATTAAATAATATAAACCAAAAAAGTTTGGTTCATTCAATCCAAAATTAAAAGAAACAAAACAACAAGCAAGAATGTCTGGAAAGTATAATTTCTATAGCTCTGTCACAACTTCTACTATCGGACAAGGAAATATAGTTAGTATTAATGGAAATAAAGTCAACGCTCTATACATCAACGGAAAAAAGATTGAACAAGATGATTTAAAAGAAGATGATGAAGTTATAATCACTATCAATTCTAAATCTTATAATTATTCCGGGGATAGATATATCAATTCACGGTGACTGTGCACAAGTAAACACACAAATAGGAAATGTTGAAATCAACGGAGATGTTGTAAATGCTACAACTCAAACTGGACATATTAATGTATCTGGAAACTGCGGTAATGCTAGTACCATGACCGGAAACATTATTCGAAATTAAAAATAAATGATTCAATTAACAAATCAACTTTTTTTATTTATTGAAGAGCAACCGACAGTCCAACAACAATTCCAGTTCCTATAGCTAATAAAGCAATTGCCAATCCCCATTGTATTCCAATCGACTTTTTCTTTTCTTCCGGAGGTAATAATAAATCAATCGTTTTCACTAGAGCTTCGTTAATCGCCAAAGCAACCACAAAAGAAAAAGCAGCAGAAATAAATCCAACAAAAGTAGTTAAAATTAATCTTCCAATGTCTGGAGGCGAAGAACATATATTTGTACAAGGTTCGGACGATGAAGAAGACATTCGATTTTAAATAAAAGTATTACTCGATCTTCTTTTCTTACCAACATTCTTCTTAATTCAACAAAAAAAGGACAAGTAGTTTTCAATCGTTTTTCAACTCTTTTATTTTTTGACTTTTAAAAGCAGATAGTTCTTTGTCGTGAGAATGGATTTTAGGATTTTCTGAAGAACAACAAGACCATTTGTACTCATCTTCTTTTCCTATTTCGCATTTATGAAGTCGTTCAAGAGAAGCTCCTAATTTGATAGAAAAGTAGATTGTTATTGGAATGCCGCTATCGTTAAACTCTTGTATCATAAAGTCAAAACAATCATCTGTTTTGAGTTAAATCAAAAATAAATCGGTTATTACGTTGGATAAGTATCTTGTTATTCTTTATCTTTGAAATTGTATCAAAGAAAGATTGAATGTTGTTATAGATTTCAGAATTCATTTTCGATGGTTACTGTTCTAAGTTAAAACAATTTATTCTATCGAAAAAATGCTTGCCAAAAGATTAGCAAGCTCCGAATCCAGTTTAAAAAAAAAACAATGATTGATCCTTCTGATGTTGTAAATACGACTCCTCATGAATCCAATATATTTTGGATTAGTGTTTTGGTTTATACAGTTTTAAGTGGCTTAGGATCTATTTTGATTATTCTTTCCATCGGATTGAAATTTAGAACAGATTTTTCTGCTCGGTTAGTTACTTACTTGAGCATGGCTGATTTATCGCTTTCTATTGTTTGTTTCGCTTTATGTGCTTATAATTTATCAAACGGCCATTTACAAGATTCGATGTCTGCGGTTTGTAGGTTACAAGCGTTTATTAGTTGGTATTTTGCTCAATCATCAATTTTATGGTTGATAACGATTGCGATAAACAGTTACAAAACGATGTTTTATGATGGACACTTGACTATAAAAGAAGAAATAATAGCAAGCGTAATTTGTTGGGGTGTACCAGTTATTACGGCCGGAATACCTTTAAACAGAGGAGAAATAGATATTCAATATGGCCAAAGAAATGGAGTTTGGTGTTCCTTTTCATCGGATCATAGAATAGGCCAAATTGCAGTCTTGTTATCTTATTATATTGTAGCAGTTTCGATCATCTGTTTCTGTTATGTACGAATAGGAATGTTAGTGAACAAGATTGGAAAAACAGAAGCTACGGGAAGCCTAACGATGATAAAAGTAAAAGCACAGCGTAAGATGTTTCTGTATTGTGTGTCGTATTTTGTTTGCTGGACTCCAATGCTTATCTCTTATATTTACGAAGCCTGGGCAGATCGATTTGTACCATTCTGGGCAGAGTACATAAGTGCGAATTTGATACATATCCAAGGAGTTCTAAATGTGATATTATACGGAATAACGGAAGATATGATAGTAAATATTCGAGGATGGATAAAGAGTAAAAGTGTAACAAAAACAGAAACATCAAGTTCATCAAGTGTAGAATTACCAAAAATGGTAGAATAAAGAAGGTTTTAAAAAGAAAGTAGATTGAAAATAGTTTATAATAAGAGTTTAAGAAAATGGAAAGTAAGAACTCACCGTAATGTAGAAGATTTAGGAGAATGGAGGTTAGAAATTTAGTTTATGTAAAGAATAAAGAATCAGAGAATCGATTTTGCGGAGAGTTTAGACTTTTGAGTTTAAGAAGATGATAAATAAGAGAGGTAATAACTCATGGGGACGTAGAATATATATTTACAGAATTGATGTTAGATATTAACTCATCGCGATGTAAAAGATTTACGAGAGTGGATGTTACGAAGATATAGAATTTTTGGTTTACGAAAGTGATAAATGATGAGAGAGTGTATTTTGGGAAGAGTTTAGAATTTGAGTTTAAGAAGATGATAAATAAAAGAGGTACTAACTCTTCGCGATGTAAAAGATTTACGAGAGTCGATGTTAGAATTTGAGTTTAAGAAGATATTAATTCATCGCGCTATAGAATACTTTACGGGGTCGACATTACGAAGAGATAGAATTTTTGGTTTACGAAAGTGATAAATGATGAGAGGATCGATTTTTCGAAGAGTTTAGACTTTGAGTTTAAGAAGATGATAAATAAGAGAGGTAGTAACAGATCGCGATGTAGAAGATTTGAGAAACTGGATGAAGCGAAGAGTAAAGAGAAAAGTATTTTTATATATGAAAAACGGATATAATGAAAGTCATCAAAGTAAAAGATTTGAAAGTATAGAAACTCGATATCACAAAGAGTAAAAGGAGAAAAGTATTTTTAGATATGAAAAACGAATATATTCAAAATGAAGAAACTAATCGAGGTAAAGAAGATTCGGAATAATAGAAACTAGGTAGAATGAAGAATTGGAAGAATAGAAGTTGAAGAATATTTTTAGATATGAAAAACGAATATATTCAAAATGAAGAAACTCATGAAAGAGTAAGAATCATTACTATCGAATTTTTCGAATCAAAAAAAACTCAAGATAATGATGAACGAATTCAAAGGAAGGATACAAAAAACTGAATTTCAAAAGTTAATAGAATAAATCTTTTATCTTTCGAACAAGTGTAAGTTTTCTATCTCGCGATGAGTCAGAATCAAGTACCTTGATGAGTATTGAGTTTTTGAATGAAAAAACGCAAGATCCATGATGAATGAATTTTGAAGTCTCGCGATGAGTAAGAATCAAGTAGCTTGGAATTTTTGAATCGAAAAAACGCAAGATCCACGATGGACGAATTTTGAATGATGGAAAACTAAAAGCTAGGATTTTTTCAAAAGTTAAGAGAGAATCTTATTGAATCGAAGTATTACTGAAATGGAAGATTCAAGTAAATACAATAAGAAAGTAGAAGAGATATTACAACAATGTCCTCCAGGATCAAGAGTATTGAGTGTCGACTTTGTAAAAAGAAAAGAAGACGAGAAGGAAAGAAAGCAAGAAAAAAGGAAAAAAGAAAAGGAAAAAAGCGAGATTATAAAAGAAATTAAAATGATGGAAAATCGAATAAGCAAGAGAATTATGGAATCAAAGTCTAAGAAAGAAGATGTATTGACTGAATCACAAGTAGATTCGGAAGAAAAGTTTGAAAAAAGAGAGTATATTGAATTTGCTAAAAGAATAGCAAAAGGAGAATTGACGACGAAAGAAACAGAATGGATGAAAGAAGGAGGAATCGAAGTAGTAAAAAGAAAAAAGAAAGAGGATTTCTTTGAAGTGGTTTTAAGAACAAGTGAACAAGGACAAATAAGTTATTTTGATGAATTTATAAGAGAAAAATGCGTGATATTACAAGGAAGTAGAATCAAAGCAAAAGATTTTCATGATTCTTACTTTGAATGGATGAAAAAGACAAATCCTGGAGTATGTCCAATGCCAAAACCATTGATAAAAGAAACCCTAAAAAACAAATACAATATAAAACGAACACTGTTAGATGGATATTCTTTTTATAAGTCAATAAAATTATTAGAAAGTTGATACATGATCAAATGTTTTATAAAGTAAAACAAAGGCTTTTAAAACATGCAAGTTAATAGGAAACTCATCGTGCTAAGTAAGGTCGAAAGTAGAGAAAAATTGAAGATTAGATTTTTGAACAATCAAAACTCAAGTTGTTAAAGTAATTTTAAGAAATGTTACGAAAAAAGTCAAAGATACAATTTACAAAAAGTTGAAATCAATAAAGAAAGGTTTTATTGAAATATTACAGAATTTTAGATGGAAGATTTAAATAGCCGTAAAAGAAGACTGGAAGAGAGTGGTAGGGTTGTAACTAGTGAACAAACAACAGAAACATCTATATCGATTATCTTAAAACAGATAAATATAAGTGAATTAAAAAAGAGTTTACATTCAGAAAATGATAGTTGGAAAGATTTTATATTGTTAAACCTAGAATCAGGAAATAAGAATAGCACTGGAATTATAATAGATTGGAAAGATAAAGGGAAGGAATATTCAGTCATCTCAAACGATGAAATAGATGATTTTTTTGAAGATTTATTTAATCGAAATATAAAAGAAAAAATATTATCAATGGAATGTTTATATTCAAACAAGATACCAAGGATGGCGTTTTTTACTATAACACCAACTCTATCAGAATCAATTCATGAATTTAACAGTAAATGTTCAAGATTTAAGAAAGAGCTAATGGCCTTTTTTAGATATAAAAAAGGCGTAAAATTAAATGAAAATGATTTTGTTGAGCATGTATTTTATACAGATGTAGAGAGAAGTAGTTATGTAGTTACTATGATATTACCTAAAACTATTTATTATTTTTTTGATGATCAAAAATATGATTTAGGACAATTTTTGATGTTAACAACCGATGTTAAAGAGATTACTGAGCTTAAAATTGACGTAAATAGAAGATTAATTTTCTCCCAAAAGATGTTTCAAGTTAGCGAAGAAAAAGTAGATTCTATCTCTGATGAATTCATATCCTAACTTTAAGAAAAACCAAAAGAACCAGAATGGAATAGTATGTTTTATGGTGAAATGTTTATTTGAATAAGCGAAATAAAGCATGAAATTGTAACAAAATCAATTTAAGGAATCATAGAGTGTTTTCTTAAAATTACTAACGAACGAAAATTTGTTTGGTTAAAAGTTAAGAAATTATTCAAGTGTAAAAACGAAAATTTTCAGATTTATGATTTTGAATCAAAGGAATAAGATGAATAAATTATCAGGAATTAAAGACATAGAATCAATAATTTCGGATTTTTATAAAGATCCAACAGCAACACATATAGAAATAAACGAAAAAGTTATTACTACTATAGTAACAAAAAAGGTTTCTTCAAATACAAAAAGCAAAGAAGAGGAAGAAGAAATCAATGCGAGTGTAAAAAGATTATTAGAAAACATACAAAAAGATGATGAAGAAGAACAAAAAGATGAAGAAATAGCTAAAAAAGCAAAAAAGGATACAAATCAAGAAAATGATTGTGTTATCAAAATAATAAGCAAAAATGATCAAGATGTTAATGAAATTGAAAAATCAGAGAGTAAAGATTGAAATATATAATTTTTATTCAATAAACGATGAATAATAGTTGTTGAATTTTTAAATAAGATGAGTAAGATATTTTATATTATGTTTAAATCTTTGTAATCATATTGATTATAAAAAATAAGTATTAAATGCGTTTTTTTAAGAGATTAATAAAACGAATTATAAAAGTAAGGTTAAGATAATCAAAAGAAGAAAACATGAATAATCATAAAATAGTATCTGAAGATTATTCAGATTTAGAGAGTTTACAAATGAAATTGGTTACCGAAAAAACATCAAAAATAGGAATAATATTACAAATGAGTAATATAAAGAAGAAATATATTTTATTGTCACAAGATATATCAATAAGTTTTTTATCAAAACTGTTTTATCAAGATAAAAGTTATAATTCTTTGGTTGGATATGTATATCATCCTAAAATTCCTAGACTTCCATATTTTAGCATTATATGTACACAAAAAATTAGTCAAGAACAATTTATAAAATCATACTTGAAAATTAAAGAAAGAATAATTCATTACTTTACATATGGAAAGAATGTGTATTTAGAAGAAGTTAACATAATCGAAATCTATAATGATAATTTTAACGCAAGAAGCATAGTTATCTATGATAATTCATTAATATATTCTAGTTACGAAGAGCAATTAGAAGACTTCAGAAACTTTACAGAAAAATCCAAACTATTTTCCAAAGATGATAATGTTGAAGTTGTTATACATACTCTATACTTTTTTTCAAGACAAACACGCTTAAGATCTAATTCAAGAGCAAAAAATTTTGAATTATTGGGGATTGAAGATAGTTTAAAGCTATTTAATGAAGAATTAAGCCCAGTTCAAAATATCGTTTTATATACTTTTTCAAAAAGAAAGATAGAAGAAACCAAAGTAAAGAGGATAATTGAAGACGAATTCAAAACTAAAATAGAAACGATTTCAAAAGATCAAAGCAACATAAAACAAGATAGTTCTTTGATTATTTCTTATCTAAAATCGATAACAGAGGATAATCATAAACTGAAAGAAAAAGTAGAGTCAACGTTTATTATACATGAAAAATTAAAAGAAGAGATTTCCGATTTGGTATCAAAAAAAGTTATCGAATCAATTACTAAAGATTTAAACCAAATGTTACAACATATAGACAAAACTATGTTAAGCCTGAAAGAAGAAAAGGAAAAAAATATATTTGACATAAACAAAAAACTAAAGACTGAAGAAGATATATTCGAAACATCAGAAGATCAAACTCTAAAAAAGACAATCAGTGAACACATAGAACCAAGGTTTTCTGAATTTATTGAGAAAAAATGTATAAAAGATACTTCTTTTAAAATAAGTACCAAAATACTACATAAAAACTATTATACTTGGATGAAAGAAAACTATCCATTGGAAAAATGCATTTCTAAGCCTGAGATTAAGAAACTATTACAAAAAGAGAATATAATGCATGAAAAGAAAAATGGAGAACTAATTTATTGCGGTTTGTCATTAAAATAAAATAGTTAACATAATATTATTGTATTATTTATTCATTACAATCATTTGATAACTAACGTATTATAAAGTTTGTTTTAATAAAGAAACCTTGATTCTCTTGAAATACTTTATGTATGTGGCTCGTTTACAACGGGTCCTTCACAAAAATGGTCTATAGATAAAATAACTTGAATAAAGGAGTTTTTATGATTGAATTGTGTTAAACATGAGATAAAATGTAATTTCCAACACTTTAGGTATTTTGACTGGAAAATCTGTTCCTAATGTCAGATATCTTGACTGATGAAGCCGAGTTGTTGCTCAAATCATTTATTTGTATCAAATACATAAACTTTCAACATAAAAAACCTTTCAGATGGCTTAAGAAATCGTTTATTGAAAAGTTACATTCTGGACTATTTGTCAAGTGATATCAACAGGACCTGTTAAGAACAAGCTATGTTACAAATGAATCAAGGTTATAAATAAACAATCATTCTTTTAATTGGTTTCCTCAATAAATCAAAAAGATTAGATTTAAAATATAATCAACGATTTTAAATAACAACAATAAAGTGATTAACACAAACAAATAACACTGTTTTTATTCTTTGAGAACAAACAATCTTTTTTTTAAACAATCGTTTAAAATCAACAAAAGCAAAAGAAAAGATTAGAACAAATGATTTAGTTTAAGGAATCTCAGGAAAGTTTGATTGATTCTAAAGTTCTTTTTAATCAACAGAAAGACATTGATGAAATTTAAGATTCTTTAGTCACTTGTTTTGAATATGTTTATATCAAAAGATAAATATCTTTCCCTTTGATTTTCTTCTGGACTTTTAGGAATTTCAATAATCCAATAAAATAAATTATTTAACTTCCAATTAAATAAGAGCATAATATACTTAGCTTTTTTTTCTTCCGGACTTTTAGGACTTTTAGGAATTTCAATAATCCAATAGAACAAATTATTCAACTTCTAATCGAAAAAGAGTATAATACTTAGCTTTTTTTCTTCTGGACTTTTAGGACTTTTAGGAATTTCAATAATCCAATAGAACAAATTATTCAAATTCTAATTAAAAAAGAGTATATTTATCTTTTTTTATTCAGGATTTTTAGGAATTAATTTTTGATACATAAGAGTGTTAAATGTTGCTTTTGATGACTTTTATTATTTTAAACATACAACAGAAGATAGAAAGTATATTAAATCAATCTAATAACTAGTTGAGGTGTTAGTTGTTTCGACATGTAAAGAATAAAAGAAGATTAAACAGAGCGTAAAAACAAGTTTAATAAGAAATCAATTGAGAACTATTGTTTATTGAATGTAATGAATTAATAAAAAGTATAGTTAAACAAAAAATGATTGTGAGTTTGACAGTGAAAAAGAAGAAAACAATTAAGTTTTACAAGTAACATCTTTAAATGATTATAACAATTGCTTTGTTTTTCAATTTGTTCTTTGATCGAGTACACCATTGAGGACTTTTAAAAATGGTCCCACAGAGGTCCCAAAAAAGTTTCCTTGAGGACCTTGTGGAAAATAAATGGCCTTGAAACAAATGCATCGATTGATTGCATCAATCAATGAGTTTTGTTTTTTTAAAAATTGAGTAATAAAAATCTGACAAACATAGCTGAAAGATAGGTTAATAGAGTGTAGAGAATGTATAAATCATCTATAAACAAGGGTTAAGAAGATGAAAGTAATATGTATATAGAGTGTGAAACAGTGTATGGTTTGAGTAAAAAAGATGCTTAAACAGGCGAATAATAGGGTATATAAGATGAAAAGATAGCAAAAAGTGAAGAAAAATAGATGGAAGTATGAAAAGGTAAGAAAAATGGGACAAAGGAACTATAGTAGAGCTTAGGGTTAGCGTAAACCCTAGGGTTATGTTAGGGTTATCACTTAGGGTTAGGTATCCAAGACAGATCGTACTAAGAAATACACAATATAGAGCTTCTGAATATAGAAACTAGTGAGATACCATGGTGAAAGTATGAAAAACTAAGAAAAAAGTATGGAAAAAGTATAGAAAAAGTATACCCTAGGGTTACGAAACCTAGGGTATACCCTAACCCTAAACCCTAGGGTTGCACAAGAACAGAATAGTCTAACCCTAACCAAAAACAGACTAACAAGAACAAAAACAGTCTAACCCTAGCTAATAAAGCAAATAAGAACCAAAATACAAAACAAGATTAAAAAAACAGATACAAGAATAAATCTTACTTAAACAAGAAATAAATGTCAAAATAAGATCAGAAAATAACTAATAAGATCAAAAAAAGTACAGTAAGAACAAGCTAG
>Ga0209172_10006311_pt1 | contig 13317 bp, 15 predicted proteins | sample LarsenN4metaG_FD_184113 | JGI IMG/M metagenome (GOLD analysis project Ga0209172, IMG submission 184113) | Hot spring sediment bacterial and archeal communities from British Columbia, Canada, to study Microbial Dark Matter (Phase II) - Larsen... ... | reverse complement strand
CCTGCCGTGACTACGTCCGCCCCGATGGGCGCATCGAACTGCAAATCAAGACCATCGTCAGCACCCCGATCACCGAAGCCACCTTCCGCACGTTCCTTGATCAGGTGGACATCCAGATTCGGGACATTTGACGCCGCGTCGAGGACATACTTGCTCATTGGCTGCGCACATCGTCTATGGCGGATGGGAAGGGCACACGCCCGAGGAGACCGCCCGGTTGCTCGCAACGCTCCTCGCCGAGGCGGGAGTCCGTGCGGAACTGCACGACTCGCTTGACCTCTTCGCCCGCGTCCCTGAGGACGCGACGCTGCTGGTACCCGTCTGGACGATGGGCGCCCTCACGAACGACCAAGTGCGGGGAGTCTGCGACGCCGTCGAACGGGGGGTAGGGCTTGCCGGCTGTCATGGCGGAATGTGCGACGCGTTCCGCGAGTGTACGGAGTGGCAGTTCCTCACCGGAGGCCAGTTCGTTGCCCACCCCGGCGGCGAGGTGCGCTACCGCGTCAGCATCGAAGACCGCGACCACCCTGTTACGCGCGGAATCGAGGACTTCACCCTGATGGGCGAGCAGTACTATCATCATGTTGACCCCGCCGTCCGAGTTCTGGCAACTACTCAGTTCCCCGTAGCAGAAGGCCCGCACGCCGCCAACGGACCGGTCAAGATGCCGACTGTCTGGACGAAGCGCTGGGGCAAGGGCAGAGTGTTCTATTGCGCCATCGGACATATTGCCGGCGACATTGCTGCCGAGCCCGTGCGCACGCTGGTGCAGCGGGGCCTTCTCTGGGCGGGTAATCTGCTGCCCGACCGATGAAGGCGATTGTGAAGGCCGCGCCCGCGCCGGGCTGCTCACTCCTCGACGTCAACGAACCGCCCCTACAGCCGGGACACGTGCGCGTGCGCGTGAAGTTCGGCAGCGTGTGCGGCACCGACCTGCACATCTACGACTGGAACGAGTGGGCGGCATCGAGGATTAGGCCGCCGCGCATCATCGGACATGAGTTTAGCGGCATCGTCGAAGAGGTTGCGCTGGACGTCACCACCCTGCAACCCGGCGACGAGGTCGCCAGCGAGTCGCACATCACCTGCGGCAGGTGTCGCCAGTGCCTCGAGGGTAAGCGACACGTTTGCGTCAACACCCTCATCCTCGGCGTTGACGTGGACGGTGGCTTCGCTACCCATGCCGTGATCCCGTGGGAGAACGCCCGACCGACGAACGGCAAGATCCCGCTCGACGTCGCCTGCGTTCAAGACCCGCTGGGCAATGCGGTTCACACCGTGTTTGCGGGTCCCGTGCAAGGACAGCACTTCCTCATCACTGGAATGGGGCCGATCGGTCTGTTCGCCGTGGGGGTCTGCAAAGCGGCGGGCGCTGCAAGCGTTGCAGTAACCGAGGTCAGCCCGTTCCGCCTCGAGTTGGCGGAGAGGATGGGCGCAGACATGCTCATCAACCCGGTCAAGGATGACGCCGCAAAAGCGCTTCAATCCCGCTGCCCGGACGGCGTAGACGCCGCGCTCGAGATGTCCGGCAAGGCGCAAGCCCTGAACCTCTGCATCGAGGCGCTTCGCCCTGGCGGGCGGCTCTCGCTACTCGGGCTGTTCGACTCCGCGGAAACGCCGACACTACTGAACGAGGCGATCTTCAAGGGGCTGGACATCCAATGCATCGTCGGCCGCCGGCTCTGGGAGACGTGGGAGCAGATGGGCGAGTTGCTCTCGTCGGGCAGCCTCGACATCACGCCCGTCATCACGCACCGTTACCCATTCACCGAGTTCAACGAGGCGATGGAGCGGATGAAGGCAGGCCTCACCGGCAAGGTCGTGTTCGAGTTCTAACTGGACGCGCCGAACGCGAGGTAAAACGCACGCCTCAAATGTCCGCCCTCTTCGTCTCGACCTGGAAGGACGCGGGCGAGCCGTGCGTTCGCGCCGCGTGGGATGAGTACCTGCGGTCGAAAAGCCTGCTCACCGCCTGCGAACAGGGGCTTGTCGCCGTCGAACTCGACCCGCGCCTGCAGGCGGTCGGGCTTGGCGGGTTGCCCAACAGCGACGGCGAGCAGGAACTGGACGCAGGCTTGATGGACGGCGCGACGCTCGAAGCCGGCGCTGTGTGCGCGCTGCGCGGCATCGTCCCTGCCATCTCGGTCGCGCGCAAGGTGATGGAAGAGACGCCGCACGTGATGCTCGCGGGCGACCAAGCGCGGCGCTTCGCAGTCTCGCGCGGGTTTGAGCCTCGCTCCCTGCACAGCGAGAACTCCCTGCAAAAGTATGAAGAGTGGCGCAAGAGCCGAGGCGCAGCCGATGTCGCTCACTTGGTGCACGACACGGTAACCATCTGCGCGTGGGAGGCGCCCTCGCATGTCGTTGCCGCTTGCTCTACGTCAGGCCTTGCGTGGAAGTTGCCTGGTCGCGTGGGTGACAGCCCGATCGTGGGCGCCGGATTCTACGCCGACGACGAGGCGGGGGCTGCGGGCGCAACCGGCGTCGGCGAAGAGATTTGGCGCTTTCTCTTATCCTTCCGCGCAGTGGAGGGAATGCGCGCGGGGCGCCCGCCCAGAGAGGCTTGCGAGGAAGCCGTGCGCGAGATGGTTCGCCGCCGCCCTTCGACGGGAGAGAAGTGCTCCGTCGTCTTTGCCGTGTCAAATCGAGGCGAATGGGGCGCCGCCGCCTCCGCCCCCGGCTTCGTCGCTTGGGTGTGCCGCGACGGCGAAGTGGAGAGCCACACCATCGCTCCGGTGGAGGGTTAGGGTTGGGCGCGCCATAATCCAGCCATGTCCGACACGCAATTCGAAACAGAGGGCGAGACGAAGCATCAGATCGTCATCGCGGATGCGAGGTGGATGTCGGAGCTAACCCCCGAGTCCGTCCACCTTGTGGTCACGTCCCCTCCCTATTGGCAGTTGAAAGACTACGGGCATATGGGCCAGATCGGTTTCGACGACACGTACGAGGAATACATCAATAATCTCAACCTTGTGTGGGACGAGTGCTACAGGGTCCTGCACCCTGGATGCCGCCTCTGCGTGAACATCGGAGACCAATTCGCGCGGTCGGTGTACTACGGCCGCTACAAGGTCATTCCCATTCGCACGGAGATCATCAAGTTTTGCGAAGCACGAGGGTTCGACTTCATGGGTTCGATCGTGTGGCAGAAAGTGACGACGACGAACACAACCGGCGGGGCCGCCGTCATGGGTTCCTATCCATATCCTCGAAACGGCATTGTAAAAATTAACTACGAGCACATCTTGTTATTCAAGAAACTGGGCGACCCGCCTAAGCCAACCGCCGCCCAGAAGGAGGCATCCCGTCTCTCGGACGAGGAGTGGAATCTTTACTTCAGCGGGCACTGGAACTTCCCCGGCGAGCGCCAAGACGCTCACTTGGCGATGTTCCCCGAAGAGTTACCGCGGCGGCTGGTTCGAATGTTCTCGTTCGTCGGCGAATCGGTCCTCGACCCGTTCTTAGGCAGCGGAACTACGAGCCTGGCTGCCCGAAACCTGGGGCGCAACTCGATCGGGTATGAAGTGAACCCCGAGTTCCTGCCACTCATCCTGCAGAAGGTAAAGGGAGACAGCGGAAGCCTCTTCCAGAAGCCAAGCATCGATGTCGTACAGCGCGAGTCCCACCCGGGGAATGTGGAAGAGCGGATCGGCAGGCTGCCGTATGTCTTCAGGGACTTCGTGCAGGTCAACAAGCGGGTAGACCCGCGTAAGATGACCTTCGGTTCGAGAGTATCTAACGGTCCCGTAAAGTAGGCGCAGCGCCATGAGAATCGTCATTTCGAACGCGCAGATTGCGGAGATCCTCGGCGCGGACGCGGCATAGTTTCCGAAATACACGACGCAGCTGCTCAATCTCGCAAATCAGAATGCTGGCGGGACGCGCCCAGCGATAGTCGGGCAGCTCTCCGAGATGATCCAGGAGTTCCCCGGTAAAACTGTGGACGAGTGGCGCGAATATTACTTCTCGCAGAAACCCGGTGCCATGGACGATGCCGTCAGCCGCATCTGGGCGATGGTCCAACAGCTCGCCGCTGCGTTGGAGCAAATTGATGAATCCATGGTTCGCGCATGGGTACATGATCTCGTCATTACCAAGACGTTTGCTGGCCTGCGCTTCCAGGCCGCAATCCTGAGCGCGGTCGCCACCGAGCGGGGCGAGGAGTGGCGGTTGGCAGCCTCGGCAGATGAGGCGAAGGGCATAGATGGATACATCGGGGGCGAGCAGGTATCCGTCAAGCCGCGAAGCTACGAAGCAAAGCCGGCCCTCGGCGAGAGCCTCCCGGTGCGCATCCTCTACTACGAGAAGAAGCGAAACGGTCTAGTAGTTACTTGGGATTCGTGGTAGGCGTGCGCAGAGCACCCTGACCTCGCCGACTCGGTAACATTCGCCCCCAGTGCCCATCCTGGAAGTCCGCAACCTGCACGTCGCCATCGAAGGGGTTGAAATCCTTCGAGGCGTCAACCTGTTCGTCGAAGAGGGCGAAACGCTCGGCATCGTCGGCGAATCCGGGTGCGGCAAGAGCATGACAGGACTCGCCGTCATCGGCCTCCTGCCAGGCGACGGGCGGGTCACGCAGGGTGAGGTGCTGTTGAACGGAGAAAACCTCGTTACCGCCGGCGAGCGACGAATGAGACACGTGCGCGGAGGAGACATCGCCATGGTGTTCCAAGACCCGTTTACGAGCCTCAACCCGGCAATGCGAGTCGGAGACCAGATCGCAGAGGCGATGGTGCTCCACCGCTCGCTGTCTTGGCGCGCGGCGCGCAAGGAGGCGGTGAAGATGCTCGAATCCGTCAAGGTGCCTGCCCCAGCGAGCACCGTGCGCAAGTACCCCCACCAGTTGAGCGGAGGCCAGAGGCAGCGCGTCATGGTCGCGATGGCGTTCGCCTGCCGACCGAAAGTGCTCATCGCAGACGAGCCGACGACCGCGCTCGACGTCACCCTCCAAGCGCAGATCCTTGCGCTTCTGACTGAGTTGCAGGAGCAAGAGGGGACGGCCGTGATTCTTATCTCCCACGACATCGGAGTCATCGGCTCGGTCAGCGACAGAATCTGCGTCTTCTACGCCGGTCGGGTAATCGAAGATGGAGACGCCAGGGACGTCCTGCGGCATCCGAAGCACCCATACACACAGGGGTTGCTCGCTTCGCTGCCGGGCGGGGAGGAGCGCCTCTCCTCGATTCCCGGGCAGCCGCCCGACTTCCGCACGCTCGGCGGCGCGTGCGCCTTCGCACCACGATGTCCCCACAGATTCGAGCGTTGCGATATCGAGCCCGACCTCCTCGAGGGCGACCTCGACGCGGCGAAGCGTCGTGCGGTCGAGGAGAGAAGAACCTTTATTGACCTAACTCAAGTAGAGTTAGACGCCGGCACCGTCTGGGCGCTGCCCGAGGAGGTTGCGCGCAAGCACCGGGCGATCCCAATCCGCCGCGACGGCACGGTGTTCCATGTTGCGATGGCGGAGCCGGACGACGAGAGCGCCAGGCAAGAGGTCTCCAAGGCGCTCGGCGCGCGCATCCTGCCGTCCCTTGCTTCTTCGGATGCGATCATCGCCGCAATCGAAAGAATCTACGGAGGCGCTCCGATGAGCATGGCGGCCCACCGCGCGGCTTGCTGGCTCGTCGAGCGCTCGGAGGTGCGCGTTGGCTGAGCCTCTGCTGGTGGTGAACGACGCCCGGGTCGTGTACGACGTCCCCGGCGGGCAGATTCGAGCAGTAGACGGCGTCAACCTCACCCTCGAGCGGGGCGAGACGCTTGCGCTCGTGGGCGAATCCGGCTGTGGAAAGACGACGCTCGCCAAGGCGATCCTCGGCCTCGAACCGGTTACTGCGGGGACGATTCACGTGGATGGGAAAGGGGTTACCGACCGCCTTCACGGCCTGGCAAAGCGAGTCGGCATCGTCTGGCAAGACCCGCACGCCTCCCTCGACTCGCGGTGGCGGGTCGGACGCGCCATCGCCGAGCCGCTCCTCGTGAACGGATTCGACAAGTCGAAGGTCAAGGAGCGGGTTCGCGAAGTGATAGAGCAGGTTGGGCTTGACCCCGCGCTCGCGAGCCGATACCCTCACCAACTCTCCGGAGGGCAGAAGCAGCGTGTGGCGATTGCCCGCGCTCTCGCGCTCAGTCCCCCACTCGTGCTTTGCGACGAGCCGACCGCCGCGCTCGACCTCTCGATTCGTGCGCAGATCCTCAATCTCCTTAAGGACCTCCAGGCGACCCTCGGCTTGGCGTACCTGTACATCTCGCACGACCTTACGACCGTGCGCTTCATCGCCGACAGGATCGCGGTGATGTACCTCGGGCGGATCGTTGAGATGGGTAGGACGAAGGATGTGTTCACCTCTCCACGCCATCCTTACACGTTGGCGCTCTTGCGCTCGACACCCTCGCTGGAGAATCTCGGCCGGGTGCCCGACATCCTCCCCGGCGAGATCCCCGACCCTCGGGTGCGGATTTCGGGCTGTAACTTCCGCACACGCTGCCCCTACGCTCAGGAGCGCTGCGCATCCGACAACCCCGGTGCGACCGGCGAGGACGACCGCGTGTTCTTCTGCCACTTCCCACTCACCCCGTCCAGCGTCGGTTGATGCGAGGACTGCTCCCCGGTATTTGCAGACCACGGCGTGGGAAGGCGAATCGTGCACAATAGCCGCCGAGTGGCCGAAGTAGCCGGGATCGTCCTCGCCGCAGGAAAGGGAACGCGGATGAAGTCCGCCAAGCCCAAGGTTCTGCATGACGTCTGCGGCCTGCCCATGGTGGAGCACCTGCTCCGAGCGCTCGAAGGCGCAGGCATCCACAAGAAGGTGTCCGTCGTCGGTTGCGGCGCCGAGGAGGTTCGAGGCGCGCTGGAAGGCAAGAGCGAATTCGCCCTCCAGGAAGAGCAGCGGGGGAGCGGCGACGCCTGTCGCGTAGGACTGGAGGCATTGGGAGCGTTCGACGGCATTGTTGTCGTCGCGCCGGGGGACGCGCCGCTCGTAACAGCCGAGGTCTTCCAAGCGATGCTCTCCGCCGTCGAAGGCGGCGCGGACGGCGCGCTTGCCACCTGCGTCTTGAACGACCCGACCGGCTACGGCCGCATCCTTCGCTCGGAGACGGGCGACGTGCTCGGCGTGGTCGAGGAGGTCGACGCCAACCAAGAGCAACGCGCCATCCGCGAGGTCTGCACGAGTTTCTATGCCTTCCGCGCCTCGGCGTTAAGGGAGGCGCTACCGCGCTTGAAGCCCGACAACGCCAAAGGCGAGTTGTACTTGACCGATGTCGTGCGCATCCTCGCCGAGGATGGTCGCCGGGTAGCGGCGACTCCGATCGCGGACGGCACGCTGCTAATGGGGGTGAACGACCGCTGGCAACTCGCCGAGGCAAACGAGCAGATGCGCCGCCGCGTGCTGAAGGGTCTGGCGCTGGAGGGCGTAACCATCGAGGACCCTGGCACTACCTTCGTCGAGGTTGACGTGCGGGTCGGCCAGGAGAGCACCCTGCGACCGATGACCGTCCTGCGCGGGCGCACCTTCGTCGGGGAGGGTTGCGAGGTCGGGCCGTTCACCCGAATCGAGGACTCAGAAGTGGGCGACGGCACGGTGATCCTCATGAGCCACGTGCAGCGCGCGGCGATCGGGCGTGGTTGCCGCGTGGGCCCGTTCGCCAACCTGCGACCAGGGTGTCGTCTCGGTGACGGCGTCAAGATCGGTAACTTCGTGGAGGCGAAGAACGCTGAGTTGGGGGACGGCGCAAGCGCGGCGCATCTCAGTTACCTGGGCGACACCGTCGTCGGGGCAGGGACCAACGTCGGGGCGGGTACGATTACGTGCAACTACGACGGCTTCGAGAAGCACACGACGACAATCGGGGAGAACGCCTTCATCGGTTCGAACAGCACGCTGGTTGCGCCGGTGAGCATCGGCGATGGCGCCATCATCGCCGCCGGCAGTGTTATAACGCATGACGTTCCGGGCAACGCGATGGCTGTGGCACGAGAGAGACAAGTAAACAAGGAGGAGTACGCCGAGAGATGGCGAAGGAGAAAGCGATCCAAGAGCAACGAATGAAGGCGAGTTCCGGCAATGGCGCTTCCGCGTCGCTGAAACTGTTCACCGGCAACTCGAATCCGGAGTTGGCGTACAAGATCGCCGACTACCTCGGAGTCGAGATGGGCCGGATGACGTGTACGAAGTTCAGTGATGGCGAGATTCGCGTTCAGGTGGACGAAAGCGCACGCGGGGCGGACGTGTTCATCATCCAGTCCACGTGCGAGCCGGCAAACGACAACATCATGGAGTTGCTCATCATGCTGGACGCCTTCCGCCGAGCCAGCGCGAGAAGCATCACCGTCGTCATGCCGTACTACGGCTACGCCAGGCAGGACAAGAAGATTAAACCGCGCGAGCCGGTAACCGCGAGGCTGATCGCCGACCTCATCTCGCAAACCGGCGCGAGCCGCGTCGTCGCCTGCGACCTTCACGCCGACCAGATCCAGGGCTTCTTCGACATCCCCGTGGATCATCTGTTCCTCGGCCCTACGATCTCCTCCCATCTGCGCGAGGAGGGCTACGCCGAGATGGATGCGGTCGTGGTGTCGCCCGACGTCGGCGGCGTGGCGCGCGCCAGAGCTATGGCGGAGAGGCTGGGCAAGCCGCTGGCGATCATCGCCAAGAGGCGGCCTGAGCCGGGGAAGGTCGAGGTCGTTGAAATCATCGGCAACGTGGAGGGCAAGGTGTGCATCATGATTGACGACATGATTGACACCGGCGGCTCGATGATCCAGGGAGCGGACGCCCTCCTTCTGCGCGGAGCCAAGGACGTCATCGCCACGTGCACCCACCCGGTTTTCAGCTCCAACTGCACCCAGAGGCTGCAGGAGAGCGCAATCAGCCGGATCGTGTGCACCGACACCATCCCGATTCCGAACCAGAAGCGCGTGGCGAAACTCACCGTGCTCTCTGCGGCGCCTCTCCTGGGCGAGGCGATTCTGAGGATTCACCACAACGTCAGCGTGAGTAGCCTGTTCGACGACTGGAGTTAGGCGAATCGAAATGCGGCGCGAAGCAGTCTAATGGAGAGAGAATGCGAGGAACCAACGCTTGAGTGGACGGTGCATCTGGCAAGGGAGGAGCCAGGCAAGGCGACAGCCGTTGCCCTGGTCAGCATCGGCGCCGGAGCCCTCTCCGCTCTGGTGTTCGGCAACCTGCTCGCCTTCTTGGTCGGCTTCTTGGCCATCCTCGGCTCGACCGCCGAGTTCCTCCTTCCGGTGCGATACCGGCTGGATGCGCGCGGAGGGAGCCGGAAGGTAGGATGGAGCCTTACGCATATCGAATGGAAGGACGTGCGCCGCGTAATCGAGGGAACGGACGGGGTAAAACTCTCGCCGCTGGAACGGTCGTCCGGACTGGCGCCGTTTCGCGGGGTATACCTTCGCTTTGGGTCAAGGCAACAGGAAGTCCTTGACCTCATCGCCTACTGGAGAGAACAACATGCTGCCGGTGTGGGACAAACCGCTGACGGAGGAGGACATCGAGAAGATGGTTGAGCGTGTTGCCGGCGAGGTGCACAAGCGGGGCTTGGATACACCCGCAATCCTCTTCCTCGAGATGCACAAGCCGCTGGCAAACGTCTTCGCGCACGGCGCGCTCGCGTTCTCGCCGTTCCTCATGCCGTTCTTGGGCTTCGACCGCGTTGACCGCTACACCCAATTCATGGCGAGCCCGCAGAACGTCGAAAGGCTGATCCAGCGGATCGAGAGCCGGCGAGATGCCCAGGCGGAGGCAAAGACGAATGGGTGAGAACGACTACGAAATCATCAGCCTCGGCCTCCAGTACCAGAAGTGGGGATGGCTGCTCGCCCTGACCACGATCGCCGTCGTTTGCTACATCCTTTGGGGCATCTTCCTTGCGCGGCGCAAGACCGGCACCGTCACCATTCGCCGCATCGCCGGGCTCGACCAGATTGATGAGGCGGTCGGCCGAGCAACAGAGACGGCGCGTCCGGTGCTCATGGTGCCCGGGCTTTCAGGCGCGCTTGACGGCATTGCCGTGCAGGCGCTTACCATCTTTGCCTCGATCATTCGTGCGGCGGCACGCTTCTCGACGCCGATTCGACTGCTCAACTATCACCCCGCCGTGTTTGCCGTCGCGCAGGAGATTGCGAAGGACGTGTACCAAACCGAGGGCGTGCCGGATCGGTACGACGTTGACTCGGTTCGGTTCGTGTCCGACAGGCAGTTCGCGTTTGCGGCGGCCGTGGCGGGCACCATCCGCAGGGATCAGGTTGCCGCAGCGTTCTACATGGGCGACTTCTACGCAGAGTCGCTCATCATGGCGGAGAACGCGAACATGGTCGGCGCGATTCAGGTCGCGGCGACAACCCAGTTCACTCAAACACCGTTCTTCATCGCGGCGTGCGACTACGTGCTCCTCGGCGACGAGTTCTACGCCGCGAGCGCGTACCTCGGCCGCGAGCCTGTGCTGCTCGGAAGCCTCGTCGGCGCGGACTGGGCGAAGTTGACCTTCATGCTCTTCGCAATAATCGCTCTGTTCGTTCACTCGTTCCAAGCAATCAGACCACTCACGCAGGAGCAAATCCAACGTTTTGAGGAGATGGGCACTCCTGTGCTCGAAGGGCAGGAGTACCCCACGCCGAACGAGTACTTCTTCAGGTGGATTACGAAGATACCACGGGGATAGAGACGCATGGAGATACGGCTTGATCAGCTAACAGTTCCTCGAACCGAAGCCAACCTCTGGCTTGTCATCGGTTACGCGGGACTGGCGATGCTCGGTTCCGCGTTGCTCCTCTTCGGTCTGTCGCGCGTTCCGAGCAACTTTAGACGCCCGCTTGTGGGGACGTTCATCTTCATCGCGGGGCTTCTCTGGATTCTCGACTGGGCGTTGCCCAAAGCCACAGTGCGCCGCCCAAGCGGAGCGACGGACTCTATAACCCCGATCCCGATCTGGCCCTACGAGTACGACCTCGTCATGGAAAAGGTCGTGCAGGGCAGCCAAGTGCTCAGTGGCGTGCTGCTCGCCCTCGGCGTCTTGAGCATCCTTCGCGTGCACGTCAAGCGGCTGACGAAAGGGCAGAAGGACTGGCCGTTCTCGCTTGTGCTTCTCATCTCGATGTTGGCCATGATCGTGATCGGGCTTGGCGAATGGGTCGCGAACAACCGCGAGGCCGCAGGAATACCCGGAGACTACGAGAACATGAAGACGGCGTTCTCTGTCGTGTTCATTGACATGCTGCAGATCCTTGACGCCGCTATGTTCAGCCTCATCGCTTTCTTTATTCTGTCGGCTGCGTATCGCGCGTTCCGTATCCGGTCTGTCGAGGCGACCATCATGATGGGGGTTGCGCTCGTCGTGTTGCTCGGATTCATTCCGCTCGCGATGGCGATTACGGCTGGGCTGCCGACAGAAGGATTTGCGTCCAACTTCCGCATCGAAAACTTGAAGTCATGGATTCTTCTGACTGTGAGCACTCCTGCGCTTCGAGCCATTGACCTCGGCCTCGGACTGGGTCTTTTGGCGATGGCGCTGCGCATCATGCTCGGACTTGAGAAGGGGGTAGCCGTAGACTGATGAGTCAAGACCTTCAAACCGAACAGCGGGGATCAACCTTCTGGGAGACGATGTACGCCGTTGACCGGCGATGGCTCTACCTCATCCTCATCATTATCGTATCCATCCTCGTCATCAACCCCATCACCGTGCCGAACGTCGAGGACCCGGCGGCTAAGGCTCTGTACGACTATCTGAGCAGCCTGGAGGAAGGCGACTTCGTGTACATCGAGAACGACTGGACGAACAGCACGCGCGGCGAGAGTCGAGGACAGTTCGAAGCGCTGATGCGACTGCTCATGCGAAAGAAGGTGCGGTTCTGCATCAGCACCCTCGGTGACCCGCAGATCCCCGACATCATCCGCCCAATCATTCGACAGATCGCGCAGGAGCCGGGCAGCAATAACTACGAAGAGGGAACGGACTACGTCATCGCCGGCTACTTCCCGAACTTGGAAGCGCACGTCTCGGGCTTGGTCAATAACGTGCGTGAGGCGGTGCGCGAGAAGAGGGTGGCTGGGAGAAGCATCGTTGATACGCCCGTGTTCGAGGGTATCAACGACCTCAGCGACGCCAAGTGCGTCGTCGTAATCACAGGCTCCTCAACCATCAACCTGTGGTATGAACGTATGCGAGCCAAGACGAAGCTTGGGCTGATGTGCACCGCCGTTATGTCCGGCGAGAACATTCCGTACTACGTGAGCGGTCAGTTGGTCGGCATCGCCATCGGCGCGAAGGGCGCTTTCGACTTCGAATCCCTCCTTGAAAAGGAGTGGCCGGAGGAGCAGAACCCTGGCTACAAGAACTTCACATCCGGTAGGCGATACATGAGCCCGCTCTTCTTCGCGCTGATGTTGCTGATTCTCGCCGTGGTCATGGGAAACGTCGCCATGTACCAACTGAAGCGAACGGGGAGGCACAGATAGATGCTCGCTCAAAGCGTCTTCACACCCGACTGGTGGCAGGAACTCTTCAGCCCGGATGGGCGATGGTTAGAGAATAGCCTTCCACGCATCACGATCGGCGCCATCCTCACGCTCGGCCTCTACTCGCTGCTGTATCGCGAGAACAAGTTCTATCGCTTCACCGAGCACATCTTCGTTGGCCTTGCAACCGGGTTCTCGGTCGTCGCACTCGTCAAAGAGGTGCTCTGGCCGCAGTGGTGGGTGCCGATGCTCGGCGTCCCCGGACGAGAGGCGACGCCCGACATGCCGGCGGTTCCCGATGTCGAAGCCGCCTGGCTTTGGGGCGCGCTGCTGCCGCTCGCCTGCCTCGCATTCTTCGTGTTCAGCAAGAAGCACGGTTGGCTTAGCCGCATCCCGCTCGGCCTCATCGTCGGCTTGTGGGCGGGGCAGCAATTGAACGCATTCCAGAACCGCTTCTTGCCCCAAGTCGCCGACCAAGCCCGACCCATCATCCCCGGGGCGGGCACGGGTGTCCCCGATGCAATCAACAACCTGATCGTGGTCATCACCTGGATCGTCGTGCTCAGCTACTTCGTGTACTCCTTCGAGCAGAAGAGCAAGTTCCTGCAGCGGACCTCCCTCATGGGAAGGTGGCTCCTCATGGTCGGTTTCGGCGCCATCTTCGGCACCACGATGATGACCCGCTTCGTGCTGTTCATCGACCGCGCCTACTACCTTCTCATCGAGTGGCTACGGCTGGGCGAGCGCCTCTGAATTCGGTCAGAATCCAACCGGCGTGAGCAATACCGAAAGCCTCGACGCTCTCGTGTTGCGACGCTGGGATTTGGGTGAAGCCGAC
>Ga0209172_10006310_pt1 | contig 13321 bp, 8 predicted proteins | sample LarsenN4metaG_FD_184113 | JGI IMG/M metagenome (GOLD analysis project Ga0209172, IMG submission 184113) | Hot spring sediment bacterial and archeal communities from British Columbia, Canada, to study Microbial Dark Matter (Phase II) - Larsen... ... | reverse complement strand
CGCTGTCGCCCAGGAGGATTGAGCCGAGCGATCCGCGCTCCCGCAGAGCCGCGCCGCTGACTCTTCCTATCAACGACGGAGCTGGCTATGCGGGTCGGGGAGAGAACGAACCGAAAAGAAACGAAGCCGACGCCCGCCGGGGACTGGTACCGGCGCGGGGGCAAGCGCGTCCTGGACGTCGTCCTGGCGGCTGCGGGGTTGACGGCGCTTTCGCCGCTCCTGGCGTTGCTGGCGGGGCTCATCAAATGGAGCTCGCCCGGACCGGTCTTTTTCCGCCAGGAGCGCGTGGGGCGGGACGGCCGGGCGTTCCGCCTGCTGAAGTTTCGCACCATGGTCGCCGGCGCTGACCGCGACCCGCGCTGGCTGACCGGGGCCGACGACGACCGGCTCACGCGCCTGGGCCGCTTCCTGCGGCAAGGGAAGCTCGACGAGCTGCCCCAGCTCTGGAACGTGCTCCGCGGCGAAATGAGCCTGGTGGGCCCGCGGCCGGAGCTGCCCGTCTACGTCGCCCACTACTCGCCCGACGAGCGCCGCGTGCTTACGGTGCGGCCCGGGGTCACCGGCCCGGCCTCGCTCGCTTACCGGTGCCAGGAGGAGTTGCTCGCCGGCCGCGCCGATTGGCACGAGTACTACCTGCGCGAGCTGATGCCGAAGAAGCTCGCGCTCAACCTCGACTACCTCGGCTCAATCTCTCTCGCGCGCGACCTCGTCCTCCTCGGCCACACCGCCGCCGCGCTGACCGCCGACGCCCTGCGCGTCCTCGGCCGGCGGCTTGGCCGTCACTACGATCCGACCAGCCGCGCCAACCAGCGGCTGATTGACGCCGCCATCGCCGGCGGGAGTTTCTTTCTGGCCTACCAGCTCCGCTTTGAAGGCGAGGTGGACCCGGCGCACTGGGTGCAGTTCTGGCTGTGGCTGCCGCTCCTCGTTCTCGGGCGCCTCCTGGCCAATCAGCTCTTCGGGGTCTACCGGCTCATCTGGCGCTACGTCAGCGTGCGGGAAGCCGTGCACATCGCGCTGGTCTACGCCGGTTTCTCCGGCGTGCTCTTCTCGTTGCGCGTGGGCTTGCCGGAGGAGTGGTTCCTCGGGCGGCTGCCCTTGAGCGTCATCGCTCTCGAGTTCCTGCTCGCGCTGGTGGCCGCGCTGGGAGCGCGCCTGCTGCGGCGCATCCTCTACGAGGCCTCCAAGCGCTGGGCGGCGCCCAACGGGCGCCGGCGCAAAGTGGTGCTGGTGGGCGCCGGGCAGGTGGGCGCGCAGGTGGCGAAAGAGCTCCGCGCTCGCGGGGAGCTCCACCTGGTGGCGTTCCTCGACGACGACGCGAAGAAGTGGGGGACGCAGGTCGCGGGCGTGCGCGTGGTGGGCCCGCTCGAGAAGCTCCCGGACCTCGTCCGGCAGGAGCAGATTGACGACGCCGTGCTCTGCGTGGCCCGCACCCGCGACGGCATCAGCCGGCGTTTCCTCCGCCTGGCGGCCGCCTTGCCGGTGCGCCCGCGGATGGTGCCAAGCGTCGAAGACGTCCTGGAAGGGAAGGTGGGCTTGACCGCTTTCCGCAACGTCACCCCGGAAGAGCTCCTCGGGCGTGAGCCCCGGCAGAGTCCCGAAGCCGTCAGCGCGGTGGCGGAGAGTTATCGCGGCCGGCGGTTGCTCGTCACCGGCGCAGGCGGCTCCATCGGCGGCGAGCTTTCCCGCCAGCTCGCCCAGGCCGGCCCCGCTTGCCTGCTCCTGCTCGACAAGGACGAGAACGGCCTCTTCGAGCTGCTGGGGCAGTTGAGTCTGGCCGCGCCCGCGGTCAGGGCCGTGCCGCTCGTGCGCGACATCCGCCAGCCGCTGTCGCTCCGGCGCCTCTTCGCCGAGCACCGGCCGGAGATCATCTTCCACGCCGCCGCCCACAAGCACGTGCCGCTGATGGAGGCGAACCCGGCCGAGGCCGTGCTGAACAACGTCTTCGGGACGCTGAACCTGGTGGAGCTGGCCGAGGCCTTCGGGGTCGAGCGCTTCCTGCTGATCTCCACCGACAAGGCGGTGAACCCGACGAGCGTGATGGGGGCGAGCAAGCGCCTGGCGGAGCTGGTGGTCGAGGAGCGCGCCCGGCGCGGCCGCCTGCGCCTGGGCTGCGTGCGCTTCGGGAACGTGCTCGAAAGCCGCGGCAGCGTGATCCCGCTCTTCAAGCGCCAGATCGCCGCGGGCGGCCCGGTCACCATCACCCACCCCGACGTCGTGCGCTACTTCATGACCATCCCCGAGGCGGTGCAGCTGGTCTTGCAGGCGGGGACGCTGGCCGCGCGGGGCGAGATCTTCGTGCTCGACATGGGCGACCCGCACCGCGTGGTCGAGCTGGCCCGCGACCTCATCGAGTTGAGCGGCCTCTGCCCAAACAAAGACATTCGCCTCGTCACCACCGGGCTGCGTCCGGGCGAAAAGATGTGGGAAGAGCTGACGGGGCCGGACGAAGTCCTGGAGGAAACCGGCCTGGCGCGGCTGAAGGTGATTCGCCGCCGGGAGTCCCTGCCGGAACTTGCGAAGTCGCTCACCCGCCTGCGGCAGTGCTGCCGGCGGGGCGACGCCGAAGCCGTCCGCCGCGCGCTCGCCCAGCTCGGCCTCCGCGCACACGACGACCCCCGGGCTGCTTCTCTCGTCTAGCTCTTTTCCAGCAGTCTCGGGTGAGGGGCTGTCTTAGTCGGCGCGGCAGACAGAGCGGGTCAATGTCTGGAAGTGGTAGCCCATGATGGACAGGGTGATGGCGGTGTCAAACGAGTGGCGATAGCGGGTCGCGGCCTCCAGGAAAAACTTCCAGTAGCTGATCCGCGCCTCCCCGAACACGCCCTGCTTCAGGATGGAGCGGCCCAGGGCCAGATAGTCGGACAGCGAGCGACGCCGGTGGTAGGCGGGGCGGTAATAGGCCAGGAACCGCCGCACCCGCTCGTAGTAGGCCTCCGGGTGGTAGATGCGCTGGAGGATGGACCGGTACCCCTCGAGGAGCTGCTGCCGATTCATCCGGGGAACGAAGTTGAGCCGCAAGTCCATGTTGTTCCCGTTGCCCTCGTCCACGATGCGGCCTTCCTTCAACAAGCGCCGGTAGAGCTGCGTCCCCGGCAGCGCCAAGAGCAGCCCCACCATTGCCAGCGGAATGGCGCTCTCCTGGATAAACTGGACCTGCCGGTCGAAGATGTCCTCGGGGTCGTTGTCGAAGCCCACGATGAAGCCCGCCATCACTTCCATCCCGTAGTTCTGGATGCGGCGCACGCTCTCGAGCAGGCTGCGGCGAGTGTTCTGCAGCTTCTGGGCTTCCTTCAGGCTCTCCTCCACCGGGGTTTCGATGCCGAGGAAGACCCGGGTGAAGCCCGCGTCCTTCATCATTTGCAGGAGCTCGACGTCGTCGGCGAGGTTCATCGAGGCTTCGGTGAAAAAGGTAAACGGCCGCCCGTGCCGCACATTCCAGTCCGCCAGCACCGGCAGCATCTCTTTGACCTTCTTCTTGTTGCCGATGAAGTTGTCGTCCACGATGAAGACCGAGCCCTCCCACTTGCGCTGGTAGAGCTGCTCGAGCTCGGCCACCATCTGCTCGGGAGACTTGGTGCGCGGTTTGCGCCCGTAGATCTCGATGATGTCGCAGAACTCGCAGTTGAACGGGCAGCCGCGGGAGAACTGGATGGCCATGGCGCTGTAATACTTGGTGTCGATCAGGCTCAAGTCGGGCAGAGGCGTCTTGACCAGCCCCGGCCGCTCGCCGGCGTGGTAGACGGGCTTGGCGGTTCCACGCTCCAGATCGGCCGCCAGGTCCGCGATCAGTTCTTCGGCCTCACCGACCACCACGTGGTCGGCGTGCTGGGGAAGCTCTTCCACGCTGCTGGTCACCGGCCCGCCGATCACCGTCCGCAGGCCGCGGGCCCGGCAGCGCGCGAGAATTTCGAGCAGCTCCTGCTTGTGCACCAACATCCCGCTTAACAGTGCCACCTCCGCCCACTTGAGGTCGGCGTCGGTCAGGCGGCGGATGTTCGTGTCGACCAGCCGTTTCTTCCAGTGCGCGGGCAGCAGCGGGGCGATGGTCAGCAGGCCCAGGGGCGGGTAGGCCGAGCGCTTGCCTTCAAAGGGGAGCGCGTGCTTGAAACTCCAGTAGGTATCCGGCCACTCCGGATAGATTAAGAGGGCGTTCATTTCTTTGGGGTATCCAACCTCACCCTGAAAGCCCGCCTAGTGTACCCCTGGCACGCCCTGGGTGCAATCAAAATCAGCGAAGCGAGAGGCTCATCGCCCGCAGCGAGTCGGCCAGAGGGATTTGGGGCGTCCAGCCGAGCTCGGCGCGGATTCTGTCGAACGAGCCCACGATGGTCAGGGCCGCGGGCGGGTCGGTCTGCTCGCCACGGCGGAGGCGCGCGCGCCGGTCGCTCACTTCCAATAGCCCCCGCGCCGCTTCTTCCAGGGAGACGCCGACGCCGGTGCACAGGTTGTAGATTTCGCCGGGGCGGCCGCGGGTGAGGATCTCCCAGTAGGCGCGGACGACGTCGCGGACGTCCACGAAGTCGCGCCGGGTGTCGGGGTTGTCCACCACCAGCTCATCGGTGTCGCGCAGGACGGCGATCTCGTGCGCCAGCCGCGCCGGCGCGAAACTCTCCGGCAGGCCAGGGCCGAGGAGATTGAACGGGCGCGGGACGAACACGCGCAGGCCGCGGCGGGCGTAGTCGAGCGCCAGCGCCGTCTGCCGCGCTTTCGACATTCCATAGGGCGTGACCGGCCGGACGGGATGCGTTTCCCGCATGGGCAGCTCCTGCGGAAAGCCGTATTCGGCGGCCGAGCCGGGGACCAACACGGCGCAGCCGGGCTCGACGGCGAGCTCGAGCACGACGCTCGTCGTCTCGACGTTCGCCCCCAGCAGCTCGCCGAGGTTCTCGCCGCGCGTCTTGCCGGCCAGATGGAAGATGGCTTCCGGCCGAACGCGCTGGAAAAAAGCGCGCACGGCGGCGCGGTCGGTGAGGTCGCGGCAGAGAATGTCCGCGGCGCAGGGCTGCTTTCGGCGGGGAGAATCAATGCCGAAGACGGTGGCGCCCTGCTCGCCGAGGAAGCGAGCGAGGTGCTGCCCGGTGAACCCGCCGATGCCGGTAATCAAACAGCGCACGGCCGGTTAGTGTGGCACAGGCGCAGCGGCGCGCGTCGTTTTTTCGGGGCGGCGCGCCGGGAGCGCCGTCAGGCTGACTTGGTCGAGCCAGACGGCGCCCCCGAGGCGGTTGTCAAGCTTCTGGCTGGACGGCCGGATGAGGCGCACGGCGAGCAAGCGGGTCTCGGGGCCGGTGGAGAACTCGAGCTGTTCGAGCGACCAGCGGGCCGAGCCGAGCACGTTGCGGGTCGTGACCGCGAGGCGCGCCGGATCGTAAGCGTCGGTGATTTCGAAGCGCGGGCCGCTGTCAGTGGTCAGCCCTTGCGTGCGGATGAAGTAGGAGAAGCGGTAGCTGGCGCCGGGGCGGACGGGGACGTACTGGAAGACGTGGCGGTAGTCGGGGTTGTGGCGACCGTCGAACTCGAGCCGCAGCGCGCGCGTGCCGTCGAAGAAGTTGAGGTTGTCTACGCTCACCACCGCGCCCTCGACGGGGGTGACCCGCCAGTCCAGCCCGCCGTTCCAGATGTCGGACTCGAAGCCGCCGTTGGTGATGAGCTCGTCGGGCGCCGCCCGGCGGGGGAAAGCCAGCGGGTAGCGCGCCCCGAGCTCCGTCCAGGCCGCTTCCAGCCGCTCCGGGTGGCCGTGCTCGCGCAGGGCGTCGAGGAAGGGAAAAGCGGCCCGCGGGTCGAACGGCTGATTCCAGGCGAGCAGCCGCGACCAGAGCTCGCCCGCCGCCTCCAGGCGCTGCACCGCGACCAGGTAGTTCAGGTACTCGAGCGCAATCTCCGCCCGCGGCGGGATCATCCGCTCGAGGATGAGCGCGCCATCGTCAGTGGCGCGCCAGGCGAGCTCGAAGGCCTGCCGTCGCAGCTCCGGCCTGGCGACGAGCACGGGCCGGAACGCTTCCAGCGCCGCCGCCACCTGGCCGCGCCGCAGGAGGAAGTTGCCGCGCTGCCAACCTACCGTCGGGGAGTTAGGCGCCGCCGCGCGGGCGCGCTCGTAGGCGCGCTCGGCCTCCGGGAGCCGCCCGGCGAGCTCGTAGGTGTCCGCCAGGTCGGCCCAGTAGTCGGCCTGCCGAGGGCTGCGCGCCACGGCTGCTTCATAGTGGCGGATCACTTGCTCCAAGTCGGCGTCAGGCGCGTGCTGCCGCACGCGCGCCAGGGCGGCGTGGTATTGGGGCCGCCCGGGGTCGAAGCGGAGCGCCCGTTCGATGCGCTCCGGGGTGGGGTGGCGGAAGTAGGCGGCGGCCAGGCCCTGCCGCGCAGTCTCATAGGCGCACGCGGCGAGCGCCGCGGCCAGCAGGAGGCGAAGGGTCAAAAACCGGCGCGACTCACTCATGCTCCCGCCTTCGTAAGAGAACGCTTGCACGTCCGTAGCCAAGACGGACGGAAACTACGGCAACCGGGGAAGAGTGGAAGGGCCTGCGGCAGCCAGGAGTATGCGCTGTCGGCGCGCCGCTGTCAAGTTGTAATCCGTTGATAATACAGGGTGTTAGCGGCTAGTGCCGTTCCAACTTGTTGCGGCTAAGTTTAAGTGCATTGTAAAAGTGTAGCAAGCTGCGCCCGTGGCCTTCCGGCGTTCTAACGGTTAGGCGAAAATAGTTGGAACGGCACTAGAAGCGGGCCGCTTCGTCAATCTCGCGGGCGTGACTGTCGAACCACTCGAGCGTTCGGCGCAGGCCGGAGGCGAAATCGGTGCGGGGCTCGTAGCCGAGGAGCTTCCGGGCTTTTTCGACCGAGGCGCAGCGGCGGCTGTGAGTGTCCCAGCGGCGGCGCTCGCGTGTTTGGAGGCCGGCGCGGTTGCCGGTGAGCGCGTTCACCTGCTTGGCCAGGTCAATAATCCTGGTCTCAACCCCTGAGGCGAGATTCATCGCTTCGCCCACCGCCTGGGGGAGCACACCGCAGCGCAGCAAGCCGTTGACGATGTCGGCGACGTAGGTGAAGTCGCGCGTCTCTTCGCCCGTGCCGGTGATAGGCAGCGGCTGGCCGCGCCGCGCCCAGTAGATGAAATTGGGAATGACGTTGCGGTAGCGCCCGGGGACTTCGCCGGGGCCGTAGACGTTGAAGAGGCGCGCCCGCACCACGGGCAGCTCGTGGTAGTTGCGGAAGAAGTTGCAGTAAAGCTCGCCCAGGAGCTTCGTCACCTGGTAGGGCGTGTCCAGGTTGAGCGAAACGAAATCTTCCCGGAGCGGCAGCGGCGCCTGCGAGCCGTACACCGAGCAGCCCGAGGAGGCGTAGACGACCCGCGCGACCCCCGCCGCCCGCGCCCGCTCCAGCACCCGCAGCGTCCCCAGGCCGTTCACCTGCAAGTCGGTTTCCGGGTGGTCCACCGAGTTCTGGTTGGCGAAGAACGCCGCCAGATGGAAAACGGTACTCGGTTTTTTCGCGAAGGCGCGGCCCAGAAGCTCCCGGTCGAGGATGCTGCCTTCGAGAAAAATCAGGCGGTCGGAGGCCGGCAGGTTCCAGGGCGCGGCGGCGGAGAGGTCGTCCACCACCACCAGCTCCGCGCCCGCTTCGAGGAGCGCCCGGCACAGGTTCGAGCCCACGCAGCCGGCGCCGCCCGTGACCAGCGCCGTTTGGCCGCGGTAAGCGGCGGCGACTTCCGCGTCCGAGCTATGGGGGCCGAAGGGCATTCTGTCCAATCTCAAATCTCAAATTTCAGATTTCACATTTCAGACGCGTGCACCTCGACCGGCGCGCCCCGGGCGAGAGAATCGAGCACGCGCAGGGTGGCGAGCGAGGCGGCCTCGATTTCTTCGAGCGGCATCGGCAGGGGCGCGCCCGCCGCGGCCGCGGCCAGGAAGGCGCCCATCTCGTCGCGATAGCCCATGTCCTGTTGCAGGAGCCAGAACCGGCGGGTGCGGTGGCGGCGGTGCAGGTGGGCGGTGCGGAAGTTATTGATTTCGGCGGTGGCCTGGTCGCCGAAGATTTCAAGGCGCTCGCGGGCCACGCGCGGGTCGCCCACGGTAGTGTAGGTGATGGTTCCGGTTGAGCCGTCGGCGAAATGCAAGGTCACCTGGACGTTTTCGTCGGCGCGCGCCGGATCCGAGGGCGGCCGGATGGATTCGGCGTAGACGCGCACGGGCGGCGTCCCGGCCAGGTATTGCAGCAAATCGATGAAGTGGCACAGCTCGCTGCGGAGCCGCCCGCCGCCCTCCACCGGGTCGTAGACCCAGTGGTCGGCGGGCAGCGCGGCGGCGTTCACCCGGCAGGTCATCACCAGCGGTCCCTGCCGCCCGGCGAAGAACTCCTTCACGCGGCGCGCCAGCGGCGAGAAGCGCCGGTTGAAACCCACCAGCAGCCGGCCCGGGTGGTTGCGCGCGGCGGCCATCACCCCGCCCAGCTCGTCTTCGTTCAAGGCCAGCGGCTTTTCGACAAAAACGCACTTACCGGCGCGCAGCCCCGCTGCTGCCAGGCGGGCGTGCAGGTCGTGCCGGGTGGCGATGACCAGACAATTCGTGCGCGGGTCGGCGACCAATGCCTCGGCGTCGCAGCCGGCTTCGGCGAACCCGAACTTGCGCCGCGTATGCGCGGCGCTCGCCGCCGTGGCTGTGGCCAGGCTGTGCAGGCGGACTCCCCGCCGTCGCAGGTGCGGGAGCAGGTAAGTCTGGGCGAACTTGCCGGCGCCGATGACGCCGACGCGCAGCTCGCCGATCGCCGGCGCGGAAGGCGGCGCTGCGCTCGCCGGCACCGCCCCGCGCGCGAGCGGTTTCTCGACGTCGTAGGTGAAGAGGATCCCCAGAGGCCGCGCGGCGGCGTCGCCCAGCAGCCGATAGGCGTCCTCGGCGCGTTCGATGGGGAAGCGATGAGTGAGCAGCGGCTCGACGCGCACGCGCCCGCGGGCCAGCTGCGCCAGGAACTCTTCCAGGTGCCGCCCGGCGGTCCAGCGCACGTAGCTGTAAGGGTAGTCGCGCCCGCGCTCCACCACTTCCGGGTCGTACGTGCCCGCTCCGAACGCGCGCGAAACCGAAAGCGTCAGTTCTTTTTCGTAATAGACCTTCCGGGGAACTTCGATGGGGAAGGCGCCGACGACGACCACGCGGCCTTTCTCGCGCGCAATGTGCCCGGCGACTTCCACCGGCTCGGCCGAGCGGCTGGCGGCGGCGAGAATCACCGCGTCGAGGCCGCGCCCGCCCGTGAAGCTTTCGGCCGCAGCTTCGAGGCTCGTGGCCTCGCAAGCGGCTTCGGCGCCGAGCTCGCGCGCCAGGCGCGCGCGGTCGGCGTCTAGGTCGCTGGCCAAGACGTGGCAACCGGCGGCTTCGAGCAGTTGCACGATGAGCAGCCCCACCAGTCCCAGCCCGATGACGCCGACGCGCGCGCCGAGTTCGGCCTGGACTTCGCGGAGGCTTTCGAGGGCAATCGCGCCGAGCGGCGCGAAGGCCGCGTGCTCGAGCGGGACACCCTCCGGCACGCGCGCGCACAATGTTCTTGGAACATAGACGACTTCGGCGTGCGAGCCGTGGCCCTCCCCGGCGCAGGCGACGCGGTCGCCGACGCGGAACTCGCCGGCCGCGCCGCCGGCCTCGAGCACCACGCCCGCCGAGCAGTAGCCCACCGTCACCGGCGTGTCCAGCCGGTCCATCACCTTGCGGTAGGTGGCGAGCCAGCCTTCTTGCCGCAGGCTGCGCAGCACCTGGCGGACCTGCTCGGGGCGCTGGCGGGCTTTCTCGAGGAGACTGGCGCGGGCGAGCTCCATCTGCGCGCGCTCGGTGCCCGGGCTGATGAGCGAAAAGGCGTTGCGCACCAGCACGCCCGCCGGACGCAGCGCCGGCACGGGCGCTTCTTCGACCCGCAGCGCGCCGCTGCGGTAGCTCTGCACGAGTTGCTTCACCGCATTCGCCTGCTAGAAAAGAATCAACCCCAAGGCACGCAAGTATAGACCAAGGGGGCAGCGGCCTTCTAGCGCGGCGGCAAAAGCTCGGCGGGGAAGGAGCGCAGGGCTTCGAGAATGCGCGGGCTGGCTTGGCCGTCGCCGTAGGGGTTGCGCACCTGCGCCATGCGGCGGTGCTCTTCGGGGTTGTCGAGCAGTTGAACGGCGGCGGCGACAATGGCGTCGGTGTCGGTGCCAACGACGCGGGCCGCGCCGGCCTCGACGCCCTCGGGGCGCTCGGTGACCTGCCGCAGCACCAGCACCGGCACACCCAGCGAGGGCGCTTCTTCCTGGAGGCCGCCCGAGTCGGTCAGGATAAATGTCGCGCGCTTCATCAGGTGGACGAGCGGCTCGTAGTCGAGCGGGTCAAGCAATGCGATGTTGGACGCGCGGCCGAGCTCTTCGCGCACAGGTTTCTGCACGTTTGGGTTGAGGTGGACGGGCAGAACAACTTGCACGTCGCGTGGGTAGCGCTCGGCCAGTTGCCGGATGGCGCGGCAGAGCGCGCGCAGCGGCGCGCCGAAGCTCTCGCGCCGGTGCGTGGTGACCAGCAGAACGCGCTTGCCATCGAGAGGAACACGCGCCAGAGGGCTGCGCGAGAAATCGTAAGGCCGGGCGGCGACGTCGAGCAGGGCGTCAATCACCGTGTTGCCGGTAACACGGATGCGGGCGTCGGGGATGCCTTCGGCGAGCAGGTTTTGGCGCGCGCCTTCGGTCGGAGCCAGGTGCAGCGTCGAGAGCGCGTCGGCGAGGCGGCGGTTGAATTCTTCGGGATAAGGATGCCAGGGGTTGTGCGAGCGCAGGCCGGCTTCGACGTGGGCGACGGGGAGGCGCTGGTAGTAGGCGGCAAGCGCCGCGCAAAGAGTTGTTGTGGTGTCGCCCTGGATGAGGACCCAGTCGGGTTTTTCGCGGGCGAGCACCGGCGCCAGCCCGGTGAGGAGGCGTGTCGTCAGGTCGGCGAGCGACTGGTCGGGCTGCATGACGGCGAGGTCGTGGTCGGGGCGGATGTCGAAGAGATGCAGCGCCTGGTCGAGCAGCTCGCGGTGCTGGCCGGTGACGCACACCCGCACGCCGAACTCTTTCGGCGCGGCGCGCAGGGCCTTGATGACCGGGGCGAGCTTGATGGCCTCCGGTCTCGTCCCGAAGATGGAGAGGACCTTCAGTGGCATGCACGCCGATTATAACCGGAGAGGCACAGAGCCACGAGGGTGAGACCCTTCGGCTTCGCTCAGGGTGACGGCCTGACCCTGAAGGGCTCAGGCCGTCAGCACGTCGAGGGCTTCTTCGTACTTCTTGAAGGGGGGAATCAAGTAGGCGCCGCGGAGTGTGGGCGTCGCGCGGGCCCAGGCCAGGAGCTCGCGGGCGAGCTCGAAGCCGACATCGCGGGCCCGCGGCCCGGCGGCTTCCAGCCGCTGGATGACGTGCTCGGGGACGCGGATGCCGGGGACTTCGTTGTTCAACCGTACGGCAAGCTGCGCGCCGGAGAGCGGCCAGAGGCCGACGAGCGTGGGGATGGGCGGCTGGCCCCCGAGCCGCTTCAGGAAGCTGTCCCAGATGGCCGGGTCGAAAATGGGCTGGGTCATGGCGAAGTGGGCGCCGGCCCCGACTTTCTGCTCGAAGCGGCGCAGCTCTTCGTCGAGATCGTCAGCCGTGGGGTTGACGGCGACGCCGATGGCGAAGTTCGTGCCTCCGCCCAGGGTCTTGCCCGCCCAGTCGTAGCCCTGGTTCAGGCGCGCCAGGATGCGGACAAGGCCGACGGCGTCGACTTCGTAGATGCCGCTCACCTCGGGGTGGTCGCCGAGGACGGGCGGGTCGCCAGTGATGGCAAGCATGTTCCTGACGCCGCCGACTGACCAGGCGCCGAGGAGGATGGCTTGGAGGCCGATGATGTTCAAGTCGCGGGTAGTGAGGTGGGGGATGGTCTCCATCCCGGCCTGCTCGATGGCGCCGGCGAGCATGATGGCGTCCATGCCCACGCGGGCCAGGGCGCCGCTGTTGATGTCGACCGCGTCCACGCAGCCGGAGGACTTGAAGCGGCTCACCGACTCCAGAATGCGGTCGAGGTTGACGCCCTTGGGCGGATCGATCTCGACGGAGACGACGAATTTGCCTTCCTCGAGCTTGCGGTAGAAGGTTGAGGCCGGCTCGGCGGCTTTCGGAGCCGGCGGCGCGGGCGCCGCCACGACCACACCTTCCGCCCGGCGTTCCGTCGGCGCTGCGGCGGCTTTGGGAGAAAGCTCTTTAACAGCCTGGGCGATGGCGCGGATGTGCTCGGGGGTGGTGCCGCAGCAGCCGCCGATGATGGAGGCGCCGAGCGACGCCGCTTCGCGGGCGAACTGGGCAAAGTAATCGGGCGTGGCCTTGGGATAGACGACGCGGCCGCCCATGCGATGGGGGAAGCCGGCGTTGGGCTGGACGGAGAGGCGCGCGCCGTTCACCTGGGCCAGGGCGCGCAGCACGCCGAGGATGTCCTGCGGGCCGATGCTGCAGTTGGCGCCGACAACGTCGGCGCCGAGTTCAAGCAGGCGGCGCGCAGCGGCGGCCGGGTCGTCGCCCACGAGCGTCTTGCCTTCCTCGCTGTAGGCGAGCTGGGCTATGACCGGAAGCTGCGAAAAGCTGCGGACGGCCTCGAGCGCCCAGGTGAGCTCCTGGAGACTCGGGAAGGTCTCGAGGATGAAAAGATCGACGCCGCGCTCTTCCAGAGCCTGGGCCTGCTCGCGGAAGATCTTGCGGGCCGTGTCGGCGGCTTCAGGTTCGGCGACCTGCCAGGCGGGGCCGAGGGGTCCGATTGAGCCGGCGATGAGAACGTCTACGCCGGCGGCCTCGCGGGCTTCGCGGGCGATCTTGACCGCGCTCTGGTTGAAGGCGGCGACGCGATCGCCCAGGCCGAGCGCGACGAGCTTGGCGCGGTTGGCGCCGAAGGTGTTGGTTTCGATCAGGCGGGCTCCGGCCTGGATGTAGGCGAGGTGAATGCGCAGGACCGCTTCCGGGTGCTGGAGGTTCGTCTCCTCGAAGCAGCGCATCGGCCCGAGCAGCTCGTAGAGCTGCGAGCCCATAGCGCCGTCGCAGACGAGGATCGCCTGCTCGAGCCGCCGGCGGAAATCTGCGCTCTTCATGGTGTCTCGCCCGTGCCGGGGCGGAAACCCACGATTCTACTGTGGAGTGGGGGCGCGGCGGCGGAAAACATGAGCCTCGCCGGAAAGACGAGGGGAAGAAGCCGCGTCAGAAAGCCAACTACGGGACGCTGGGGCTGACCACCTGGTTGTCGCTGGCCAGAATGATCGGGATGGCGATGGCCGCGGTCAAGCCGCCCAGGATGGCCAGGGTCAGAGCCAGCTTGGCGTTGGCGCTCATGCCGGC
>Ga0209172_10006307_pt1 | contig 13337 bp, 9 predicted proteins | sample LarsenN4metaG_FD_184113 | JGI IMG/M metagenome (GOLD analysis project Ga0209172, IMG submission 184113) | Hot spring sediment bacterial and archeal communities from British Columbia, Canada, to study Microbial Dark Matter (Phase II) - Larsen... ... | reverse complement strand
CAGCAATTCTCAGTATGAGAATAATTCTCACAAAAATATTCATTTTGAACAGCTATCAATGGCTGGAATACCCATTCTGCCGTTCATAAAATTGAGCGCACAAGCCTTTAGAGGCTCTGACTTCAGTACAAATGTTTCAAAATGAGAATTGCTGGAGCGAATCAGGATTTGTGATCTACCGAGTCTGGTGACGCAGGTAGATGCTGGCTACGACTACGGTAGATCAGAATGCCCCATCAAATACAGGTCACAGGCTCTAGCTGCTCCCCGTCCCTCATTTAAGGCCCAGACAACCAGACTTTGACCCCGGCGACAGTCACCAGCGGCAAACACACCCGGAATCGCGGTTGTGTATTCGCCATGTTCGGCCTTGATGTTGCTGCGAACATCGCGATCGAGGCCGAGTGAGTCGAGCAGATACTGTTCGGGGCCGAGAAACCCCATTGCCAGCAACACCAATTGGGTTGGGTGAACCTGTTCAGTGCCAGGAATGGGTTTTGGCACGAAGGCTCCTTTCTCATTCCGTTCCCACTGGACCTTGACGGTGTGAACCGCTTTGATATGTCCGGTTTCATCCCCTTCAAATTTTGTTGCAGTGGTCAGATATTCGCGCGGATCTTGACCAAATTGAGCGGCGGCTTCTTCCTGCCCATAGTCCATTTTGTAGACTTTCGGCCATTCTGGCCAGGGATTGTCGGCAGCACGCTCCAGCGGGGGTTGGGGCATGATCTCTAATTGCACCAGGCTATTGCAACCGTGACGAATGGAAGTGCCTACACAGTCAGTGCCAGTATCGCCTCCGCCAATAATAACAACATCTTTTCCAGTGGCTGAAAGCGGTGTTTCAGTTTGATCTAACACGGCTTTGGTATTAGCGGTGAGAAAGTCCATTGCAAAGTGAATGCCTTTCAGATCGCGCCCCTCGATCGCCAAATCACGGGGTCGGGTCGCCCCAATACAGAGAACAACCGCATCAAATTCTCGCAGCAGTTGCTCAGCAGGCATGTCTTTACCAATTTCGGTATTGCAAACAAACTTGATCCCAGCCTGTTCCAATACATTCAGTCGGCGCAGTACTACCTGTTCCTTATCCAGTTTCATGTTGGGGATGCCATACATCAGCAACCCACCGGGGCGATCGGCTCGCTCAAAAACTGTTACCCAGTGGCCCGCGACATTCAACTGCTCGGCGGCGGCGAGTCCAGCCGGACCTGAACCTACTACGGCGATCTTCTTACCTGTGCGCTTCTCAGGCAAATGGGGCGTGATCCAGCCGGACTCCCAGCCTTTTTCAGCGATAGAATATTCGATGTTTTTAATCGTCACCGGGGGGTTGTGGATGCCAAGAACGCAAGAACCCTCACAGGGAGCCGGACACACCCGTCCGGTGAACTCCGGGAAATTGTTGGTTTTGTGCAGGCGATCGAGGGCTTCTTTCCAGAGGCCACGATATACCAGGTCATTCCATTCGGGGATCAGATTGTTGATCGGGCAACCGCTTGCCATGCCACTGATCACGGTTCCCGTGTGGCAAAAGGGCGTGCCGCAGTCCATACAGCGAGCACCTTGATTGCGGAGTCGTTCTTCCGGCATGGGCAAATGGAACTCATCCCAGTTTCGGATGCGCTGTGTGGGTTCCAGTTCGGAAGGAGCCTCGCGCAGAAATTCGATAAAGCCAGTTGGTTTTCCCATTGTTGTATCCCTAAGAAGTCAGCAGTGAATTAATGAGGTTGGATCAAAAGAATAAGATTAAGCCTGAGAGGTTCATTCCATCAGTCCTGTTGTTTTCACGATCGCAATTTTCAAATAACTTTATTCATTCCACATGATGTTAATTTCCTGTAATCAAATTAATCAGGACTGTTTTTGTCAACGACAGCAAATTTAATCCTGGTCGTTCCTAACGAGATCGCACTGCCAAAACCTGATTAGACTGCAATGCTTTAACGGCAGAGATAGGAACCGTGACAACGGCGATCGTTTCACCTACGGCATTGAAAACCTCTAAAATGCAACCCTGCTCACCTCCATCTGGATGAGGTACAAAGTCGATCAACACAGCTATATCTCCCGCCTTAAGTTGGTCTTCTGGTATATCACGAGTAAGGGCCACTTCTTTATATAGCTCAAGCACTTGTACGAGGCTCCTTGAAAGGTTTTAATGTGACATAGGTGGCTACAACTAATATTTTGTTATCACCTTTTTGTAGTTCATATTCAACAGGCTGAATGGAAATAGAATAGTTTTCATCGTTAGGAATCCTGGCAATAAAATCAGGTAGAGTGATTTCTTTCAAAAGCTTTTTACATCTTAAGTTACATCAAGTTTCAACGGCTGTGGACGAGAAATATATCCAATCATTGTCATGAGTTTTTCCTACTGTATAAACATCAATCTCAACTAAACCCAAACGATAAATTTTCTGCTCCGTTAAATTATGTTTAATGAAGTCGATAGTACTTGCTATTTTTTGGGAATAAACTTCTTCCCGCTCAGTTTCACTATCCTCCTGATTCCAGGGTGCATGAATCAAATAGTCATAATCCTCATCGCTGATAGGCGATAGGATCTGCAAAAATCTCATCGTTTCAAGAAGTTGTTGTACGAGTGAGCTTTCATTCGTTGAAATTTCCCAGATAAAACTTTCAAAAGGATAGGAAGGCTTATCGATTTCAGAACCATAGAAAGGTGCCATTGGAGGAAAAGCATATCCTTCAACGGCTTCTTCAAAAGCAGAAACAACTACTTGAACTTCCGATGATATAGCTTCTACATCCCTACCAGGTTGCACTGGTAGCGGATCATCCTCTTTATGTAAAATTTCAGGCAATCTTGTAGAAAATCCAATCCATTGACTCTCGTTTAACTGTCCAGTCACGATATGAATGCCATATACTCTTTGAAAAACGAGATCTCTCGTACTTAATCGAAAGACTTTTAATAAGTGAAGATAAGGTTCGACGGCTGCAACAATTTCTGAACAGATTTGCCTGCTAGCTGTAAGCCTTTCCAGGATAATTGCTCTAAATTCTTCCGCTTCCTGGCTATCAGCTTTAATCTTAGGCTCTGCTTCAGGAATTTCAGAGGATAACGGCTGGCTAAAACTTTGTTTCTGTTTTTCCTTGAATCTTTCAAGCTGCTCTGCCAACATCATTAAACTTTCAGAATAAATATCCGCATTATCAGAGCCAACTAGCTGAGTCAAATACTCAAGATCTACTTCAGAAAAACTAGGTCCTCCTTGCTGCTTTGGAACAATGGAGTTGGCAAAACCGTACAGACGATTAAATTGAATCTCCTCATTCTGCTCAAGTTCAGCGAGCTGCGTTCCAATGTCTTCAAAAATGCTGGGTGGCTCCACAACGGTTAAGTATCCTATTGAAAGTAACAGAGCCATGACTGAGAATTCGCCCCTTTCAGACACTTCCCAAATTGAAACTGTGTAGGGATACTCAGCTTCACTACTCAACACCAACCCTTCTATTGTGGTTTCAAGAAAAGCCAGTAATTGTGCGTTCGCTTCTTTCATGGATGACAAGATGACGGTTCAAACATCTCTTTAAACTGCGGCTAGTCAGTTCAATTGAGCTTTTCTCTGAAAATGGCTTCCACTTCAGCCACTAAATCTTCAAGATTAAAAAGATAGGGTTGGCGAGGGGCATGAGAATCACACGGTACTGGTTTGTTTCTGTGTTGGCATGGACTCCTCAAAACAAGTTAGAGAGTAGGGCAGGCAACGCCCACCCTACCCGAAATGGAATTAACTTCCACCAATCCGCGAAACGTCGCGGACGTTGGCTTCAAAGGCTGCAGTGAGAGCATCGTCGCCACTTAGACCAGAGGCGATCGCATCCTTTAATGCCTGCAACACTCGCTTGTAGTCACGCGGCATCACCTTAACGAATTTGGGCAGCATGGCATCCCAGTTCGCCAGCACTTTCGCGGCTTTCTGGCTACCCGTGTAGGTCGCGTGGTTCTGGATCAGTTGGTGGATTTCCGCGATTTCTTCGGGGTCTTCCAGTGGTTCTAGATCGGACATTTGGGTATTGCAGCGAGTCGCAAAGTCCCCGGCCTCATCCAGAATGTAAGCCACACCGCCGCTCATACCTGCCGCAAAGTTACGTCCCGTAGAACCCAGGACAATCACCTTACCGCCCGTCATGTACTCGCAGCCATGATCGCCCACTGCTTCTACCACGGCCCGTACACCTGAGTTACGGACGCAGAACCGCTCGCCTGCCATGCCGCTGATGTAAGCTTCTCCACCCGTGGCACCGTATAAGGCGACATTTCCGGCGATGATGTTTTCCTCCGCAACAAAGGAAGAGCCTTTGGGCGGGTAAACAATAATCTTGCCGCCGCTCAAGCCTTTACCCAGGTAGTCGTTGACGTCGCCTTCCAGTTCCAGGGTGACGCCTTTTGGCACAAACGCCCCAAAACTCTGACCTGCACTGCCCTGGAAGTGAAGCTGCACCGTATCTTCCGGTAGCCCCTCCCAATGGCGCTTGGTGATCTCGTTGCCGAGAATCGTGCCAACCACCCGATTGACGTTTTTGATGGGGAGGGTCGCTGAAACCTTCTCACCCCGATCGATCGCGGGTTTGCAGAGATCCAACAGCACCGTTATATCGAGGGATTTTTCCAGACCGTGATCCTGGGGAATTTGACAGTAACGACCGACCTCAGCAGACACTTCTGGCTGATAGAGAATCTTGGACAAGTCAATGCCCTTCGCCTTCCAGTGATCCACCGCCTGCTTCGCTTCCAGCACATCGGTGCGTCCCACCATTTCATTTAGAGATCGGAAGCCCAGTTGCGCCATCAATTCCCGCACTTCCTGAGCCACAAAGGTCATGAAGTTGACCGCGTGTTCCGGTTCGCCCACAAAATCCTGACGCAGGCGCGGATCCTGAGTGGCAATCCCGGCGGGACAGGTGTTGAGATGACAGACCCGCATCATGATGCAGCCTAACGTCACTAAGGGAGCTGTCGAGAAGCCAAACTCTTCAGCCCCCAGCAGCGCAGCAACGACCACATCCCGTCCGGTTTTGAGCTGACCATCCGTTTCAACTGCAATCCGCGATCGCAAGTTGTTTAGCACTAGCGTCTGATGCGTTTCGGCCAGTCCTAACTCCCAGGGCAGACCCGCGTGTTTAATCGAAGTCTGGGGCGAGGCTCCTGTACCGCCATCAAAGCCAGAAATCAGCACCACATCGGCGTGAGCTTTGGCGACACCAGCGGCGATCGTGCCGACCCCCACTTCTGACACCAGTTTGACGCTAATCCGGGCTTCCCGGTTGGCATTCTTCAGGTCGTGGATCAATTCCGCCAAATCCTCAATCGAGTAGATGTCGTGGTGCGGCGGCGGCGAGATTAAACCCACACCAGGCGTCGAGTGGCGCACCTTGGCGACCCAGGGGTAGACCTTCTTGCCAGGGAGTTGACCCCCTTCACCCGGTTTTGCACCCTGCGCCATCTTGATCTGAATTTCTCGCGCCTGAGAGAGATACAGGCTGGTGACGCCAAACCGTCCAGAGGCTACCTGTTTGATCGCGCTGTTCTTAGAGTCACCTTGGTCGTTCGTCCAGGTATAACGATCTGGGTCTTCGCCCCCCTCGCCCGTATTGGATTTGCCACCAATCCGATTCATGGCGATCGCCAGCGTTTCGTGGGCTTCCTTGGAGATCGAGCCGTAACTCATCGCCCCAGTTTTGAAGCGTTTCATAATCGCCTCGATCGGCTCCACTTCTTCCAGGGGAATCGGCTCACGCGGTTTAAAGTCGAGTAGTCCTCGCAGCGTAAAGTGCTTCTGGCTTTGCTCATTCACCAGGCGAGCGTAGGTTTTGTACAGGTCGTAGCTACCTGTGCGAACCGCTTTTTGCAGCGAATGAATCGTTTCAGGACTGAACAGGTGAGCTTCCCCGTCCTTCCGCCACTGGTATTCGCCACCCACATCCAGGGTGTGACCATTGACAGCGCGATCGGGAAAGGCGTGACTGTGCCGCAAAATTGCTTCCTGAGCAATCACCGCTAGATCAGCCCCTTCAATCCGGGAAGCTGTCCAGCTAAAGTACTTGTCGATCACCGAGTGATCTAGCCCAATCGCCTCAAAGATTTGGGCACCGCGATAACTTTGAATCGTCGAAATCCCGATCTTAGAGGCAACCTTAATTACACCCTTAGTCGCAGCTTTGATGTAGTTCTTACACGCCGTTTTGTAATCAACACCGACCAGCAGCCCCTGCTGGATCATGTCCTCAATCGTTTCGTAGGCCATATAGGGATTGATCGCACCACAACCGTAACCAATTAAAGTGGCGTAGTGGTGAACTTCTCGCGGTTCGCCTGACTCCAGCACGAGGCCAACACGAGTACGACTGCCATTGCGAATCAGGTGATGATGCAGACCCGAAACCGCCAGCAGAGCAGGAATCGGAGCATTCTCTTTGCTGATGTCGCGATCGCTCAAGATCAAAATACTCACACCGGCGGCGATCGCTTCATCGGCTTTGGCACAGAGTGTCGCGATCGCGGCTTCCAACCCTTGTACCCCTTCCTTCGGATTGAACAGGATCGGCAGCGTGGAAGACTTGAAATCGGCCTGATTGATAAACTTTAGTTTGGCCAGTTCGGCATTCGTCAGAATCGGTGTTTTGAGTTTGATCAGGTGGCAGCTTTCGGGTTCTGGCTTCAGCAGGTTCCGTTCTGCACCAATCGTCGTTTCGGCAGACGTAATGATCTCTTCGCGAATTGAGTCAATCGGCGGATTTGTCACCTGGGCAAACAACTGCTGAAAGTAGTCGTACAGAAGTTTCGGGCGATCGGAGAGAACTGCTAACGGCGTATCCGACCCCATTGAGCCAACCGCCTCCACTCCATCACGCGCCATTGGACTCAGCAGCATCCGCACCTCTTCAAAGGTGTAGCCAAAGGCAAGTTGCCGCTGAATCGTCGTGATCAGTTCGGGATTGGGGTTGAGTTCAATTTGGGGATCAGGGTCTTTTAATTGCGTCAGATCCACCAGATGTTGATTCAGCCATTCCCGATAGGGCTGGGCTTTGACAATCTCATTTTTGATTTCTTCGTCCGCAATAATCCGTCCCTGTTGCATATCCACCAGGAACATCCGACCGGGTTGTAACCGTCCCTTCAGGGCGACCTGATCAGGGGGGATAGGCAACACACCTGCTTCCGATGCCATGATCACTCGATCATCCTTCGTCACGTAGTAGCGCGAGGGCCGCAGACCGTTGCGATCCAGCACTGCGCCCATCATCGTGCCATCCGTAAAGGCGATCGATGCAGGCCCATCCCACGGCTCCATCAGGCAGGAATGGTATTCGTAGAACGCTTTTTTCTCGTCGCTCATCGACTCATGCGCTGTCCACGGTTCCGGGATCATCATCATCACGGCATGGGGCAGCGATCGCCCAGCCAGATTCAACAACTCCAGAGCGTTATCAAAAATTAGGGAATCGCTACCGTCGATATTAATGATGGGGCGCACCTTGTTGATATCGTCGCCAAACAGCTCAGACTCAAACAGCGATTGACGGGCGTGCATCCAGTTAATGTTGCCGCGCAGCGTATTGATCTCACCGTTGTGAGCAATGTAGCGGTAGGGGTGCGATCGCTCCCAACTGGGGAAGGTGTTGGTGCTGAAGCGAGAATGCACCAGTCCCAGTGCGCTTTCTAAATCCGGGTCTTGCAAATCGGGATAGTACTTGCCGACCTGCTCCGGCATCAACATGCCTTTGTAGACAATCGTGCGGGCCGATAGGCTAGAGGGATACCAGTAGGGGTTGCCCCGCGCTTTCCGAATGGCCCCGTGCGATCGCTTGCGAATGATGTAGAGTTTCCGCTCAAAGGCCAGGTCATCGGTTAAATCTGCCGGACGCTGAACAAACACCTGCTGCATAAACGGCTCACTCGCTTTAGCCGTCTCACCCAAGGATGAATTATCAGTCGGAACATCGCGCCAGCCCAGCACCTGGACTCCTTCTTCAGCAGCAATCTGCTCAAAAATGCGACGGCTTTGCTCGCGAATCGCCTGGTCGGGCGAGGCATAAATCATTCCCACACCGTACTGTCCGGCTTCAGGCAACTCAAACAGATTGGCGGTGACTTTCTTCAGAAATTTATCGGGCACCTGCATCAAGATGCCTGCCCCGTCTCCGGTATTCTTCTCGGCACCACACGCGCCCCGGTGATCGAGATTGAGCAGAATCGTCAATGCATCCTCAACGATCGCGTGGGACTTTTCTCCTTTCATGTGGACAATAAAGCCGACACCGCAGGCATCGTGTTCAAATTGCGGATCGTATAAACCCTGTTTTGTTGGCATTGGATAATTATTCATTGGAGGTCTGAAACCGGCAAACTAAGGTGTCATTTGCGAAGATGAAAAGCCGTTTGTTAAACGCTCGACTGATCGATTGGGGTCTTGCAAAACTTAACCCTGCAACGCCCATCTCCCCATTGTCACGAGGCTCATTCTAACTAGTCTGAATTCTCTTATAAGAAATCTGCTCGGCGTCTGGTCTTAAGGAAATTGTCAGATCTCCACCTCTAAATTCCCAATCTGCTTCAGGAAAGCAATCTAATAGCTTCAGCTGGTTTCAACCTTCTAATTGATGTCTGAATACCCTGACATTTTCGGGATAATCTCCATTTTTAGCTGCGAATTAGTTCATCTTTATTGATGAATCGATACATTTTGAAATCCATCTTGAAATTCATGCGAAAATCCCCGACTTCTTCATGGAAGCCGGGGCGGAGACTTATCTTTAACCTGAACTTGAAGTGAAGCTCAGGCGTTACGGAGGTTAATAGCTATCGTCTTTGTCGCCAATGGTTTGCATGGCTAACCAGTTGTTGACTGAATTTAAGCGATCGGCGATCGCCTGCCGCCACCTCAAACTCACTCTTGTGTCAGCCAAAATTTCATTGGCTAATTGCCGATAGAAAGCACTTTTAACCACATCAACTTGCTCAAGCTGGGCAAGGTTTTCGTAGGCAACTTGAGGCGAAAGTGACATAATCTTTCCTTCCTAAAAAGTAAACTTAAACCTTACAAACAACTCACTTCCCAGGTGAAACAAATTGGAAATGAATGGATTGAGTGAAACAGGAACCGCTGATTTTGAGGATTGATACCAATTGGTTTGAGGGATGACTGGGAAAACCCCATCACCTTCCCAGAGTCAAGCGGGGCGCAGTAGAGTTACAGCCAAGAACCTCAAAGAGAACAGGTATTAATAGCTAGAAAACCAGAATTATAAGTTCTAGCTCTGCCTTCACTCTAGCGATCGATCAGGCAATTGGCGCTTGAGCGACGTACTTTGTGTCGGTTCTTAACAGGAGTTAAAACGCAGATAAGAATGTTTGCATTCTCGAAAGTCCTCTGTTGCTGCTCACTCCACTCGTGAACCAGCCAATGAGTAGCTTTCAGGAAACACCATTGAACTGGTTTCCCAAGCTCTTGTGGTTGCAGTGTGAATTAAGTACGCAAATTAGAACGATGTCGAGTCTCCTGGGCATCACGCTCAGATGGTGATGGCGTAGAGGCGTTCAACTTCGGCTGATTCGCTGCCACATCTTTCACCAACCCAACAATTCGCGTTAATCCGCTGCTTTTGCTTAGATACGCATCTGCATTAGGACAGATTTGTTGGGCGACGGCTAAACTATCTTTTGTGAAATAAGACGAAATCAGTACTAAGAATGGCGGATTTTTTACACGCTCCTTCACTTGAGTAATGACCTGACTTCCATCTAACTCACGTTTAAATAGGCGAGTTGGCATAGAAAAATCAATTAATGCCAGGTCGAACTGCCACGCCACGTTCAAGAACTCATAGGCGTCAGTAAAGGTTGACACATTAAAACTGTGGTGCTGCAAAACCGCTTTGAGCGTGTAGCACCAGGTTTCATTATCATCGACGATCGCAATTCGATACACTACTCTTACCAGATAATTTTGTTAAACAGCTTTATAATCTACTTGCATACTAAATTCATGCGCCGCAGATTTGCATCCACCGTAAGAGTAGAGTCTCAAAGCAATAAATTTACTTTTGTGTTTATCCGCTCACGAAAAAAAGACCTGTAGATGATCCATTCAATCGGTTGCTGCATTGAGTACAGCGCTGATTCAAATCTGATTGAATGAATCATTATTGTTCATTAAGTTACATTTTGTTTGACAAGCTTTGCTCCAAGATTACAAGGAGAAAGAAGCAAAGCTTGTTTTTCGGTATTTCACCCATCTGCAACTAATCTTGGCAGGGTATGTCTTTAAAACCCTGCTTGAGTTGTAAAAAAGTGGTTTACGGCAACCCTTTCACAATACTTTTCGCTTATCACAAATCATCTAGAACCACTCTCGCATCGCTAGATCAGCAATCAAGTGTTGTTTCTGTTTCCCAGGGGGTAATTTGGGTGCTGAATTCATGCCATTCCTGCTGCTTAAGTTTGAGGTAAGAGTGAACAAAAGCTTGCCCCATCGCATTGGCAAAGATTGTGTTTGTTTCAAGTTGGCGGAGTGCGTCTAGCAAATTTGTCGGCAGATACTTGACTTTTTCGGATGATAAAGGGTCAGTGTACATGTTGTTGTCATAGCGTGGTCCTGGGTCGCGTTTTTGGTTGATCCCATCTAGCCCTGCAGAAATTAGGGCAGCTGGCAACAGATAAGGATTTGCGGCTCCGTCAGCAAGGCGCAACTCAAACCGTCCGGCGTCGGGAATGCGAATTGCATGGGTACGGTTGTTGCCAGCATAACTAGCGGTGTTGGGCGACCATGTTGCACCTGAATTGGTGACAGGCGCATTGAGCCGCTTATAGGAGTTGATCGTAGGGTTGGTAAAGGCACACAACGCCTCTGCCGAATGCAAGACCCCACCAATAAACTGGTAGCCGAGGTTGGATAATCCCAATTCCCCGTGGGGGTCGTGGAAGAGATTAGCGTTGCCAACCGCATCCCAAACAGAGATATGGGTGTGGCAGCCGTTACCCGTTAAATGAGGGAAAGGCTTGGGCATAAAGGTCGCACGCAGCCTATGCTTTTCAGCGATCGCCTTGACCATGTACTTAAAAAAGGCATGGCGATCGGCGGTAACGAGGGCATCGTCATACATCCAGTTCATCTCAAACTGACCATTCGCATCTTCGTGGTCGTTTTGATAGGAACCCCACCCCAACGCCAACATGCCATCACAAATCTCGGAAATCACGTCAAACTGGCGCATCAGGCTTTGCTGGTCGTAGCACGGCTTGCTCTGGCGATCGCGCGGATCCGAAATGTGATCCCCATCTGGTGTTAGCAAAAAGTATTCGCACTCCACCCCCGTTCGGATGCTATAACCCAACTCTTTTGCCTGGTTCAAAACGCGCTTTAACACGAGCCGGGGTGTTTGCTCGACGGGTTGCCCATCCATCGTGTAGAGATCGGCAGGCATCCAGGCGACATCGGGTTGCCAGGGCAACTGAAACAGGCGATCGGCATCCGGGATTGCCAGCACATCCGGATCTGCCGGAGTCATATCCAACCAGGCGGCAAATCCAGCGAATCCGGCCCCACTTTCGGCCATAACATCGATCGCCGCTGCCGGAACCAGTTTGGATCGCTGTGTACCGAACAGATCGGTAAAAGAAATCAAGAAATAGCGGATGCCTTTTTCACGGGCGATGGTGGAAAGGGGAGTGGTCATGGGCGGCTAGATGATAAGGGGAAGATTCAAGAGTGGGTGAGGAAAAGGGCGATCGCGTTAATCAAGCACTCAGCAAATCGAGAATCGCCTTGCGGATAAAGCTTTGGTCAGTCGGGTTGTCGTAGGGGTTGCCAGCCCGATGCCCCCAAATTGAGGGAATTGGCAGGTAGGTCGCATCGGGGATCGCTTCGGCTTCGGCGGCGCAGTCTTCCGGTGTGAAATAGAGATCGGTGGTGGCAGGCATAACCAGGGTTTTGGCTTGAATAGAGGCTAATGCCTTTTGATAGTCACCGTTGTAGGTAAGATTGTTGCTCACATCGCAACGCAGCCAGGTGTCAATCATTGCCAGCAGATTGTGGGGATCACGTTTGCGGTAATTTACCTCCCAAAAGCGCAGCAAGTAATCCTCTAAAGAGGTGTAGCCAAACCGGGTATACATGCCCTCGCGGTAGAATGCTTGCGACGCAGCCCAACTGGCATAGATCCGAGCAAAAGCGCGAAAACCGCGATCAGGCACTCCGTCAAACCGGGTTCCTGTCCAACTGGGGTCAGCCGTTAGTGCAGCTCGCAAACTTTCCAAGAAGACTTTGTTGTGATCGGTGGTTTTGGCAGTGCCGCACAGGGCTGCAATTCGTTCGACGCGATCGCCATACAATGCGCCCCAGTGATAAGCCTGCTGTGCCCCCATTGACCATCCATAGACCAAGGCTAATCGTTCAATCCCAAATACCTCAGTGATCAGCCTTGCTTGAGCCTGGACATTATCCAGTTGAGTAAACCAGAAGCCCTGCTCTGCTAGTTGGCACTCCGGGCAATTGCTGGGCGAGCTAGACAGGCCATTCCCAAACATATTGGGGATGATGATAAACCAACGGGTCGGGTCAAGCACGCCATCTGGTTGAATCAGCCACTCAATATCCGTGTGTTGCGCCCCATAGGAAGTTGGGTAGAGGATGACGTTCTTGCGATCGCTCGCCAGTTCACCATAAGTCTGATAAACCAACTGCGCCTGGGGTAAAACGGCACCACATTGCAGGGAAAAGTTCTCCAATGGGAAATAGCAAGGAGAACGGGTCATGAGGTAACGTTTCCGAAGTTCGCAATAATGGAGCGGTTGACACTGATGTAACCGGGATCCACATGGGTAAAGTGGGACGCTAGCTTTGCATGGGCAGTTGGCAGCGCATGAAAGGGAATTGATGCACAAAAGTGATGCTCAGCATGGAAAGGCATATTCCACATCAAATAGCGCAGCGGAAAAAGCGTCAACGTGGTGCGAGTGTTGCTGAGTGGATTGTTGTCGTAGCTGCAACCCGTATGCTCTGACAGCAGAATGGCTCGCAAAATCGGCTGACCGACTGCCAGCGGCAACAGCCAGTAGATCAGAAACCAGGGTTGCTGAAAGGCGATAGAAATCGCGATCGCCATGCCATACACGAATAACTGTAAACGCACAGACCGAATCACTTCTGCCCGACTCGTTTCAGGAATAAAGGGATAACTGAGATCTTGCAGCATTCTCAATAAGCCGATTCTAAGCGAGGTTTGAGGTCAATATCGAACCCAAAATGAGCCGCAATATCAGCGTGAGATTGGATGCGTTTGAGTAACTGAAACCAGATAATCGA
>Ga0209172_10006299_pt1 | contig 13364 bp, 10 predicted proteins | sample LarsenN4metaG_FD_184113 | JGI IMG/M metagenome (GOLD analysis project Ga0209172, IMG submission 184113) | Hot spring sediment bacterial and archeal communities from British Columbia, Canada, to study Microbial Dark Matter (Phase II) - Larsen... ... | reverse complement strand
GGTCTCTACGTATCCCTATTCCGGTGTCTATCTCGTCCGACTTGGACGCCGACGCTGGGCCATTGAGGGCTTTTTCAAGACCATCAAACATCGCTTCGGTCTCCATCGGTTTGGGCAATCGACTCGAATTGGTGTTTACCGCTGGTTGGTTCTAGCCTGGGTTGCCTATCTCTTAGCCCATTGGATCGATCAATGGTCCTTGCCACCCGTGCTCGATTGGAAAGCGGCGAGTGATTTAGCCTTGAAGATTTTGTTCCCTTCGATTATCTGGTTCCAGTTACTCAAACGCATCCAATGTCACACTGATATTGTGGCTCATTATGGGTTCGATATTGTCCTCAAACCTCGCTTAGAGTCGGCTTATCGAGAATGCTGCAAGATTTGAGCTAACAAAAGCATCTAAGTAAGTGTAAGCAGCAATGATATTCCAACCTGGCATAATTTCTCCAGCTAAATTGAATTCAAAGCCGCGACTGGTAACTTCTCCGGTTTGTAGCGAAAAAATTGGATTGCCTGGGTCAGGCGTTTCAACATTCTGTTTACGAATGTCGAAAGCTGCCAGGGTGAAGCTAACGCGATCTGATAAGTCGGCTTTAACACCCACTTCAAATTGCCGCCCTGTCTCAGGTTCAAATGTTGAACCATCTGAATTACGACTCGCTCCAAAAGACGGGTTGAAAGAAGTGGTGTAAGAAGCATAGAGAGAAATTGGTTCAATCGGTTGATAGACAATACCGACTCTGGGGGTAAACTTGCTATCGTTTAGTTCAAACTCTTCTCTATCTTCACCTAAGTTTTGAGTGGTGCGAAATTGATCAACATAATCAAATCGAACTCCAGCTAGTAGTTTTAGATTCGGTAATAGGTCAACCTGGTCTTGAATATAGACCCCAATCGTATCGACGTTATCATCTCGAAAGAACTCTGGCTCAATGTTGTAAGGTATCCGCGTATAAACAGGATTGAAGATGTTAATAGACGGGTAAGAATTACTGAACTGAAAACTGGGGTTTTCGATATCACGGCGATATTCAACCCCCAATAAAAGCTGATGTTGGACCGAACCAGTGTTAAATTTGCCAACCACCTCAGCGTTAGTAAAGAATCGCTTATAAGTGCCCCCCGCAAAATATTCAATCCGGTTTAGTTCTCCGGTTGACTCATCTAAGGAGTCAAACAGTGGAGCGTAGCGCTCAGGTTCATATTGCGTGTATTGCAGCGCGTGACGAATTGCCCAACTTTCGTTAAACCGATGGTTGAATCGATAACCAAGGTTAAACTGATCTTGCTCAAATTTACCAAAGTCTTCCCCTAAGAAGCGATCGCGGGGTAGATCAGCTACACCATCTCCGAGCGCGACGATTCCTTCATCCAGGGTTTCTCGATTGCGCGTGTATTGACCAAAGAAATTGATTGAGGTGTTGGGGCCAATATCCCAGGTCAGCGAAGGAGAAATGATTAACCGTTCTCCATCAACAAAATCGCGAAAACTACCATAATTTTCATAGGAGAGATTCAGCCGATATTTGACTGTTTTCGACTCATTTAACGGACCAGAAAAGTCGAAGTCTCCCCGGTAGGTATTAAAGTTGCCTGCGCTGAACGAAACAGCATAATATGGCTCACTCAAGGGCTTTTTAGAGACGAGGTTGATAATGCCACCCGGTTCGCCTTGCCCAAATAAGACTGAGGCAGGCCCCTTTAAGACTTCGACACGTTCAATATCATTGGTACTCAGAGGGGCTAATGAAAAGTAACTGATGCCATCTCGAAAGATGCTATCACTCACATCAAAGCCGCGAATTAAGAAATTAGGGCCAAATACACTCGTGCCTCTACCGCCCGAAGGGACGACCCCACCAACCGTTTCTAACGCATTCCCTAGTTCAGTCACATTCCGGTCTTGCAGCACTTGTTGGGGCACCACCTGAATCGACAACGGAATATCTCGAAGCGGGGTATCTGTTCCTGTTGCGGTGCTAGAGTCTGAAGGATTATAGCCATCGTCTGTAGTACCTGTGACAACTACCTCTTCCTCTGGTGCTTCTACATCAGGATTCAGACTATAAGCAAATTCTCCGGCTTTAAGCGTGACTTCTGATGTAGGCAGCGCGGCGTTACCTGTGACTCTGACTTGAATCGTATCGGCATCTTGTTGAATCACTTGCACAGTCGCAATATCATCTGTTGGATTCTCTGCCAGAAAAGCCTGTGCATCAGCCAAGGCCAACACTGTGTTTGGAATGTCTGCAATTAAGGAAATTCCTTCTGCCCGAAATTGGGTGGCATCGATTAATAAAGGACGAGCATCAGCTGTTCCTAAAACGATTTCTAAACCTGTTGAAGTGCGGTTTAGGGTTACTTCGGTGACTTGACTGGTAGAAGCTTCGATTTGAGCAACCCACTCTTTAACCGTGGTGGCAGGCCGATCGCGATCGCGGAGTTGTCTGATCGGTGCGGAGGGCGATGAGTTGCCGAGCGAATCGGAAGACGTTTCTTGATTGAGTGAATCTGTTGCTTGTTCACCGACTGGGATATTAGCCTGCGCCCGACCAGGAAGCACGCAGCCACCCACTAAACTTCCAGTCAGAAGCACCAACCAGCCATACAATTGAACTTTACTCATCTGCTCAGACTTCATTTCCATCATCTTCCACACACCATTCGAGAGTCTTAATTAGGAATTACTCTCAAAAAGATACCGAGAAATAAATCTAAATAGGTGATCGGCCTGACTCCTGAGCGGAATTTTTTGAACGCTAGGCGGAATTTCTGTGGCGAACAAGATACTCTTTGGGGGGCACACCAAACTTTTTGCGAAATGCAGACGCAAAGTAGCTGCGATTCACAAAACCAATCCTACGAGCAACTTCAGACACATTTAAGCAACCTTCTTCTAACAACTGTCGCGCCTGCTGTAACCGATACTCGTGCAGATAACCAAATGCTGTGTTACCAAATACTTGACGAAATCCACGCTTTAGTGTGCAGTCATTTAAACCGACTTAGTGCGCCAGCTCCAGCAAGGATGGCGGATTATCGAACCGTTGCAACAAGATTTCTTTAGCATGATGAATCCGATCAACATCATCTCGCTTTAACATCGACATAACAGCAAGTTTTTGGTCTTGCAGGCGTTCTTGATCGATCAACAGCGCAATCAATTCCCAGACTTTGCTCTCAAGGTAGATGCGTTTGATAATGCCATCAAAAGGACATTGCAAAATCTGGTGTAGAACGGCTTGCATTGCTATTGTCGTCGTGCCTGAGCGAGAGTAATAGAATGGTGAATCAGGTTGAAGCAAATATTGCAGTTCAGGTTGAAGTGTCGCTAAAGACTGATTCCAGAATGTGCTAAACAAGGCTGGATCGATATGTACATTTACTTCTAAGACTCGCTCTGAAGCAAACCATTCAGACGTTTCTTTAGGAGCAACGCCACTTCCAAATAAAACATACTGCCCCGATCCAATAATCTGAGATTCATACTTAAACCCACCCGATAGAAAAAAGCTATATTCCAATGGGTGTTCGCGCTCTGGGCAATGTAGGCTGAACGATTCACTGAGTTGATAGTCAGCGATCGCCAGTTCTAAACCGTCCTGAAGCAGAATCTGCCGCACAGAACCATATCCCAGTGTCTCTGGATATTTCCAGGTCGTATCAAAAACATCTGGCTCTGGTTCGCTGGGATCGGTTTGGCTCAACAGGCTCCAGTAGTCCTCTTGAGTAAGGGAGATCGCCATTCTAATTTAAAGCTCCAGCTATTGAAAATTATTCTTGATTACTAATACCGCGATAGTAACCAGATGGCAAGAAACCCATTCAGAAACAATTTTCATTCTTTAGAGTAAGACTCAGCGGAGCAGGCTATGCCCTTGGCTTAGTGCTTATAGGCAGATGGTAAGTCTGCAAAAGTACCCTCTAGCTCGACCCTACCGTGATTGAGCAGAATAATGCGATCGGCTCGTTGCATAACAGTAGAACGATGGGAAACGATGAGGCAAGTGGGTGTCCAACTAGCGGCGGGAGGCAGGGCAGCACTGGCTGGAAAGAGCCGTGACCAAAGTGTTTGTTCGGTTTCAATATCAAGCGCACTGGAAAGATCGTCAAAGACGAGGAGTTCAGGTTGGCGGATGAACATGCGAGCCGCCGCAACGCGTTGAAGTTGCCCCCCAGATAAACGCATCCCTTTTGAACCGATGAGCGTATCAAGGCCATCAGGCATCGCCCGCAAGTCTTGCTCAAACGTGGCTAAGGCAATTGCTTGCGTCAGTTCAGCGTCACTTTTTTCTAGCCCTAACAGAATATTTTCACGCAGGCTATTGCTAAACAACCGTGGAATCTGAGATGTATAAGCACTGCGAGGTGGCACAAAAAACTGAGCGGGATGGTTCACTTTTTGACCATTCCAGTAAATTTCTCCGGCATGGAGCGGCAGAAGCCCCAGTAAAGCCTGGAGTAAGGTCGTCTTGCCTGAACCAATAGAACCAGTGATGACGGTTAAACTACCGCGTTGTAGCCGCAGTGAGACATCTCTGATACCGCGATCGCTGTTTGGGTAGTGGTAGTTTAAATTGAGGGCAACTAACTCCTGTAGCGGTTCTGCAGGTTGAATCTGGCGGATACCAGGTAGTTGCGGGGTTTGCCCTGTCAAAGTTGGCAAAAATAAAGGATGATGCGCAACAATGGCTTGCCCGTCACATGCAAGTAAGTTTTCCATGCGTTCAAATGACACCTCACTCTGTTTTGAAAGCATGAGAAACTCACCTAAAAAACTAAAGAAGAATGTAACTGACGAAAGATAGTAAACAAAGAGGGCAAAATCTCCCACTGTCAACGTGCCAACCTGCGATCGCAGGGATTACGCCGCAAATAACAGAATGGCTCCTGTACCGAGGCTTACCAGGTTTTCAAAACTTGATTCGAGCATGCTTGTCAAGAGTTGGTCTTGTATCATCAAGCGCTGCCGGCGATCGCAAAGGTCACGGAAGCGATTCAGGACGGTTGATTCTGCCCCTGCTACTTGAATCGCTTGCACTGCAGCAAATATCTCGCCCATCATCCCTGTGACTTGCTGGGTTGCCTGACGGCTTGCACGACGGTAGCGTTTGATGCGTTGGGCAATGCGATGAATTAGGATAGCAATGACTGCTAAAGGAATGAATACAAATAAGGTGATTGTTACATTGACATTCAGTAAAATAATCAGTGAAATAATCGCAAAAACACCTTCGCCTAAAATTTCATTGGTGCCTACAACGTTATCTTCAATTTGACTTGCATCTTCGCGAAAAAAGCTAACAATTTCACTAGGAGAAAGGATGTGACGATGATTATTGGCTTGGGTCAACGGCTCTGCACCAGGACGACGGAACAACTCTGCCAGTAAGTTACGCCGAACTAATGCACTCATCATAAACCGATGCTGGGTTTTTGTGATGCGTCCGGTGATGATGGAAATAATTCTTGCCAGCCCGATCGCTAAAAATAATGCAATCCATGCCCAGGGAGAGAAAGAAAGCGATGATTGATTGGTTAAAGTATTGAAAAATTCACGGATGACCAGGCCAGGCAGAGCTGGCAGCCCAGCGATAAAGAGCCAAAGAATTGTATCGACCCAATAAAGCGATTGAGCGTAGCGAATCAGTTGCCAAAGAAGAAACCAGATAGAAGTCTGCTGAGGTTGCATCAGATGGGTCAAAGAAAAAGGTAAATCACTCGGCCAAAAGCGGCATCGCTTTAAAATGGTGGCATTTCTCTTTTTATTTACTAAAGCATCCTTTAGGGCTACAATTAGCAGCAATTCTCATTAAGCTGATTAGTCCAGACCTCGATTATATAATGACTTCTATCCGATTAAATTCTCTAAGCCGCTCAAAACAATCGCTCTGGCTTGGCTTAATTATAGGCTCAATCGTTTTGCTGATTTGCCTAATTTACAGCATTATGCTTGGAGCGAGAGATATTCCATTGCGAATTATTCTCGAATCTTTTACTGCTTTTGATCGCTCATTTGACCATCTTGTGATTCAAACTGTCCGATTGCCGCGATCGCTGATGGCAATCACTGTTGGTGCGGCTCTGGCCGTATCAGGGGCGTTAATGCAAGGCTTAACGCGCAATCCACTAGCTGAAACTGGCATCTTAGGGATTGAGTCAGGGGGAGCTTTAGCGGTTGTTGCCACTTTGTTTTTATTTGGCAGCTCCTCAGTCAGCGTTTATGCAAGCATGGCTTTTTTAGGTGCCGCGATCGCAGCCGTGTCGGTCTATTTCTTAGGCACCCTCGGACGAGGTGGTGCGACACCCCTCAACCTAACAGTTGCAGGCGCAGCAATGACCGCATTCATCTCATCAATTACAACTGCCATTTTGATTGTCAGCCAGCGCACATTAGAAGAAATTCGCTTTTGGTTAGCTGGTTCTTTAGCGGGGCGAGACTTTGATTTGTTTCTGCAAGTTTTGCCATTTATTGTGATGGGGTTGTTGTTAGCATTCCTGTTAGGTAAACAAATCACAACCCTCAATTTAGGAGAAGATGTTGCCAAAACTTTGGGGCAAAAAACAACAACTGTAAAACTGTTGGCTGCAATTAGCGTCGTTTTATTAGCGGGTGGCTCAGTTGCGATCGCGGGGCCAGTTGGTTTTGTGGGCTTGGTTGTGCCGCACATGGTACGGTTCTTTATCAAAACTGACTACCGTTGGATCTTGCCGTATTCCGCGATCGTAGGAGCCATTCTGCTAATCATTTCAGATATTGCCACGCGAGTGCTATTGAAACCGCAAGAACTTCCATTAGGTGTGATGACAGCACTGGTCGGTGCGCCTGTATTTGTTTATTTAGTCAAGTCAAAGGTAAAACGATGAAAGAGGGTTTACTAATTCAATCGCCTGTCGCTTTGTTACGAGTTGATCGGCGCTTACCTGCCCTATTACTCGTTTTGTTACTTTTTAACTTGGCAGCGATCGTATTGAATGTGCAGCAAGGCGAATACGCGATCGCGACGATTGACATTATCAAAACTTTGCTAGGCATTGATACGGGAAATCCCGATCATGCCTTTATCATTTATACATTGCGTTTACCCCGTACGTTAGTTGCTTGCTTAGTGGGTATAACGCTTGCTCTGTCTGGTGCTATCTTCCAAGGCCTGTCACGTAACCCTCTCGCTGATCCCAGCATTATTGGAATTAATGCCGGAGCCAGTCTGCTTGCCGTCTCAGTCATCATCTTATTTCCATCAGCACCTGTATATATTCTGCCAATTGCAGCTTTTGTCGGTGCGGCTCTTGTCTCGATATTGATTTATAGTTTGGCGTGGAAGAGTGGCTCATCTCCAACCCTGCTCATTTTAATCGGCATTGGCCTATCTGCGATCGCAACGGCTTTTACTAGTTTAATGATTACTTTTGGCTCGATTTATGATGTGAGTCAAGCTCTGGTTTGGTTAGCAGGAAGTGTCTATGGACGTTCTTGGGAGCAGTTTTTTCCGTTTCTTCCCTGGGTTATCTTAGGTGTACCGATTGCCTTATCCCTATCTCGTCACTTGAATGTGTTAAATCTAGGTGATGATATCGCCAAAGGCTTAGGTAGCCGGGTGGAATGGGAACGAGGCTTTCTCGTCTTAGTTGCGGTTGCTTTAGGTGGGTCAGCCGTTGCAACTGCGGGGTCGATCTCTTTTGTGGGGTTGATCGCGCCTCATATCGGGCGACAATTAGTTGGGGCTAACCATCAAAATCTGTTGCCTGTAACTGCTTTGCTAGGTGGGTTGCTAGTTACACTTGCTGATTTCATTGGTCGAATTCTCTTCGCACCAATTGAGTTACCCTGTGGCGTGGTGACGGCGGCGATCGGCGCACCATTTTTCCTTTATCTTCTGGTTCGTAAACGTTTCTAAAGTTGTCATTCTTGCGTGTGGATAGTAGGACTGGCTTCGATTTTTCTCAGTTGGGGTAAACAAAAGCCGATAATGCCGACTAAAACCATTGCTAAGGAACATAAAACATACAATAGCGATGTGCCTGCTCCTGCGCCAATTCCAAAAATGTGGCTCAAGCGGGTGCCATTCAATAACGCGGGTTCAAAAATACGATCGGCAAGGGGGCCAGCAATGAGAGCCGCGATCGCACTGGCAACCTGAAGTAGAATTTCGTTTGTTGCGAAAATGCGTCCCTGCATTGCTGGAGTAATTTTTTCCATCCAGAGTGCCGTTTCAGAGCTGCTCAACACCGGAAAATGCAGCGAGGAGCAAAACTGCGCTGGCAACCATATCTGAAGGCTTTTTCCGAAGCCAAAAAAGGTTTTGCTGATTCCTGCCCCAATGAAGCCACCTAACAGGCCATGAATCCGTTGTTTAGATCCACCCCACACAGTCAAAAGAATTGCGCCTGTAACGCCCCCAATACCCGCAGCAGAGGCTGTGCTTGCCAAAATCTGAGCGCTACCATTCGTGCGGGCTAAAATCATGGGGTCGTAAATCGCTGCCCCCAAATCGTGGAAAAACCAAAACAGAGTCGTTATAAGCAGTAGTTGACGTAAACCTGCTTGCTTCCAAACTTGACGAAAGCTCTGATAGAGCGTGCGAATGGGGGCATTAAAGATCGGTTCTACTCGAGAAGCAGGTTGAGGAATTTGAACACTCATAAGCGATGCGATCGCTACTCCAAAAGTGATTAGATCGATCAATAAAATTCCAGATAAACCGATCCAGGTAAACAGCACACCTGCCAGGGCTGGGCTGAGAATGGTGGAACCATAGTGAACCGACGAATTCATACTGTTAGCGCGAACGTAATGTTGGCTCGGTATGATGAGCGTTAATGATGTTTGATAAGCTAGACCCTGAATTTGTCCTGCCCCTCCACTGATTGCAGCCGTGAGGTAGAGATGCCAAATTTTTAATTGATCGGTAAAAAAAAGCAGGGCGATCGCAACGGTACAGAGAACCGCAACTGTGTCAGCCCAAATCATCAATGCCTTGCGGTTATAGCGATCAACGATCAAGCCTGCAACAAGCGTCATTGGGATACGCAACAGACGCGAGAAGAAAGCAACAAGAGCCAGGGCTGTTGCAGAGCCAGTAATCTGCCAGGCCCACAAGATCAGGGCAAATTCGGTCATGTAGCTGCCAATGGTTGAGACGAGCTGACCTAACCAGATGATGATAAATGTGCGCACAGGTAATTTTACTAAGAAATAGAAATTCCAACAGTTTGAGGAAATTAGAGAGAAAATTGTTTCGGCGTCATCGTCGCCCCTGGTTCTCTCGGCTCAGGTGATTGACATAATGCTCAAGTCAGCCAACTCTTTCCTCATATACCAGTTTGTTATGAACATCCTTAGAATAAGATCCCCCTGCTCCTCTTTTAAGGATGAATCCCTCTTCCCCTTTTCAAGGGAGTTAGGGGGATCAGCAGTAATATGCAACCTCATACAGAATTGAGATTAGCTTTTACTTTCAGAATTGGCTGTGAGCGGCGGAATTCGAGCAATAATGTCCGTTTGCAGGACTTCTGGAAAATGCTTCCAGGGAATCGTGCCATCTCGGCTATCCAAGTAGAGCTGGCTCAAACACAAGACTGCCTCGGCGGTATCTTTGATTGAGCCTTCTGTAACAGGCACTTTTGCGAGCATGTAAGTTGATTTTTCGGGTGAAGATAGGGCGATCGCGCAGGGGTGGTCACAGGTCCACAAACAGCCCACTGATTGAATTTCTAACTCCGCTTTCCCAGACCATTCTGGATGTAGTTCCTGAAGCTGCTTCAGTAGCATCGCTCCTTCTGCGGGGCTGTCGGAAGTCTCAGTATGGGTGGCACGGCAAGATTGACAAACAAACAAGATGGTTTTTGACATAAATCTAATGGATTTTGGTTAAAGGAAAAGTATGGAGTCGCACCTGTTTAAGCTAGACGATTAGGATAAAGTTTGTATAGCTTATTTACTATTTTCGTCGCTTAAGTGTTTGAGTAAGTCATCCAAAATAGCATTCGCAGAGAGGATATTACCAAAGATCCAGTAGCTTGAATCCACGATATAAACTTGATTGCGTTGAACTACATTCAGAGTTTGCCATAACGGGTTACTGGAAAACTTCTCTAAACTTGATTCAGCACCCGGATCAAGGGCTAAAAACATAGCATCTGCTTCCAGCCAGTCAATGCACTCTACACTGATATTGACATACCCCCAATCTGAGTTGGGCACTTGTCTTTGCTGTTGCTGAATTTCTGGGATTGATATGGTTTTCAGTTCGTCTAACACACTAATAGTAAATGAATTTTGGTTTAGAAATTGGGTTAGATGCGCATCTGTGTAGAAGCGCATTGCTGTAATTTTCAGAGTTCCAAATTTTTGAGCCAATTGCGATCGCACCACTTCCAGTCGTTGTTGATATGCAGAGAGCAGTTCATCTGCCTTAGAAGGTTGACCAAAAATCTCTGCAACTTGGTGCAAGGTCTTTTTCCAGTCTGTATGTGAATACTCAACTGAGATCGTCGGTGCAACTTTAGATAGCAGGGAATAAACTTGAGGGTTAACAAACAGACCCACAATCAAATCAGGCTTTAATTGCACAATCTTCTCAAAATTTGGCTGGCCTTCTTTACCCAGATCGACAATAGTGCTGATTTTGTCTTGTAGAATTGGTAGCTTATTGCCAACCCGGTTGGCTGTGGTTGTGGCGATCGGGTTAAGACCCAGTGCCACTAACATTTCTAAGCTGTCCTGATCCATTGTAATGATCCGCTGGGGGTGCTGTGGGATGCAGCTTTCCCCCAGAGCATGGCGCACGTTGCGACAGGTCGATGTCGCTTCCTTAGATGAGGTTTGCGAGGGCTGCCACGGTAAAGCATGGCAACTCTGAAGCAATACGATTACCAGCGCACCAACTAGAAATAATTGGACTCGTCGCCACCACACTTTACGGATCATTGCAGCTTTACTAACTCCCATGCTTTACGGGGCTTCTAAAATGACCAGGAAATCGTCCCTCTGACTGTAAACGGCGCACCGTAATAGACTCGCAAAGAACTTTCTGATGTCTCAAAGTAAGTTACATCAAATAAGTTTTCAATATTTAACCCCACCCGAAAATTATCCCGGCGGTAGAAGATGGATGCATCAGTACGAGTGTAGCTGGGAACCTCAAAGGAGTTATCAAGATCACCCTGCCGTTCGCCGACATAAAAGACCCCTAACCCAAAGCCTAATCCTTTGAGTGAACCCGTTTGAATTTCATAGGTTGTCCATAAACTAACGGCGTGTTCAGGCACGTTATTCAAACGGTTACCAATCTCATAAACATTGTCCTCGGTAATTTCAGCGTCGGTGTAGGCATAACCTGCTGCAATCTTCCAACCGGGTAAAATTTCCCCTACAACATCCAGTTCAATTCCACGGCTCCGTTGTTCGCCCGTTTGAACTGAGAAGTTTGGGTTATCGGGATCAGTTGTCAAGACATTAGAACGGGTGATTTGGTATAACGCCAAGGTGGTTGACAATCTGCGATCGAGCCAGTCTGCTTTAATTCCCACTTCGTACTGAGTACCGCGCTCTGGCTCAAACAGAGCATTATCAAACGCAGTACCGACGCTTTGTTGGAAAGAGCGGCTGTAACTGGCATAGAGCGCCAGTGAATCAGTCGGTTGATAGACTAAGCCGACTCGTGGACTAAAAGCTTCATCTTGTTGAAACGACTCAGAGCCATCCTCAAATTCAATTGTTTGGCTAACGATGTCAAATCGTCCCCCCAGTAGCAGTTTTAAGTTTGGCAATAGATCAATTTGATCTTGCAAGTAGATACCCAATGAGTCTGATATGAAAGGCTCTCTAGGATAATCAGCTACAAAGATTTTGCGTGACTGCCTGTAGACAGGATTAAAGATATCGATTGGGTCTAAAAGATATTCAGTGCTGCTACTGGCATAAATATCTCGGTTCAGGTCGAACCCAAACAGTAGTTTATGCCCAATGTTACCTGTCTTAAACGTACCCACTACATTAGTATCGAGAATGTAGTTGTCTTGAGATTGGTCTTCGGTACTAAATAAGCCACGCTCTAACGTGCGCTCATCGTCGAGTAGCGCTGACGGAAACAAAGAGTTTTGAGGAACTCGCTGAAACGTTGCCCGAAAAGCATTGCGTAACTGCCAGTTAGGGCTGAGGTCATGCTCCAGCGTATAACCAACCCGCAGCGAATAGCGATTGTTCTTATCGAGGTCATCGTCTGGTTCGCCAATGAAGCGATCGCGGGGCAGTTTTCCATTAATATTGGGCAGCACCGTACCACGAGCGGGCAAACCGCGCGCATTTGGCTGTTCAGAAATGGTGTACTCCCCTTCAAACGTGAGTTTTGTGGATGGGCTAATTTGCCAGGTCAGTGTTGGGGCAATCAAATAGTTGCGGCGATCGAAGAAGTCAATAAACGTTCCAGTACTAGAAGCCGCAGCAATAAAGCGATAGAGTACGGTTTTAGACTCATTCAATGGCCCGGTTAAGTCTACTGTGCCACCGTAGGTATCAAAATTACCAAACGTTCCTTCAATGTTATAGCGCGGAAAAGAGAGCGGCTTTTTGGTCACGATATTGACCGTGCCACCTGGCCCCCCTTGACTAAAGAGCGCCCCGGCTGGCCCTTTTAGAACTTCAATTTGTTGAATGTTTGGAATCGCAATTCGATTGGTGATGTTGGTGTCATCTCGCAAACCATTACGGATGATATTTCGTCCGGTAAAACCACGAATCGTAACACCCTCAAATGCTGAATAGGATGGGTTATCAGGTGTAACCCCTGCAACCGTACGAAGAGCTTCGTTGACGCTTTCTACCCGTCGATCTTGTATCAGTTCTTCTGGTACAACTTGCACAGAGAATGGTAAATCTCGCAGCGGTGTATCTGTTCTACTTCCAGTTGTAGTGTCAGGAACGCGATACCCCCGCTGTACTTCACCTGTCACCACAATTTCATCTTCGGGTGTATCAATTTCTGGATTAAGGCTGTAAGCAAACCCCCCTGCTTTCAGGATGACTTCCTCTTCAGGAATGCCATTATTGCCTGTAACAATGACCCGAATGCTATCTTGCTCTTGCTGTACCACTTGCACAGAGGCAATCTCCTCTGTGGGGTTTGCTGAAATGAACTCTGCTGCATCGGACAGTGTCAACACCGCTTTTGGGATATCCGCAATCAGACTATTTCCCTCAGCACGAAATTTTGTTGCATCAATCTGCAATAATTTCTCATAGAGAATTCTCCGAGAAACCCACCTCTTTAGGGGTGGGAGGGATAGGAGCGGCAGTCTTTGACTGCCAATACAAACGAACCAAACTCACACAGAAAATGTTAAAATGTGAGACATGGAAAAGG
>Ga0209172_10006297_pt1 | contig 13370 bp, 12 predicted proteins | sample LarsenN4metaG_FD_184113 | JGI IMG/M metagenome (GOLD analysis project Ga0209172, IMG submission 184113) | Hot spring sediment bacterial and archeal communities from British Columbia, Canada, to study Microbial Dark Matter (Phase II) - Larsen... ... | reverse complement strand
TCGTTGCATTTATTGTGGTTTGGGCCGCATTTATTGTGGTTTTGAGACTACCTCTAGTTGCAGATTAATCTGGTTTCAAATTTGCCTTGATTGCAGTTTTGGGCGTTTATGATTGCAGTTCACAACAACTACATTACGCGATTTGATTATGATAGTGATTGGCGTGGGACAAATAACTGGGATAATATGCAGCAATATCCTCTCCCTGCTCATGCTTACTATTCTGTAGCTGAAACTTGTACTCATTGGTTCATTACATATTCCTTTTTCCATCCCCAAGACTGGACTGATATTCCTTTTGATCAAGAACATGAAAATGATTTAGAAGGTTTACTAACAATTGTTCGTAAGGATGGTTCAGCTTTTGGTAAATTAGAGGGTGCTGTAACTGTATTTCATCGAGATTTCTACTCTTACACTCCAACTGGTAGCCCTTTACGAAATGGTGCAGAAAGTATTGATGGCACACTGACAATGAATAGTTACAGTGGTTCACTGCACCCGTTAACAACGCAAGAAGCTAAAGGTCATGGACTAAAAGCCTGGCCTTATACTGGAAACTTTCAAGGTACTAGCAGTGAAGATGGGATTATCTATTATCCTTCTGGAACTACAGCAGAACTTCCAGCTTCTGGGAATGATCGGAATGTGCAGTATAAATTAGTTGATGTGTTTGCTACTAATGGAATGTGGCAACATCAATTAAATGAAGCCTCTTTATCAAGTTCTTCTGCTTCGACTTTCGCTAGTTGGGGAACTTTTAAGGGAGATTCTAGTGGTAGTTGTGGTGCTGGTACACCTACTTGTAGTAACAATTCTGCTAATGCTCCTTGGGGTTGGGATGACTCCAACGATGGTGCAGTATATAAAGGTGAAATAGCTTTAGACCCTGCTCACCTCACTGATGTTTATTTTGATGGGCTTGGGACTTTTGATACCACATACATCCGCAACCAATTTATTCAAGGCTTGAAAGACAAAGGATATAACTCGGCAAATCTTCCTCAAGGTTGGCCTACTCAGATTAATCTGAATTCTCTGATTGGCAAGCTCAAAAACCAATGCTCATAATCAGAAATGCAGTTTATGATTGGGTAAATATATAGTACCTATGTGCCATCAAGCTACTGAGCATAAACCATACATAATCCCTACCTAAAGTGTGGGGATTTTATTGCAACTATCTTACCCGGAAATTTTTCAAAACCCAATACACCTGTTGATACGTTGTGAGATCGCCAATGACACAAAAAAAAACCACGAGTTATACCAATTCACGAAAATCTTGAAACAGATACAAATCAAGAAACCCTTGTCCAGTCAGGATTTCTCAATTGCGTTAGCGAAGCGGGGCGTTAGCCCATTGTGAATTGGTTTAAGTTACTTTCTACCTCGCTGTTGCATTTCTTGCTGGCGCATGGGCATAGCGTCAATTTGCTCAAAAATTGCTGTGGCTTCGACTGGTGTAGTGTCACTGCGCTTAACACCACCATCTTTGCCTACCAAAATAACGCGAAAATTATCTTTGTCAACGCCAAAGCGATTTCGTAAATTGCCTACAGAAGATTCATCTATTGGCTGTCCGTTGGCATAGCTTTTATCAGCCAAAACCTGAACCAGAACTAAATCCCGTTCTGTAAAACCGTTTTGGTGCTGCTCAAATAACTGCATCTGTTGCTGATAGATATGGTTATCAACAGATGGTGCAAACACTAATAGCACACGGTTTTGCCATTTTTGGGAACTGAGGTTAATTGACATCCTCCCCCGCTAACCGCAAGCGGTATAGCGGGGGATTCCTAAGACTCACGACTTAGGTTTCTGTTTCTTTCCATTACTGGATTTTCGCAACTGCCCTTTAGACTTATGCCTATCAGGTCTTACGTTCGCTCCACAGACTGTACGGGAGTCGCTACAACGGGGGGAACCCCCGCAACGCGCTCCCTTAACGGTGTGTCCCACCGCCAAAATATTTTTCGCGGCGTTGATATCCCGGTCGTGGTGTGTTCCGCAGTTGGGACAGTCCCACTCTCTGATATTCAACGGCAACTTATCGACAATATGTCCGCAGTTCCCACAGCGTTTAGAGCTAGGAAACCAACGGTCAATTTTTACTACTGTTCGACCGTACCACTTGGCTTTGTATTCCAGTTGTCTCACCAATTCGCCCCATGCAGCATCACTGATGGCACGGGCAAGCTTGGGGTTTTTAACCATGTTCTTAACTGCCAAGTCCTCAACCACTATCGTTTGGTTTTCACGAATCAGTTGGGTTGTCAGTTTATGGGTATGGTCAATTCTTGCATCGGAAATTTTAGCTTGAAGACGAGTAACTCTGAGTCTTGCCTTGTCTCGATTGCGAGAGGACTTTTGTTTACGACTCAAAGACTTTTGTGCTTTCCTCAACTTTTGATAGTGCGCCTCATACGCCCTGGGATTAGCAATCTTTTCCCCCGTACTCAGGGTAACAAGGCTGCTAATGCCAACATCCAACCCAACAGCACTATCAATTGGTTGCAAGGTTTCGTCAGTCGGATCATTAATTTGGAGACTGACAAACCAGCGTCCAGAAGGTTCAAGCCTAACTGTGATGGTACTAGGTTCACACCCCTTGGGCAACTGCCTAGACCATTTAACCCGCAGTGGTTCAGAACACTTTGCCAAGTAGACTTGTCCATCCTTCCACCGAAAAGCAGACTTGGTAAACTCTGCACTACCGCCACTACGCTTCTTCTTGAAGTTGGGGTATTTCGCCCTACCAGCAAAGAAGTTACTAAAAGCGGTTTGCAGATGTCTCAAGCCTTGTTGCAGTGGCACACAGCTAACCTCGTTCAAAAACTGGAGGTCTTCAAGTTTTTTCCACTGCGTCAACATAGCAGAAGACTGAACATAATCAACCTTCTGCTGCCTCTCGTACCAAGCCTCGGTTTTCGCAGCCAACGCTTTGTTAAACACCAACCGCACACAACCAATTGTCCGGCGCAATATCTGTTCTTGCTCGACAGTTGGGTAAAAACGGTAGCGGTAGGCTTTTTCCATACCTCACATTTTACCATTAAATCTGTGAAATACGTATAACCCGCTATGCCCCAAAGTTTAATTACTCACTCGTCGCTCACCCCATCACCTGTTGCTGCTTTGAAGCAATTTGATTCAGGGGTGAAGCTCCTCGCTCGTCCCCATTCCTCTCACCGCCAATCCTTAACGGATATGGCGGGAGTCTCCTGGGGGTGTTAAATGAAGACATTTTGATGGCTTGGGTTGAACCTTGGGCAGTACCACCAATGCTGACTGGCGATAGAGCTATAGACGCGGTGAGGGTCAGGGTAATTAATACTGAGTTATTCACTTCGGCGGTTGAGATGAACTTTCCATCATTTCAAAGTATCATTAGTTTTCCTTTTCTAACTCTATCTGGTGATGGTAATTGAATAAGTGTGATGCCTACCCACAAGAGCGATATCTACGATAAGCTCCGCTAACGCTCTTTTTGATTTTTCCTCTAAGAATCTGATGGATATGCGTCATTGAGATTGAAAAAACTGCTTGATAAAAAAGAGTGATATTTTTTTAAAGCATCTTTAGAAAAATTAGGATTAAACCACACTAGCGTTTCTTCAGCTTCAAAAGTTACCTTGGGATGTCTAATTTTTTTCTGGGCTAAACTCTCTTGTACAAACCCATGTCTTTCATAAAATTCTATCGCCTTTTGGTTGCTCTGATGGGGGAAAAGTTCAAATCTGAGAATATGAGGCATATTAGATTTGATTTGTTCTAGATAAGTATCTAAGAGTTGACCACCATATCCTACACTTTGATATTCTGGATGTATCATCATGGTTGCATTAGTCAGAACATGAGCAAGACTCCTAAATTCTGAGGTAAAAGCTTTCAAGTAACCTACAATTTTATTGTTTTTTTCAATGACTAAAATTAGTCCTCGCTCCAATCCTTTCTGCAAAACATCACTAATATATTCCAGGGTGATTTCGTCTGCTTCTTGTGTTAAATTACCTACATTAACTCTAGCTACGATTTTGTATAAATCGTATATCTGCCAGATATCGTCTAGAGTAGCTTTGCGGATAATTGCAGCACAACTTGGTGGAGCTTGACTAGAGCTATCCGCTTGAGTTTCACTGGCAGCATGGATTATCTGTGGAGGTAATGGTAAACTTTTCATCTTTGCTACCTCCTCTATAAACTCTTTCCATTTCTATTATCTCTTGATTGACAAATCATGACAGCCAAGCATTATCGAATGCAGTAAATAATTGTTTCATAGCTTTCACACTAACTTTTCCTCTAAGAATCTGATGGAAAGCGATCGCTTTCAACGAAGTTACTAACTTTGTGCGAGTTGTTCTATCAGTTGCAGTATGTGTTTTTCAATTTTCCCAAGGGCTTCTGATGCAGAGGTTTTATCGATGTCATGGACTAACCAGTATTCAATTGCATCTGCCCATTGGGGAAACCGCTCATTCATCAATGGACGGTGTTCTAATTCATCTAGAGCAATAACTCTAGTAGCTGATTGAAAATCTTGCTCACTGGCTGCTAGTGGAAACCGTTCATCATCCGGTAGCTTCACCAAACGCACTGCTAAAGCCTCAGCCGCATACCTAGAAATTGCCCCCACATTGTTTACACCGCGCTCAAGTGCCAAGCCTCTAGAGTCAGCCTGCCAATCTAACCCCTGTTTGGTAGCTAACCAATTAAATAAGTTTTCCGCAAAGCGGCTGCGGTAGTAGTTGCCTGTACACAAGAACAAGATTTTATTCATTTGACCAAATTTAGTAAGCCTACAGGCTTTGTACTGGTAAATGGGTTTATTTGCAAGATATCTAGGCTACTTTTCACATGGTTGCGATTGGGGTTTTCTCTAAGAATCGGAGGGGCGATCACCTATCGCCGAGTTACTAACTGACTTGTGCCGATTACTACTATGATGCTGGAAGTGCCAGGGATTAAGATGGTGCAGTTGTAGGGAGGCGATGGGGCTTTACGGGCGATCGCCTGTCTGCTACATTTCCTCGCTTGAATTTTAGTTCCACATCACTGAAAAAATATTCCAATTTCAATCAAATACTTTATATTTTGTTTATTTTTTAGGAATAATCACTGAGGTTAAGCCCGCTTTAGCATGAGTAATATGTAACAAATAACATAGCATCCGCTACTTAAGTTAGTGGGTCAAGTTTGCTCAATGACTATAAAAAACCCTTGGCTATAAAACAGCCAGAGGTGGGGCAAATCACGAATGATTTGCGGCTTGCCTTTGGGCTTACGCAAGAACAGTTTGCAGCAACTCTCGGTGTGACATTTTCTACAATCAACCGTTGGGAAAACGGACGCTCAACCCCGTCACCATTGGCGATGGGCAAGATTGAGGAGATGTTGGAGAAGATGGGCGACGAGGGGCAGGGTTTGTTGGCTAAGTATTTATCGAATTAGTTTCTGGCTTCAGTTTTGTGTGGGCAATGGGTTGTACTCGTTGCAGATTTAACCTGCCAATTCAATATGAATGGCGATAGATACACAGCATTCTTAGAGTAAAAATAAGAATCACATACCAGAAGCGATATTTACAACAGGCTACGCCTATGCAGAACACGCAAAAAAGTAGAGCGTGTACAGTGAGTTTTTCATTCAATGATGATTGCGTATTTTAGAAGATCCAAAGTTAAACAATAAAATAAGTCAATTTCAATACAGGAATTATCATCATGGATGAAATTGTTAGAAAATTAGCAGGTATTGGATTACCAGCCGTTATACTTCTTATCACAATGGCATCAACTGGTTTAGCTGGTGCTGCTGCAATCACTGCGGCATTAGCAATGTTGGGGCCAGGCGGAATGATTGGTGGTATTGTATTGCTTGGAATCATAGGGTTAGCATCAGATGCACTAACCAAATATGGATTGAATGCACTACTCCAGGGAATTTATCAAGAGAGAAAAGCTAAAGGTGAACCTTTGCATAACCTCTGTAAAGAAATTGATGGTTTACCAATCACTAAAGAATTGAAGCTACTTATTAAAGAACATATCGGTGGCATTTAAGTTTATTGCGATCACTCTTCGCATACGTTATCAAATGTCATCACCAGAGCGTGGGCGGAATGCCCTTTTCCCTCTCAATTAGGTGGAGAAATTATGAACATAAAAAAATTATTCTTAACCGCAGTGATAACAACTACTTGCATTGTCAGCACAAACATACAAGCCAAAGCTGATACCTATCGTGCGGGGAAATTCACAGTCAACATATTCGACACTGAAAGCACCAAAGTCTATGTTGGTTGTGACGATAAAGGTCAGTGCATCAGATTAGAAGATGGTACACAATGGCGTGATAATGGTTATCGGGGTATTACTTGGGCAAATGGTGATTACTATTACTCGGTTTCTTGGAAGGAAGATTCTAATGAAGGAATGTACCTAAATATTGTCCATAAAAATAAACGAATACTCAGAGAAAAACTGGTAGCAGTTGAGGAAAACTTACCTGTAGTTTCTCTTAAATCGGCTACTTGGTGTGATGTAGTCAATATTCAATCTGGACAGTTAGCACTACGTTTTAGTCCCAATGGTAAATCTAGAGCCGGTTTAAACAATGGTAATCATTTACTACTACATAAACAGCAGGGTATTTGGGCTTATGTCACTGTGATTAGGGGAGCAAACAAAAGAGTTGAAGGTTTGAAGGGTTGGGTTAATTCTAACTATCTTTCTTGCACCCAAGAACCAATTGATTAACAAAAAAATCCCTTTGCTTTATTTATAAGCGATCGCCCCCCTCCCATTCTTAGAGGAAACCCTGTAAACATCTACCTATGGCCACCCTAATTCCCTCATTTAATAGCTGCTCAATGCGGATGACCCCTGGCGAGAGGAGGTTAGCCGAGCGATTGGAGGAAAAATTAGAGGATGATTACCTGCTGTGGTATGACGTACCAGTAGGTAAAAAGCAACTGCACCCAGATTTTATAGTGTTGCACCCCAGCCGGGGCTTATTTATTTTGGAGGTAAAAGACTGGAAAATCGACACCATTCAAAGTATCAATCCCTCCACAGTCACCATCATTACTGAAAATGGGGTCAAGGAAGTTCAACACCCACTACAACAGGCCAGAGATTATGCACTAGCAGTCAACAAAATGCTAGAAAAAGACCCCGCCCTGGTGCAGCAAGCAGGTAATTATCAAGGTAAACTAATCATCCCCTACGGTTACGGCGTGGTATTGACTAACATCACCCGCAAAGCATTCAATGAAAGTGAACTACCAGCCGTATTTGAGTCACACTTAGTTATCTGCAAAGATGAGATGCTACCTAGCACTGATGCAGGAGAATTTCAACAACGACTTTGGGATTTATCGGCATATCAATTTGGTAAAACACTCACGAGTAGTCAAATAGATAGAATACGCTGGCATATCTTCCCAGAATTACGCATTAGTGCCAAACAACTATCTTTATTTGATGTAGACACCACTGCCGAAGAATCGCCGCAGATGCAAATCCCCGACATTCTCAAGATTATAGACTTGCAACAAGAACAATTAGCAAGAAGTTTAAGTGATGGGCATCGGGTAATTCATGGTGTAGCTGGTTCTGGAAAAACCATGATTTTAGCTTACCGTTGTCAGCATCTTGCACAATTCGGTAATAAACCTATTTTGGTGCTGTGTTTTAATGTCTCCTTAGCTGCCAAACTGCGGCAAGTGGTTCAAGAAGACCCAAACAAAATCAGTCGCATCAAAGTACGGCATTTTCATGGCTGGTGCATGGATTTACTCAAAAAATACAACATCCCCAGACCTGACTCTAGAGAGTATCAAGGTGAAGCTTACACAAATGAACTGGTTAACCGAGTTATCGCCGCCGTTGATGCGAAATTAATACCTGCTGGCACTTATGACGCTGTGATGTTGGACGAGGGACACGACTTTAAGCCAGAGTGGTTAAAGTTAATTGCCCAGATGGTCAATCCCGAAACAAACTCACTGCTCATCTTGTATGACGATGCTCAAAACCTCTACGGTGAAAAACGCGACAAGAAATTTAGCTTTAAGAGTGTAGGTATTCAAGCACAAGGACGCACCACCATACTCAAGCTAAATTACCGCAATACAGAACAGGTGTTAAAGGTAGCCTATGAATTTGCTAAGGAAGTCATGCAATCCACCACCGGGGATGATGACCAAGTGGTATTGGTAGAACCTGCTAGTGCAGGAAGACAAGGGACAATGCCAGATTTAATTAAACTCCCCAGTTTTGACCACGAGGTAGATTATCTAGCTCAAAGAGTGCAACAGTTACATGAGCGTGGTATACCCTGGAATGAAATAGCCATTATTTATCGCCTTAGATTCATGGGCGATCGCATATATCACCACTTCCAAAAAATGCAAATACCCATCGAATGGGTTAATGCCAACAGTGAAAGCCGCAACTATCACCCAAACGAGCCAAGCATTAAACTCATGACTATGCACTCATCCAAAGGGCTAGAGTTCCCAGTGGCTTACATCCCTGGTATTGGTTATATGCCTGATGAGTACAACACACCCGCAGAAGAAGCGAGGTTATTGTATGTGGCTATGACACGGGCAATTGAGCAACTAGTTTTGACAAGCGATCGCTCCTCCCAATTTACGCGCCGTCTTGAGAAAGCTTTGTGTATGGTAAGTTGATTTTCATTCATCACGGGTCAACTTGATAGTGTTTGTGAATTCTGATTTGAGTTGCGATGGCGTTCCGCCCAGCGTAGCTGATCACCTGGGTTTAGAGCATAGTGTATCGCTCCTCCGAATTTACCAGTCGTTTGGAAACAGCACTAAGCGTTAGCTTTTAAAAATGATGTCGTACAGCGACAGCAGAATCTCCACCACAATCAGAATCACCACATACCACTCTACTCGTTGGCTACTGCTATGCTGCATGAACTCCAACACGGTTTGTGCGGTTTGAGAAATTAGCTCTAGTTTTCGTTCCAAAGCATTGTGACGCTCACGGATTTCGTATTCATCCTCCAAACGCAAATATAAGTTTTCTAACTGTGGGGACTCCCACAGCAACTCCGGCTTATCGATAATCTCGACTCGACCCACTATCTTATGTTGAACTAACAACGTAGTCCCTAGTTGACGCAATAATTCCCGACTCTTGCGTTTACTTCTGTTGTCATTCTGGAGACTAGCTGCAAACGGTTCAATTTGATCAAATACAGTTGCTAGGCTCGTTTCATAATGAGAAAGAACAACACTTTTAGCAAGAATATCAGCCACTATCTGCAAACGTTCTACACTAAATTCATGTAAGAAAATTTTTCCTTCCTTAACTCGTTCACTTTCGGCAACATTGAGATGAACTTCTACCTCTTCTGTTTCCGGCTCAGTGAAAGAATCACTAACTTGAGAGGATAGTTGGGTTAAAAAGCCTACCTTTTCCGCAGGCTCAAGGTTAAACAGAACAACTGCACCATAGCCTAGCAGCACTGCACAGCCATATTCACCTACTGTAACCATTAATGGCATAGTCGCCAAGCAAACGTAATTCTCCAATCTTTGTAGGTTAATCTTCTTACCAAGGAATAGGGCTTGCGCTCTAAAGCTAGTTCTGTCATGAAAAAGGAGTTTTTGCATTATCACCCAACACTATGTTTTGCCCATTAAGGGAACACCAGGAAATAGATTATCCCATCTTGTGATTGCCAAATTGCCAGAACCTTTGAAGATGGGGGTGTAATTTCAACTTTTTCTTAGAGGAAAATGCACAAGCGATCACACCTTATCACCTAGACCTCCGTGGGAGTGTGGAAGCCGTGTCTATTTATAGCGCGGAGGAAACACGACTCAGGCAGATTTATCTGCCGTCCAAGTAAGCTAGAAAGCATAAGAATAACCATCATTTTTATGAATTGGTGAGCAAAACTTGTGGCTAATACCAGCAACTCGACCTGCTTTAGTTGCAATGTCAAAATTGCCAGTCTTCCGACACAACACACGTCCAACATATTGACCAACCTTCTTCCCAGAGGTGACTACGGCTTTGGCAATGTCACCAGTCCTAAAACCGAAATGAACTTGCTTGCGCTCTCTGTGCCGAATTGGAAAACCGTATTTATTAGTACCGCACATTTGGCGAGTCCCCCATCCAGTGCATTTAATCCGCAATGGATGAGTCGTTAATATGTTTAGTTTCTCAACTTTGCCGACACAAGCAGCATCAACCCAGTGGTGCTTGGGTAACTCAAGTCTGGTTCGGTTGTACTTAGTCTGCCCACCTGTCCCAGTTGTCGTGGGCAAGATATTTTTCAAAATACGGAATAATGTCCAACGAGTTGCATTGACTGTGGCAGCATCTTTTAATGGTTGCTTGGCTTGGTGCTTTATTTTCTCCAACCTAGCACCATCTTTTTTAAGAAACTCGTCTATAAACTTGGTTCCTTTTTTGATATTGCATTGCTCACACGACAAAGTTAAATTACTGACTCGGTTACTACCACCCTTTGATCTGGGATGGATATGCTCAATTTGGAGTGGAACATCTTGCTTATCGCAGTAAACACATTTCCTACCCCATTTCTCTAGCAGATATTCCCTCACCTCGTACCCAGCCAATTCACCCTGTTGATACTCAACACCATCAATTTCTGGGTTTTGCAATTTCTGGGTGTCGAACTTAACCAATTCCATTGCGATTGATGTGATTGGGGCGTAGCGACAAAGCCGTTTAACCCATGTCTCAATCGTCAAAACGCGGTGCATTAATGATGGAGCTAACCATCCTTCTTTGCGTTTACGATTATTGAACTTAGCTTGGCGATATCTGGTTTTGCGATTACGACGATTGCGGCGTAGAGAACGTCTTGTTAAGAGTGAGTCTTTAATTTGCCAACCTCGATGTTCTAACTCGGCAACCCAGATAACATTCTCCCCATCTAAAACCGCAATTCCAGTTACTTTAGAGCCAGGGTCTAACTTGATGGTGAGTATTTTTGATGCGGGATTTGGAACTGCGTGTTTAAGAATAATCGTGAACGGATACATCCTAAACACAGACGCTTTTTGTTTAGTCAACAACTCTCTCGCTCGTTTTGGAGTAACGGGGTTAAGAGGTTGCTTGTTGGTGTCTAAAACAAATACGTAATTTTGCATTGCTGCATCCTTATTACAGGTAATGTTTGCTTCGACAATGTTTAGGGTCGGTACTATCCAAACGACACTGGTTTAACCCATAAGCCTGTTTAATCGTTCGGTTCCAGAGTTCAGAACTAGCAAGCATTCTGAAGTGGGTATGGAAACTCTTGCCCTAAACGGATAGTCTGGTCAGCTAGGGCTAAAAGGCTTACGCCTGAAGCCCCGTGTCTTTAGACCGGGGTTGCTGACCCTTTACTTTTTCCACGGTAACTTTGTACCCATCTCAGTTAATGCCGAGAACACCAGATACATGACAAGCAGACCAGCACTGATAAGAAAAGTTACAACGTCATTATTCATTGTTGACATCCTCCCACCGCTACACCCGAAGGGTGTAGCGGGGAATTCCAAAGATCACTCTTTGGGGTTTCTCTTTCCCCGACTCGACTTATTTGGAGGGATTTCTCCACCCAAACAGAGGTCGATATCTCCAGAGACTTGAGATCCTGTGTGTCCCACAGTACGTAGTCCTAATTCAAGTATGTTCCGTGCAGCGTTCCAATCCCTGTCTTGGGTATGTCCACAGTGAGGGCAAACATGAGTTCTTGTACTAAGCGACTTTTTCACCACTTCTCCACAGTTAGAGCAGTTCTGACTGGTGTGGTGCGGTGGAACTGCTACAGTTGCAACACCAAACACTTTGCCGAAATACTCAACCCATTGCCTAAACTGCGTCCACGCTGCATCACTAATCGACTTGGCAAGGTGTCTATTCCTGACCATGTTCCGCACCTGCAAATCTTCATAGGCTACCAAGTCGCTAGACTGGACTACGCACCTCGCCAACTTTACGGCGAAGTCTTTACGTTGCCTACTGACTTTGAGGTGCTTTCTGCTCAAGCGATTTCTCGCTTTGATTCTGTTTTTAGAACCCTTCTTAGTCTTAGACAATCTGCGTTGCAGACGTTTCAAAGACTTCTCGCTTTTACGCAAGTGTCTAGGGTTTTCAACCTGATTCCCCTCGCTATCGGTATAGAAGTGATTAAGTCCCACATCCAAACCAACAGTTTTACCCGTTGGTTCTCGCTTTTCGATTCGTTCTTGGTCAATGCAAAACTGCGCGTAGTAGCCATCGGCACGACGCACAACCCGTACCCGTTTGAACTGTTTCAACTGGTAGAAATGCAAATCACGGGTTCCCCAGAGTTTGAAAGTTCCTGCTTTAAACCCATCGCTAAAAGTGATATGGCGAAGGTCATCAGAGAGCTTCCAACCGCTAGTTTTATACTCAACAGAACCATTCGTCTGTTCTTTTTTAAAACGTGGATAACCCTTCTTCCCTGGTTTAGATTTCTTGCAGTTATTAAAAAATCTAGCAATTGCAGACCACGCTCTTTCAGCACTAGCTTGACGAGCCATAGAGTTGAGCTTGGCAGCCCAAGGGAAATTTTCATTTCTCACAAGTACAGCGCAATAAGCACTCAACTCATACCTGCCGATGTTTCGGTTGTCCATCCAGTACCGGAGGCAAGCATTACGGACAAAACGAGCAGTTCTAATCGCCTCGTCCAGCGATTGATATTGCTCGTTTGTTCCTTCCAGTTTTGCCTCAAATACCAGCATCTTTACGTCAAACTCACTGACGTAATAATATCACTGATTTTGCTAAAAGCTCAACTACCCCTTGCCTTGTCAAACCTGCGGTTTGAGTTAGTTAAGGGGTGTTTCGTTTTTAGCCCTCGATTCATGAGGCAGTGCGTTGGGCGGCTCTGCCGACTTGAAGCAACTGCCGTCTCGCCGCCAAATCAAAGATTATGGCGGGAGCCTTCTCTCGAAATTAGGTAAATACCAAAAAGCACCCCCCTTTCGGAGAGTGCTTTTGATTTGATTACTGTTATTTATTAACCGTTGATAGCAGGTGCGCTGATAGCAACAGGAGCAACTTCACCAGCAGCCAAGTCTAAGGGGAAGTTGTGAGCGTTACGCTCGTGCATTACTTCCATACCCAAGTTAGCGCGGTTGATGATGTCTGCCCAGGTGTTGATCACACGACCTTGGGAGTCAATCACTGATTGGTTGAAGTTGAAACCGTTAAGGTTGAACGCCATTGTGCTTACGCCCAATGCTGTGAACCAGATACCGATTACAGGCCATGCAGCTAGGAAGAAGTGCAAGGAACGGCTGTTGTTGAAGGACGCGTATTGGAAGATTAAGCGACCGA
>Ga0209172_10006294_pt1 | contig 13372 bp, 15 predicted proteins | sample LarsenN4metaG_FD_184113 | JGI IMG/M metagenome (GOLD analysis project Ga0209172, IMG submission 184113) | Hot spring sediment bacterial and archeal communities from British Columbia, Canada, to study Microbial Dark Matter (Phase II) - Larsen... ... | reverse complement strand
ATCGGGAAAGAGCACTCTGGCCAACGTCCTGATGGGCAACCCCTTCTACCAGGTGGTGAAGGGGGACGTCCTCTACAAGGGCGAGGACCTGCTGGCCATGGCCCCGGACGAGCGGGCCCGCAAGGGCCTGTTCATTGCCTTCCAGTACCCCGTGGCCATCCCGGGGGTGACGATGTCCTCCTTCCTGCGAACGGCTGTGAGTGCCCGGCGGGGGTATCAGACGGAGTTGATCCCCGTCAGCGAGTTCCAGAAGATCCTCCGCGCCAAGATCGAGGAGCTGAAGATGGAGCCCAGCATCACGGGCCGGTACGTCAACGAGGGCTTCTCCGGCGGGGAGAAGAAGCGCGCCGAGATTCTGCAGATGGCCCTGCTGGAGCCCCAGATCGCCATCATGGACGAGACCGACTCCGGACTGGACATCGACTCGGTGAAGATCGTCGCCGACGGCGTGAACCGCATGTTCGCCGCCGCCGGCGGGCAGATGGGGATCCTGGTGATTACGCACTACTCCCGGATCCTGCACTTCATCAAGCCGCACCACGTGCACGTGATCTTCGACGGCCGGCTGGTCGTCAGCGGCAGTTCCGAGCTCGCCGAGGAATTGGAGCGAACCGGGTACGAAGGGATCAAGTCGCAAGTGGACATCATCAGGACGGAAGTAGCCGAGTCCGGGGCGGTGCGCCGCGCCGGCAAGGTCTTCTGGGTAGAGCATTAGGTCGAGGGGACGGGAGCAGAGCGACTAATGGCTACGACGAATCCGCTGGGGATCGACCTCGAGCACTACAAGTGGGGCTTCCGCGACCCCGTTGACAAGTATGTCTTCACGGCCCGCAAGGGGCTCGACGCCGACGTCGTCAACCAGATCTCCCATATGAAGAGCGAACCCGACTGGATGCGCGCGTATCGCCTCCACGCCTACGACCACTTCCGGCAGCGCCCCATTCCCACGTGGGGCGCGGACCTGACCCAGATCGACTTCGACGAGATCTACTACTACCTGAAGCCGGTGGAGGAGAAGGGGCGCACCTGGGAGGATGTCCCGCAGGACATCAAGCGCACCTTCGACCGCCTGGGCATCCCGGAAGCGGAGAAGAAGTGGCTGGCCGGTGTAGGGGCGCAGTATGAATCTGAGTCCGTCTACCACAACCTGAAGGAGGAGTGGGAGAAACTCGGCGTCATCTTCCTGGACACGGACACCGCGCTGAAGAAGCACCCCGACATCTTCCGCGAGTACTTCGGCACCGTCGTACCGCCCGAGGACAACAAGCTCGCGGCGCTCAACTCGGCGGTGTGGTCAGGCGGCTCGTTTGTCTACGTGCCGGAGGGTGTGCGCGTGGACATCCCGCTGCAGGCCTACTTCCGCATCAATGCCGAGAAGGCGGGGCAGTTCGAGCGCACGCTGATCATCTGCGAGCCCGGATCGTATGTGCACTACGTCGAGGGCTGCACGGCGCCCATCTACACTTCCGACGCGCTGCACGCTGCGGTCGTGGAGATCATCGTCAAGGAAGGCGCGCGCTGCCGCTACACCACGATCCAGAACTGGTCCACCAATACCTACAACCTGGTGACCAAGCGCGCGGTGGCGTACCGCGACGCCACGATGGAGTGGGTCGACGGGAATATCGGCAGCAAGCTCACAGTAAAGTATCCGTCTGTCTACATGGTCGAACCGGGGGCCAAAGCGGAGATCCTCTCCGTGGCGTACGCGGGCAAGGGGCAGCATCAGGACCCGGGTGGCAAAGTGATCCACGCCGCACCGCACACGCAGTCGAGCGTGATCAGCAAGTCCATCAGCAAGGACGGCGGACGCGCCGGTTACCGCGGGCTCGTGAAGGTGTACCCCGGCGCGGTCGGCAGCAAGTGCGCGGTGCGCTGCGACGCGCTCATTCTCGACGAGTACTCGCGATCTGACACGTACCCAACGAATGAGATCGAGGAAGAGGACGTTTCGATCACGCATGAGGCCACCGTCTCCAAGGTCTCCGACGAGCAACTCTTCTACCTGATGGCCCGCGGGATCAAAGCGGACGAGGCCATGGGCATGATCGTGCGCGGCTTCATCGAGCCGATTACCAAGGAACTGCCCCTGGAATACGCCGTGGAGCTGAACCGCCTGATCGCTCTGGAGATGGAAGGGTCCGTGGGCTAGGTGCGCGGTGGGCGGGGAGGGCTTACTGGGGTAAGCTGCAGACGGCCGTGTCGCTCCGCGGGCAGGGCAGCGTGCGGCTCCCTGCCCTTTGTCTGCCGGTGAGAGAATGGAAGCGATGGCGAACGCGATCAGAGGACCGAGCGTAAAGGAGCCGGCGGGCGCAACGCCGGCCGCAGGGACGGCGATCACCCGCCGCGCCGTCGAGGCGATCTCCGCCCTGACCGGGGAACCGGCCTGGATGCGGGAGCAGCGCCTGGCCGCCTGGGGGCTCTACGAGTCCCTGCCCCTGCCCGGGCCGACTGTGGAAGAGTGGCGCCGCACCGACATCAGCGGCCTGCGGCTCGACGCGCTGCGGACCCTGGCGGATGGGGCCGGACCCGCCGGCGCCTCCGCCGCCGGCGGCTTCGCCGCTGCGTCTTCGCCCCCGCAGGCCTCGAACATCCTGGCCGCCGAGGGCCGGGCGGGCCTGCTGGTTCAGCGCGACGGGCGGACCGTGCAGCACTCGCTGGACGAGGCGCTGCGCCAGCAGGGCGTTCTCTTCCTGGATCTGGACCACGCCGCGCAGCAGGCTCCCGATTTGGTGCGCGAGCACTTCCTCTCCGTCGTCCGCCCCGACGAGGTGAAGTTCCGCGCCCTGCACACCGCGCTGCGCGCCGGCGGGACGTTCCTCTACGTGCCGCCGCGGGTGGAGGTCGCGCTGCCGCTGATCACCACGACCTGGCTGGACACGCCCGGGGCGGTCCTCAGCCCGCACACGCTGCTCGTCGCCGGCGAGGGGTCCAACGTCACCTTCATCGATCTCTACGGCTCAGAGGCCCTGGACCGGCAGACCGTGGCGAGCGGCGCGGCCGAACTTATCCTGCTGGACGGCGCCCAGGTCCGCTACGTCGCCTTCCAGGCCTGGGGCGGGAACGTCTGGGACTTCAGTATGGTACGGGCCCACCTGGGGCGTGACGCCGGCCTGCACAGCCTGATCGTGGGCTTCGGCGGCACCCTGGTGAAGACCGACGTCGAATCCAAACTGCGGGGACCCGGCGCGCACTCCGAGATGCTGGGGCTGTACTTCGCCGACGATACCCAGCACTTCGACTACCACACCCTGCAGGAGCACCTGGCCCCGCACACGCTGAGCGACCTGCTCTACAAGGGCTCGGTCAAGGACCGCGCGCGCACCGTCTTCAGTGGGCTGATTCGGGTGCACCCCGGGGCGCAGAAGACCAACGCCTTCCAGTCCAACCGCAACCTGATCCTGAACAGCGGCGCCAAGTCGGACAGCATTCCCAAGCTCGAGATCATGGCCAATGACCTGCGCTGCACCCATGGCTCCGCCACCAGCCGGCTGAACGACGAGCACCTCTTCTACCTGATGAGCCGGGGGCTGACCCGCCGGCAGGCCGTGCAGATGGTGGTGGACGGGTTCTTCGCCGAGGTGCTGGACCGCGTGCCGCTGGCCGGGTTCGACTGGTACCTGCGCAAGGAGATCGGGCGCAAGATCGCGGAGATGTAACGGTGACCACGGGAGTGGTGATGAGCGAGTTCGTCAAAGTCACGACGGTGGACGAGATCCCGCCGGGAGCGGGGCGGCGCTTCGACGTGAACGGCTACCGGATCGCCGTCTTCAACGCCAGTGGGACCTTCTACGCCGTGGACGACACCTGCACCCATGAAGAGGCGTCGCTGGCCGAGGGGCCGCTCTCCGGCGAGATCATCGCCTGCCCGAAACACGGGTCGCGCTTCCACCTGCCCACGGGACGGGTGCTCTCGCTGCCGGCCGTGCGGCCGGTGAACACCTACGAGGTCAAGGTCGAAGGCGGGGACGTCCTGGTTCTGCCTCAGCCCCGCCGGGGCGTGGGGATGCCGCACAAGGCGCGGTGACGGGCGCGGTCTGTGCGGTGACGGGCGCGGTCTGGGCCAGCGCGTGCGGGCGCCGGGAGGTGGCACCATGATCTCTGAACGGATCCGGGACGACTTTCCCCTCCTCCGGCAGCAGATGCACGGCAAACCGCTGGTCTACCTGGACAGCGCCGCGACCTCGCAGAAACCCCGCGTCGTCCTGGACGCGCTCCAGCGCTACTACGAGGAGTACAACGCCAACGTCCACCGCGGGATCTACTGGCTGGCCGAGGAGGCCACGCGGCGCTACGAGGAGTCGCGCGCGAAAGTCGCCCGCTTCATCCACGCGCCGCGCCCCGAGGAGGTCGTCTTCACCCGCGGGACCACCGAGTCAATCAACCTGGTCGCCGCGACCTGGGGGCGCGCCAACGTCCGCGCCGGGGACGAGATTCTCCTGACCGAGATGGAGCACCACAGCAATATCGTCCCCTGGCAACTGCTGGCGGCGGAGAAGGGGGCTCGCCTGCGCTACATCCCCTTCGACGGGCAGGGGCGCCTCGTGCTGGACGACCTGGACACCCTGCTCACCGAGCGCACCCGCCTGGTGGCGCTGACGCACCAGTCCAACGTGCTCGGCACCATCAACCCGGTGGAGGAGATCACCCGCCGGGCCCACGCCGCCGGCGCCCTGGTCCTGGTGGACGGGGCGCAGAGCGTCCCCCATCTGCCGGTGGACGTACAGCGGCTGGGCTGCGACTTCCTGGCCTTCTCCGCGCACAAGATGTGCGGCCCGACCGGGGCGGGGGCCCTGTGGGCGCGCTACGACCTGCTGGAGGCGATGCCACCCTACCACGGCGGCGGCGAGATGATCATGCTCGTGCAGCTCGACCGGTCCACCTACAAGGATCCGCCGCACAAGTTCGAGGCGGGGACACCCAACATCGCCGACTGCATCGCCTGGGGCGCCGCGATCGACTACCTGGAGGGGTTAGGCATGGCCGCGGTGCGCGAGCACGAGCGGCAGCTGGTGCGCTACGCTCTCGGGCAGCTGCGCGAAGTGCAGGGCGTCAAGGTCTACGGCCCCGAGGATATCGAGCAGCGGGGCGGGGCCATCGCCATCGATGTGGCCGGGGCGCACCCGCACGACGTCGCCCAGATCCTGGACCGTGAAGGCATCGCCGTGCGGGCGGGCCACCACTGCGCGCAGCCGCTGCACCGCCGGCTGGACATCTCCGCCTCCACGCGGGCGAGCGTCTACGTGTACAATACGCCCGGAGACATCGACGCGCTGGTGCGGGGGCTGGAGGCGGTGCGCCGGATCTTCGCGCTGCCGACCGCGGCCCGCGACCGCTAGTGGACGCAGCGCCCGCTGGCAGCCCCGCGGCGCTCGACACCGAGGAGCACACACGTTGGGTCTCGACGACCTCTACCGCGAGATCATCCTCGACCACTACGCGCACCCCCGCAACCGCGGGCGGCCGGCCGACGCCGACATCACCGTGGAGGGCGCCAACCCCCTCTGCGGCGATGAGCTGGCGATCTTCGTGCGGCTGGACGAGGGGACCATCCGCGACGTGCACTTCGAGGGCCGCGGCTGCTCCATCAGCCAGGCCTCCGCGTCGCTGTTGACCGAGGAGATGAAGGGAAAGACTCTCCCGGAGGCCATCGCCCTGGTGCAGCAGTTCAAGGGGATGATGCACGGGCAACCCTCCGCGTTGGACGAGACCGACCTGGCGGCGCTGCAGGGGGTGCGCAAGTTCCCGGTCCGCGTGAAGTGCGCCACGCTGGCCTGGGTGGCGCTCCAGCAGGGGATCGAGGAGTTCCAGGCCGGCAAGCAGGTGGTGGTCCGGGCGACCAGCGAGGGACCGGAGTAATCGTGGCCGCCTCCTGGACCGCGCAGGTCCGCGACCTGGCCCGGCAGCTCCGCACCGACGCCGTCCGCATGACCACCGCCGCGGGGTCGGGGCATCCGACCTCCGCGCTCTCGGCGGCCGAACTGATGGCCGTGCTGCTCGCGCGCCACTTCCGCTACGACTTCGCCGACCCGCAGCATCCCAACAACGACCGGCTGATCTTCTCCAAAGGACACGCCACGCCGGCGCTCTACCCGCTGCTGGTCGCTGCCGGGGCGCTGAGCCCCGACGCGCTGATGACCTATCGCAAGCAAGGCAGCCGGCTGGAGGGGCACCCGACACCGGTATTGCCGTGGATTGAGGTGGCGACCGGGTCGCTGGGACAGGGCCTGCCCATCGGCGTTGGCGTGGCGCTGGCGGGCAAGTACCTGGACCGGCTGCCCTACCGCGTTTGGGTCCTCCACGGCGACAGCGAGATGGCGGAGGGCTCCGTGTGGGAGGCGTTCGAGCACGCCGGCCACTACCGGCTGGACAACCTGGTCGTCGTCCTCGACACAAACCGCCTGGGCCAGCGCGGCGAGACGATGGTGGGCTGGAACACGGAGGTGCACGCCGCGCGCGCCCGCGCCTTCGGCTGGCGGACCTTCGAGGTCGACGGGCACGACGTGGAAGCCATCGACCGGGCCTATCACGAGGCGTCCAACGGGGGCGGCAGCGGGCAGCCCGCGCTGGTGATCGCCCGGACCGTGAAAGGCAAGGGGATCTCTTTCATCGAGGACCAGAACGGCTGGCATGGGAAAGCCCTCTCCCAGGACGAGGCCGCCCGCGCCCTGGCCGAACTCGGGGACGGCCCGCGGATCACCGTGGCGGTGGCGCGGCCGGACGACCTGCGGCCGGAGCCGCGCGCGGGCCCGCGTCCGCTCGAGCTGCCCCGCTATGAGGTGGGCGGCAGCGTGGCCACGCGCGAAGCCTACGGCGACGCGCTCCGGGCGCTGGGTGACGCGCGGCCCGACGTCGTGGTTCTGGACGGGGAGGTCAACAACTCCACCTACGCAGAGAGGTTCGCCAGGGCGCACCCCGGGCGCTACTTCGAGATGTACATCGCCGAGCAGCAGATGCTCGCCGCGGCAGTGGGGTTGCAAACGCGGGGCTGGAAGCCTTTCGCTTCCACCTTCGCCTGCTTTCTCACGCGGGCATTCGACTTCATCCGCATGGCCGCTATCTCCCGCGCGAACGTCAGGCTGTGCGGCTCGCACGCCGGCGTCAGCATCGGCGAGGACGGGCCTTCCCAGATGGGCCTGGAGGACATAGCGATGATCCGCGCGGTCCACGGCTCCACGGTGCTCTACCCGTGCGACGCCAACCAGACCGCGGCCCTGGTGGCGCAGATGGCCGACCGCGAGGGGATCGTCTTCATCCGCACCACGCGCATGAAGACGCCGGTGATCTATGAACCGGGAGAACCGGGCGAGTTCCCCGTCGGCGGCAGCCGCGTGCTCCGTGAGTCGGCGGAGGACCAGGTGACGCTGGTCGCAGCCGGGGTGACGCTCTTCGAGGCGCTGCGGGCGGCCGATCAGCTAAAGGCCAAGGGAATCGCCGCCCGGGTGATCGACTGCTACTCGGTCAAACCCATCGACGCCCCAACCCTGCGCGAGGCGGCGCGGGCCACCGGCGGGCGCATCGTCGTCGCCGAGGACCACTGGCCCGAAGGCGGCCTGGGCGACGCCGTGGCCGAGGTGCTGACCGATCCGGAGTTCACGCAGGACGGCCCCCGCCCGCAGCTGACGCGCCTGGCCGTGCGCGCCATGCCCGGCTCGTCGAAGCCGGAGGAGCAGCTGGCCGCGGCCGGCATCGACACGCGGGCCATCGCCGCGGCGGCCGCCGCGCTCGTGGAAACGCCTCGCCCCGTGCGCGCGTGAAGCCCCGCCGGCCCAGCCGGCAAGACATTCTGAGCGAGACCGCACAGCACCGGAAACTCGGCATCGACCTCTTCAATTACGTCTGGACGCTGCTGGAAAAACCCGACCGCACCCGCGAAGAGAGCGAGGGGATGATACATGCCGCGCACGCCTCGCGCTGGCATTGGAGCGTGGTTGGCGCGCCTGTGAACTTCGCCCGCGGGGAGTGGCAGATCTCCCGCGTCTATGCCGTCCTGGGACGCGGTGAATCGGCCCTCGTGCACGCGCTCCGCTGTCTGGAGATCTGTCGGGCGAATGAAATCGGCGACTTCGACCTGGCCTACGCTTACGAGGCTTTGGCGCGCGCATGGTCGGTGCTGGGGAAGTGCGCAGGAGACCCGCCGGTATCTGGTTCCTGGCGCGGGAGGCGGCCGCGCATATCAAGGAAGCGGACGACAAGGAATTGCTGCAGTGAGGCCCTGGCGCTCGCGGCAGCAGCGAGCAGTGGAGCTGCGGCCGCCAATCGCGACCGTCGTAGGAAGAGCAGGGCCGGCAGGCAGCCGCGGACCCGAGCGTGAACTAAGGTTGACCCTTCTTGGCCTTAGCCAGGCGGCGGACGAGGGCGATCAGCATCTTCAAGTCTTCGGGTCGAGGGTCACGGCCGCCCGGACAAGCTCGTTCACCAGCTCTTCTCGTGCACAGGACACCTTTCTAAGTGATCACACTTTACTCAAGAGCATGAGTGAAATTACTCAGGAATTTGAGTAAAATGAGTCCATGACTGATCTGTCCTTTAGGCGCCCTATCTTTGATGTCATGCTGGCCCGGATGCAGGAGCCGCGCAGGTTCATCCAGGTCCTCGCCGGCCCACGGCAGACGGGCAAGACGACGCTCGCGCAGCAGGTCATGGAGGCTGCTGGCCTCCCGCGGCATTACGTCTCCGCCGACGAGCCCGCCATGCAGGACCGAGTGTGGCTGAACGCTCAGTGGGACATCGGCCGGGTCCGGGTCCGCGACAGCGGCGGCCGCGGGGCGCTGCTCGTTCTTGACGAGGTGCAGAAGATCACGGGGTGGGCGGACGCGGTGAAGCGGCTGTGGGATGAGGACACTGCGGCCCGCCGCCCGCTGAAGGTCATTCTCCTGGGATCCGCACCACTGCTGGTGCAGCGAGGGCTCACCGAGAGCCTGGCGGGGCGATTCGAACTGGTCCGCGTGTCACACTGGTCGCTCGCCGAGATGCGGCAGGCCTTTGGGTGGGATCTCGACCGGTTCTTGTACTACGGTGGATACCCGGGTGCGGCAGCGCTCGTTGACGACCACCACCGATGGGCTCGGTACATCCTCGATTCGCTGGTGGAGACCACTCTTTCGCGCGACATCCTCCTGCTGACGCGGGTCGACAAGCCGGCGCTGCTGCGGCAGCTCTTCAGACTGGGAGGCGATTACTCGGGACAGGTGCTCTCGTACCAGAAGATGCTCGGCCAACTGCAGGACGCGGGCAACACGACGACGCTGGCGCACTACCTGGAACTGCTGTCTGGTGCCGGGATGCTGACCGGTCTGCAGAAGTTCTCTGGGGCCAGGGTGCGGCAGCGTGGATCGAGCCCCAAGCTGCTCGTGCTAAACACCGCGCTGATGACGGCGCCGACGTCGCTGACCCTCGAGGCCGCCAGGGACGACCGCGAATTCTGGGGACGGCTGGTAGAGTCGGCCGTGGGGGCGCACCTAGTCAACACCGCTGAAGGGACGGGGATCAACGTATTCTACTGGCGGGAGCGGAATCACGAAGTGGATTATGTGCTCAAGACGGGGCGTGCGATCGTCGCGATCGAGGTGACGAGCGGGCGCCGGAAACTGGCACTGCCTGGGATGGACGCGTTCGAGAAGACATTCCGTCCCCGCCGGAAACTGCTGGTGGGGAGTCAGGGTATTTCCGTTGAAGAGTTCTTGGAGCGCCCGGCGGGGGCCTGGGTGGCGTGACGCCGCCGCGCCTCGCCGTCAGGGACGGCGTGCGCGCTATAATCCTGACGTGGCTCCCATCCCTCTCAACCAGGAACTCATCCGCAGCCGCGCCGCCGATATCCGGGCTGAGCTGGACCGGCTGCGCGCCTACGCCCACCTGTCCCAGGAAGCCTTCGCCGCGGATGCAGAGAAGGTGCGGGCCGCGCGATACGGGCTGATCGTCGTCGTGGAGGCGGCGGCGGCCATATGCAACCATCTCTGCGCACGCCTCGGCCGCACGCCCGACAGCTATCCCGGGTGCTTCGCAACCCTGGGCGAGCTGCGCATCGTGGACGTCGATCTGGCGGGGCGCCTGGCGGCCCTGGCGCGGCTGCGCAACCTTCTCGTCCATGGGTACGTGCGCGTGGACGATCGGCGGCTACATCGCCTCCTCGAAGAGGGCCTGGGCGACCTGGACACATTCCTGGCCGCGGTCGGTGAGTACGTCCGCCGGGAGAGCGAGGATCGGGGATGACCGAGGGGCTGGACGCGAGAGCGGCGCGGCGCGCGCTCTCCCCGGGCGACTACGAGGAACGGACGCGGCGGCTCGCTGAGGCGCTGGCGCGAGAGGAAGCCGTGCTCTTCGCCTACGTATTCGGCTCCTTTGCCGAGGGCCGGGCGTTCGAGGATGTCGACGTGGCGGTCTTCATCGGCCCTGAACGGACCGGCGGGATGGATCTGCTCTCCTTTCAACTCGACCTGGCCGCCCGCCTCGAGGAGGGTACCGGTCTGCCGGTGGACGTGGTCCTCCTGAATGAGGCCCCGCTGGGTCTGCGGGCGGCTGCGCTGCGCGGGCGCCTCCTCCACTCCCGGGACGAGGCCCGCCGTGTCTCCTTGCTCGAACGTACGGGTCTCGAGGTCATGGACATGGCCTTCCTGGCCCGAGAGTCCCTCAGGGATCTCCTGGGCGTCTGAGGGGGCGACGACGGCGATCCCTTCCGCCAACCACGAACCCCAGTGCTCACGGACCGCTTCGCTTCTGGCTTCGGGGAGAACGAGCTTCAGGGCGAAGCGCGCGTCCACGCAGACTTCCACCATCAGCGGTCGCCCGCGCGGATCACCGCAATGTCGTCGACGGAGTCCGAGAGGGGGGTGCCCCGACAGCGTTTCAGGATGCGCGCGCGGAGGAGGTCCGCCTCGGCCAGGCTGGCCTCGTCGACGGATGCGGTCAAGTCTCTAGCATCTCGGCGCATCGGGTCGATCCACCTTACTGGACTTTGAGGCCAGCGAGGACAACCTTGGGATCGGCGGCCTGGACGAGGCCACGGCGGGAGGCGTTGAGGAGCTCGACGCTGACCGGCAGACCCTCCGCGTTGTAACTGATGACGACCCCGCCTGGCTCTTCGAGGGCATCGGCCGGGGGCTCGTCCCGGAGTTTCAGCAGCAGGACGTCGGCGTCTCGATCGTAGCGCACAATCACGTCGGATCCCTCCAGTATCGGGCCGTTCTGCTCGTCCAGTAGACGGTCAATACTTTCCGCCCTTCCTGCACTTCAACGAACGGCACGCGAAGGAGTCCGCCTTGCCACCGTCTTTGGGCGACCAGCGTGTTGAGGTCTCCTGCTACCACCTGCTCAGGCTTCCGAAGGACCTCCTCAACCACCTCGCGAGTGACGCCTTTCTTGCGGTGCCATCTTCTGACCCGCTCATCTGCGTGCATGGTCCAGATGATGTTCACGGACCACCCCTCATACTAACACGGCATCTCTCCTCCGATTTGCGGGGCTTGGCTGCGACAGCTGTAACTCAGACTGGGAATCAAGTCACTCCCGAGTAGATCGGGATAGCCGGCGGGCGAGGTCGAGCAGCACGCGCAGGTCCTCGGGATCGAGAGTCGAGGCGATGTGGATCAGTTCATCGAGTTCCGGGGCTCCTGCGGACGGCCGTCCGACAGAAGGGCGCTGAAGCCCGCCGACGAGGTCGCCGGGCGAAGCAATCGTAGCGCCGAGCATAGCGCGGACCTCCGGCGGACCACCCGCGTGCTCGTCCATCGGTGCCTCCAGGACCCGCTTGCGGAACAGCCCGCGCCCCCTTCGCCGAGACCTCCTCGACGTAGCGGAGCAGGTCGCTGAGGAGCATGTCCAGGGCGGTCGCCAGCCGGGCCAGCACGTCGGTGGAGGGCCACTTCAGCCCCCCGCTCCACCTCCGAGAGGTAGGAGGTAGGCAGGGGACTGAAGCCGGCCATTGCTTGGTTGTTCTAAGATACGTATACTGTACGTACAGGAGGCGGTATCCATGCGAAAGAAGCTCACGCGGCAGGGCAACAGCGCGGCCCTGGTGATCGACAAGCCGCTGCTTGAGGTGCTTGGTCTGGAAGCGGGGTCGCCCGTCGAGGTGCTGACCGACGGGACCTCTCTCCTGGTCCGCCCCGTGCGTTCGTTGAGCGCCAGTCGGCGGGCCGCCTTCGCCCGCGCCCTCGCGGAGACGAACCGGACCTGGAGCGACATGCTGCGGCGGCTGGCCGGTAGGTGAGTGAGCGCGTCGAGTTCCTGACGGTCGAGGAGGTTGCGGCTATCCACGAGGATCAGCTGCGGCGCTACGGCGGGGCGCCCGGGTTTCGTGATCTGGGGTTGCTGGAATCCGCGGTGCTGGCGCCGGTGTTCGCCGCCTACTACTCTAGCAGCACCGACCTGTTTTGGCTTGCCGCGATCTACATGGTGCGCCTGATCCAAGACCACCCGTTCGTTGACGCGAACAAGCGCACCGGCGTGGTCGCCGCCCGCGTGTTCCTGCAGCTCAACGGCATCCGATTGTCCGGTGCTGCGGAATACAAACGCAGGCTGGAGAGTCTCGCCGTCGACGTCGCCCAACGGCGTGCGGGAGAGGAGGCCGCGGCCCGCCTGTTGCGGTCAATGGGCGCGCGCATCCACAAAGGCCCGTGTCGGCGGTGACGGCGGCCGTCGGACGCGGCTGCCGCAAAGAAACCACTTCTCTCAAATCGTTCGGCGCGGGCGAGAGCGGAAGGCCAGATATCTCATCACGTACCGAGGCGCCGGCCGGCCAAGCATCCGCGTGGCAGGATCTGGAGAGGTTGGGCGCGCTCATCGGTAAGGGCTGATCTCATCCATGGTCTTTTCCCTCTCGGCCCCTCTTTCCGTGCCGGAAGCTGCTGGCGGGGGGCAGGTGGTATCTTGATATGATTGAATCCAGACAACGACTGGCCGGACTCGCAAGGGAGGCCAATGGCTGAGGCGCTCGACCGGCAGGCAGTGAGGCGCTGGCTTTCGGACCAACAGGCAGCCCAAGCCTGCATCGCCCGAGAGCGGGTCGCGGCCCTTGTTGCCCTCACGCCTGAAGAATCGCTGAACCTCTACCTGAAGCTCTACGAACCGTTTGCGCAGCGCGGGCCCACGACGCCCTCGCCGTTGCTGTGGGCCATGCGAGGGGCGCTGGCGTCCGTGACGATGACGACAGCCCCGTGAGCCTCCTCGAGGCTGCCGGCGAGGTGGCCCGATTCCTCGAAGGGCAGGGGGTACGGTACGCCATCATCGGAGGCCTCGCCTTGCAGCACTGGGGGGAGGTCCGCCTCACCCGGGACATTGACGTCACTGTGCTGGTAGAACCCGTGCGCCTTGCCGGGTTTGTGGACGCAGTCCTTGGGCGTTTCCAGCCCCGCATGCCCGACGCCCGCGAGTT
>Ga0209172_10006291_pt1 | contig 13379 bp, 12 predicted proteins | sample LarsenN4metaG_FD_184113 | JGI IMG/M metagenome (GOLD analysis project Ga0209172, IMG submission 184113) | Hot spring sediment bacterial and archeal communities from British Columbia, Canada, to study Microbial Dark Matter (Phase II) - Larsen... ... | reverse complement strand
ACCAGTTGGGCCGCGTCGGGGGAGATTCCTTCCGGCGGGGCCGGCCCAAGTTGCTCGAGCCTGTCGGGCAGCTTGCCAAACGTCTCGCGGAAAAGCCGGATGGCGTCGCGCAGACGCCGCAGCGCTTGGATGGCGGCCTGCTCCCGGGCTTCCAGGTCCGCGGCCTCCCACTGGCGGACCAGCGCCGGGATATCCAGCAGGAGGAGCCCGACGGAAAGCAGCCGCCATCCGCCGCCTTCGCGCACCAAGCCGAATTCAATGCGCCTTTCGTCGCTCGTGGTCACGGGAACGAAAGCCAGGTTGTCGCGCAGCCGCGCGGCTCCGAGCCGCAACTCTGCCAGCGCTCCTGCAGCCTCGCACGTCAGCGTTTTCTCGCCGCGCGTCCCCTCAATGATTCTCGGCCGGCCGGGTTGGCTGGCTCGCACGAGCCGGCGCATCAGCTCAAGCCTCTGCGCGGGGGCAAGGTCGCGATAGGCCGCGGCATTGTCCTGGGTCAGGTAGCGGGCAAACTCCGCTTCGTCGTGTCGGCAGGCAGCGCGCAGCGCCGCGAGCAGGGCCGCCTCCGCGCTGGCCTCAAGGCCTTCCTGCGCCGCAAGGGGAGTCACGCCCAGCAGGGTCAGCAGCAGCACACGGGGCAAGTGCAGAGCTCGCATCATCTAGCCTAGGATTTGACTTCGGCGAGAATGGTTGGCAGCTCGCGGGTGAACTGCGAACGCGGCAGAAGGCGATCGCATCCCGCGGCGCGCGCTCGTTCGGCCAGTTCCGCCTGGACGTGCGAGAAAAAGCCGATGACCGGCGTGTGCAGGCCGGCGGCGCGCAGGGTGGCGATGGCCTCCACGGCCGCTGTGCGGGCGTTCAGGTCCACGACGGCAAGCGCCGGCGACTCCCGCTGCGCCTCCGCCAGGAAAGCCTCGCCCGTGGCCACCGTTTGCACTTCCACGCCCACGTGCCGGGCCGTTTCCCGCAGCCGGGCCTGAAAGAACAAGTCGTCCACCAGCGCAAGGATTCGGGCCATCCTCACCTTTGTGTCGCGAGTCATTTTGCCACGGTTGGCAGCGGCGCGGGGCGAGGGTTGGCAATCTTTGCCGGCTTCGCGTATCATGCCAGTGCCCCGTGGCCTAGCGACGCGGCCGCATCGGTCGCGCAGACCGGCCACAGAAAGGAACAGAATGAAGCCTGGCATTCACCCCGAGTACCACGAAATCACCGTCCACTGTGCCTGCGGCAATACGTTCCAGACGCGCTCGACTTACAAAGGCCCATTGCTGCGCATCGAAATCTGCTCGAACTGCCACCCGTTCTTCACCGGCCGACAGAAGCTGGTGGACACTGCGGGGCGCGTGGAACGCTTCCAGCGCAAATACGCGGAAAAGAACAAGTAACTCATCCCGGCGCGCTCCTCCGGGCGGAGTTGCAGGAAGCTGGCCCGCTAGAGTGCTCGGTTTTCGGCGGCCTGCGTGGTTGACGCCCGGCCAACCCGGTGTAGAATCCCGCGCGATGGCCACGCAGCCGGCGCCGGCGCACGAAACTCTCCCGGTGGAAACAGCGGCGCCGCGCGTGACCCTGCGAAGTTGGTTTGCGCATGCCTATGATTCGGCCATCGCCGCAGCGCGCACCTGCTATTCTCCTCGGCTCATCCGCCCCGAGGAAGTCACCGACAAGCAGCGGCTGACCATCGGTGCGGCTACGTTCTACGGCGGCCACCACACCGTCTACCAGCACGCGCACTTCGAGTTCGGCCTGGAAGACGTCAGCCGGCAGTTCGTCTGGTCGTTCCTGCACGCGCACCCGTTCTATAACTCCGAGCAGCAAAGCCAGCGATACGTGCGGCTGGACCAGGCGCGCGCCTACGTGCCAGCCGCATCGGAGAAGTTCGGCCCGGCCGAGCGCAGGCTCTACGAGCAGGCTGTGGCGCGGGCTTGGCAGCGCTACCGGCAGCTCACCGAGTTGCTGAAGCCGGCGGCGCGGGAGATCCTGGCGGAGATCTGGCACGTCAGCTCGATGTCGCACCCCAAGCGCGTCCAGAGGATCGAGCAGCAGGCGGAAAAGCGGGCCATCGAAGTGGCGCGCTACGTGCTGCCGGTAGCTGCGTTCACCAGCCTGGTGCACACGCTGAGCGGGATCGTGCTGCACCGGCTGTGGCGGATGCAGCAGGCCTGCGACACGCCGAGCGAGGCGCGCGAGGTCATCGGGCAGATGGTCGCGCGCGTCCGCGAAAAGGACGCGCAGTTCTTCGACCGGTTCGACAACGAGCCGCTCGAAGAATTGCCCGAGTGGACGCGGGCCGCACCGGACGGCGACGCGTTGGCCCGCGAGTTTGACGCGCGGCTGGCCGGCCGAACCTCCCTGCTGTTGGACTATTCGCCCAACGCGGCGGCAACGGTGGCTGAAGCGTATCGCGCCGTGGTGGGCCTTCCGCGCGAAGCCTGCGCGGATAGCGAAGCGCTCGACCGGTTGCTCAACCCGGCGCGCAACTCCTACCGCCTCCAGACACTGAACATCGGCGTGCACGCGCCGATGATGCGGGCGCTCCAGCATGCTCACTACACCTTCGTGAAAAAAATCAGCCACGCCGCCGACAGCCAGGATCAGCGCCACCGCATGGTGCCCGGCTCGCGCCCGCTGCTGACCCTGGCAGACACCCGCCAGCCAGACTACACCGTGCCCATGCTCATCAGGGAGAATCCTCCCGCCCGAGAAGTGTATGAACAGGCCATGGCCGAGACCTGGACGGCAAAAAACGAATTGCTTGACCGCGGGGTACCCGCCGAGTTTGCTCTGTACCTGCTGCCTAATGCGAAAGCCATCCGCCTGGTCGAGTCCGGCTCGCTGCTGCACCTGCTGCACAAATGGACCATGCGCACCTGTTTCAACGCGCAGGAGGAGATCTACCAGGCCTCGATGGAAGAAATCGAACAGGTGCGCGCCGTCCAGCCCGAGCTGGCGCGCTACATCGGCCCGCCCTGCTATCTCCGCGCCGGCATCACTGCGCCTATTTGCACTGAAGGCTCGCACTTCTGCGGCGTAAAGGTCTGGCAGGGCTTCCCCCACACCCGCCGCCGCATATAGCCCGCCGGGTTTAGAATGAGTTCAGGAGCCGCTCTAGGTCAGTTTACGGTGGAAGCAGAGCTTGTGCATCTGACGGACCGGTCCCGGCAGGCCAAGGCCGAACTGCCTGTGGATACGGGCGCGACGCTGACATGCGTACCGCGCGCGTTGATTGATAGCCACTGGCTTGGCGTTACGATCCTGGCAAGCCTCGGATTTGCCGTGGACCCCATCCACCGGCGGCTGGTTCCGCAAACCCTCCTGGCCATGTGACCGCATGACGCGCCGCGGCAGCTTCGCTTACTACCTAGCGGCGGTGGCGGTCGGGTGTCCGCTCGTGACGCTGGCAGTCTGGCTGCCGGGCGGCTCTGCAGGCATGCAATGGACTGCGGACACGCGAGGCGCGGCGAGCTTTTTCTTGGCTGTTTTCCTGGGTTTGCTGCTGGGAGCTACTGCGGCCCTGCTGTTTGGTTTCCTGTTGCGACGAATCGTCGCGGTGTGGAAGCCGGGAAGGCTCTGGCACTGGATCGTTGCGGGAGCTCTGCTGGCACCGGCAGAGGTCTGGCTGCTCGCCAGGCTCCTGAATCCGTTGGACGCGGTGCTCAGCGGCAGGTTCGGAAGCATGGTGATCGCTCTGTTGGCGGGCCCTGCTTTGGTCCATGGGTCAGGGCGACTGTGGGCCACAGTTCCGGTCGGAGCCCTAACGGCGTTCGTGCTCCATCGCATCCACAGCGCGTTCCAGCCGCAGCCCACGGAACCAGGAAGGTAACCGCGTCTGGCCAGCCGTTTGACTTGGCGCGGCCCTTGCCGTATGCTGGCGCTAGGTTGAAATGATGCTTGCAGCCTTCTATTAGCGAGCTCCTTCCACCCCGCGTGCGGGGCCGCGGTCCTTGTCTCAACCCTTTCAAGCTGTTGCACAATCGCGGATCACAGACCACTGGTTACGGTTTATGGCTACTTTGACGCTGTTTGAAAAACTCGACCAGATTGAAGCACGCTACCAAGAGCTGGGCGCGCAGCTTTCTTCGCCAGAGGTGCTGGCCGATTCCGCGCGTTTCCAGAAACTCGCCCGGGCTCACGCGGAGCTTTCCGAAATCGTGGCCAAGTACCGCGAGTGGAAGCAGATTGAAAAAGACCTCCGCGGGGCCAAGCAGATGCTGGTGGAGGCTGAAGACGCTGAGTTGAAGCAGCTTGCGCACGATGAGCAGCGGGGACTGGAAGCGCGCAAGCAAGCCGTCGAGCGCGAGCTGAAGCTGCTGCTGCTGCCCAGGGATCCCAACGACGAAAGGAACATCATCCTGGAAATCCGGGCCGGCACAGGCGGCGACGAAGCCGCGCTGTTTGCCGCGGAGCTCTTCCGCATGTACTCGCGTTACGCCGAAGCGCAGGGCTGGCGTGTCGAGGTGCTGGACAGCTCACCTTCCTCGCTGGGCGGGCTGAAGGAAGTGGTGGCTTCCATCCAGGGGCGCAAGGTGTATTCCAAGCTGAAATACGAAAGCGGTGTGCACCGCGTGCAGCGCGTGCCGGAGACCGAACAGCAGGGCCGCATCCACACCTCCGCTGCGACCGTGGCCGTGCTGCCGGAAGCCGACGAGATCGACATCAAGATTGACCCCAAGGATATCCGCATTGACACGTTCTGTTCTTCGGGCCCGGGCGGCCAGTCGGTAAACACGACTTATTCGGCCGTGCGCATCACGCACATCCCCACGGGCCTGGTGGTCTCCTGCCAGGACGAAAAATCCCAGATCAAGAACAAGGCCAAGGCCATGCGCGTGCTTCGCGCGCGGCTGTACGAGATAGAGCAGCAGAAACAGCACGAGCAGATTGCCGCCGAACGCCGCGGGCAGATCAAATCCGGCGACCGCTCAGAGAAAATCCGCACCTACAACTTCCCGCAGAACCGCGTCACCGACCATCGCATCGGCCTGACGCTGCACCAGCTTGCTGAAGTGATGGACGGCAAGCTGGCGCCTATCGTGGATGCCCTGGTGACGCACTTCGAAGCCGAACGACTGAAGCAGGAATTGGTCGAAGCCTGAGGAGGCGGCCTGTGTTCGCACGCCCGGATGCCGGCCCCGGCTGTCGCTGGATGAAGCGCTGGGAGGAAAGCCTCGGCCCTTCCACACCGGTTCAGCCCGAAAGGCAGCGCTGCTGGCGCCGCTGGATGATTGCGCTCTCGACCCTGTGGGCCGTGCTGATGCTGCTGAGGCCGGGGCGGAACTGAAATATGCCCGTCGGCAGTGCTCTCAAGCCGTTTGAATCTGCAGCGCGCGTTGCGGGGCTTCCCCTGTCCGCTTACGGTGACCAGCCGCGCGGCCTCGTCGCTGTCGAAAGTTATCTCGCCGGCCGGATTGCGCTCGGAGGCGTCGCTGTGGACAGGATGGCCATGGGCTCGGTCGTGGCCGGCGGCGTGGCCCTGAGCGGCGTTTCGCTGGGAATCTGGAGCGTGGTTGGCTTGGCGGTCGGCTGGTGGGCAGTGGCTGGCGGCGCGTTCGGCTACGACATGGCTAGCGGGCGACAGAAAGAAAGGCTGCGCGGATGAAAGCAGCGGCCCCATCCATGGATCTGCGTGCGGCACTGAAAGAGGGGATGGCGCGGCTGCGCGCCGGTCGCGTGCCGTCGCACACACTGGCGGCCGAACTGTTGCTGATGCATGTGCTCGAGTGCGACCGCACCTGGCTCTACGCCCATCCGGAAGAGAGGCTGGACGCGGCGGCGCTCGAACGGTATCGGGAACTCGTCGCTCGGCGCATCGCGGGCACGCCGACGCAGTATCTGACCGGCAAACAGGAGTTCTGGGGCCTGGAGTTCGAGGTCACGCCGGACGTGCTGATCCCGCGGCCGGAGACCGAGCACGTGGTCGAAGTGGCCCTCGAGCGGCTGGGTCAGCCACGGCGGGAAGGTGGGGGCCTGCCGCGCGGTTCCGGGTTGCGCATCGCTGACGTGGGCACCGGCTCGGGCTGCTTGGCTGTCGCGCTGGCTCGCGAGCTGCCTGGAGCACGGGTCTACGCCACGGAGGTTTCCGCCGCGGCGCTCCGTGTGGCGCGCGGCAACGCCGCCCGGCACGGCGTCGCCGAGCGCATCGAGTTCGTGCAATGCAATCTGCTGGACGGTTTGGTTGGCTGGCCACGCGCCACGGGCCACTCTCCGCTATCTTTCGATTTGATTGTGAGCAACCCGCCCTACGTGGGCCGGCGCGAAGCCGACCTGCTGCCGCGCGAAGTGCGCGAGCACGAACCTGAGCAGGCCTTGTTTGCCGGCGAGCACGGCACCGAGCTGTATGCGGCGCTCATCGAGCAGGCGGGGCGGTTGCTGGCCCCGGGAGGGCTTCTGGTGCTCGAAATGGGCTACGGTGCCCTTGCGCGCGTCCGGTCACTGCTGGCAGCACCGCATTGGACCGCAGTGACGGTGACGAATGACCTGGCAGGCATCCCGCGCGTGATCGCCGCCGCGCACGCTTAGCGGAAGAGCCCCGCTTAGTTGGCGCGGCTTGGGTAGTCTTGTTGAGCAGAGCCGGCCGCTGAGCCGGCCAGAGTAGGCCATGCCCAAACTGGCTCGCTTCCGTTCGAAGCAATCTGGCACCCCGTTCCCCGGTGTGGTGCCGCCCGAGGAATCCTCTACCTCCTCGGCCTCGATCCTCCACGTGGACATGGATGCATTCTTCGTGTCGGTGGAATTGCTCTACCGGCCGGAGTTGCGCGGCAGGCCGGTGGTGGTAGGCGGACGACCCGACGAGCGCGGCGTGGTAGCGGCAGCCAGCTATGAGGCACGGCGGTACGGCATCCATTCGGCGATGCCGCTGCGCACGGCGGCCCGCCTGTGCCCCGACGCAGTCTTCCTCGACGGGCATCACGAGCTTTACGCGGAATGGAGCGACCGCGTTGCAGCGATTCTGGCGCGCTATTCCCCCATCGTGGAGATGGTTTCCATTGACGAGGCCTATCTCGACCTGACCGGCTGCCAGCGTTTGCATGGCCCGGCCCTCGCTGCGGCGCACCGCCTTCGCCGCGAAATCTGGGACTCCACAGGCTTGCCGTGTTCGCTGGGCCTGGCCGCGACGCGGCTGGTGGCCAAGGTGGCTTCTGACCAGGCCAAGCCGAAGGGGCTGCTGTGGGTGCCGCCGGGCAGCGAAACCGCGTTCCTGGCGCCGCTGCCCGTGCGCAAAATTCCTGGCATTGGCAGAGTTACCCAAGCGGCTCTGCGCGGCCTGGGGATTGAAACGGTCGGGCAACTGGCCGCCTTGCCTCTCGAAAAGCTCGAGGAAGCCTTCGGCTGCTGGGGCACCGCGCTGCATCGAAAAGCGCGCGGCCAAGATGCATACGAGTTCCTGGTGGACGCCGAGCCAAAATCCATCTCGCACAATCACACCTTCGGTGTAGACGTGGATGACCCTGGCGTGCTCGCCGTCATGCTGAGCCACCTGTGCCAGAAGGCCGGCAAACGGCTGCGCGACGCCGGGCTGTACGCCCGCACGATCACGCTGACAATTCGCTACGCGAGCTTCCGCACCATCACGCGCAGCCAGACCCTGCGCGAGCCCACCAACCTCGATCGGGTCGTGCTTGACACCATCCGCAGGCTCTTTGACCAGCATCGCGACCGCGGGCAAAAGGTGCGTCTGCTGGGCGTCGAACTTTCTTCCTTTTCGCAAGGCGCTCGCCAGCTTGACCTGCTGGATGCCGGGCTGCACGAACGCCTCGAGCGGCTGGCGCGGGCCACCGACCGGCTCCGCGACCGCTTTGGTTTCTCGAAGGTCCAATGGGGAGGCTCGCTGCCGGGGCCCGGCGAGGAGTGAGCCGGGGGCCAGCCCGCTTGGTCTATAATCCTGCTGCAATGTCCGCCGGTTCTCATGCCGCTTTCTCGGCCGCTGCCAGCGCCGCCGATGCCGCGTAAACGCTGGGGAACCTGATGGCAGCAGTGGACCATTTTGTCGCTAGCACGCGCCCACAGAACGACGTAACCTGTTTGGTGCTGCACATCGCCTAACATCGTTCCGCCATGACTCCGGGAGAGCTGGCCAGAAAAGTTTGCCGTATCCTGCGTGACGCCGGACACCAGGCATACCTCGTGGGCGGCTGCGTGCGCGACCTGCTTCTCGGGCGCGAGCCAGGCGACTATGACGTGGCCACCGACGCGCGGCCGGAACGCGTCCAGGAGCTTTTCCCCCGCAGCGTGGGTGTTGGCGCAGCTTTCGGCGTCATCCTCGTAGTGGAAAACAGCGCCGAGGTCGAAGTCGCCACGTTCCGCTCCGATGTGGGTTACTCCGACGGACGCCATCCGGACCGCGTCGAGTACTCGGCCTCCCCGGAAGAGGATGTCCAGCGTCGCGATTTCACCATCAACGGCCTGCTGATGGATCCGCGCACCGGCGACGTTTTGGACTTCGTGGGCGGACGAGAAGACCTGCGCGCCGGTGTTGTCCGCGCCATCGGCGAGCCCCAGCGGCGCTTCTCCGAGGACAAGCTGCGCATGGTTCGCGCCGTGCGGTTTGCCGCGCGCTTCGGATACCAGATTGAACTGGGCACGTTCGCCGCCATCCGCGAGCTGGCCCCGCAGATCGTCCACGTCTCTGCGGAACGACTGCGCGACGAATTGACCCGATTGCTCACCGAAGGAGCTGCGCGACGGGCCTTCGAGTTGCTGGATGAGGCCGGCCTGCTGGAGGCCCTGCTGCCCGAAGTGGCACGCATGAAAGGCGTGCCGCAGCCACCTGAGTTTCATCCCGAGGGCGACGTGTGGATCCACACGCGGCTGATGCTCGAGCGGCTGCCCGCAGGGTGCTCGACGACGCTGGCTTGGGGAGTCCTGCTGCACGACGTGGGCAAGCCCCCGACGTTTGCGCCTGCCTCCGGGCCAGGAACGCGCATCCGCTTCGACCAGCATGTGGAAGTCGGAACCCGAATGGCCCAGGAAATCTGCCGGCGGCTGCGCTTTTCCAACAAGGAGACCGAGCAGATCATGTCGTTGGTGGCCAACCACCTGCGCTTCAAAGATGTCTTCCAGATGCGGCCGTCCACGCTGAAGCGGTTTGTGCGCCTTCCCCAGTTTGCAGAGCACCTCGAGCTTCATCGGCTGGATTGCCTAGCCAGCCACGGCAACCTGGACAGCTACGAGCGCGTGCGCCGCTTCTTGGCCGAGACCACGCCGGAAGAGGTCCGACCACCGCGCCTCGTGACCGGAGACGACCTGAAAGCGCTGGGTCTGCGTCCCGGACCGTTGTTCAGACGGCTGCTGGGAGCGGTGGAAGATGCCCAGCTTGACGGCGAGATTCACACCCGCGAGGCAGCCCTGAGTTACATCCAGCGGTTGCTGCAAATCGAGGCCAACCGAGTCAATTCCGGCTAGCCAGTTTCCATCAAAATCTGGTAATATATTGATTCAGAAATAGAAGGGGGCGCAAGGCACGTTGAGTGTGTCGTGCTAATGTATTCTTAGCCAGGTCTGCAGAGATACCGCAACGTTTCCGGCCTGCCGCGCATCTAAATAACGGAAGCGCCGGGGTGGTTGCGCGCGGCGCAAACCGCGGTAGACTGGACTGACAGGAGCACACAAGGCCCATGGCGGACGAGAAGGCGAGCTGGAAAGAGCTGGGCATTCTGCCCGTGCGGGACATCGTGCTGTTTCCCGGCGCGGTTCTGCCCATCACCATCGGCCGGGAAAGCTCGCTGGCCCTGCTGAGCTCGCTGAGCGGGGAGGAAAAGCGCATCGGGGTGGTTACTCAGTTGGACCCGCGCGTGGACGAGCCGACCGGGAGCGATTTGCATGCCGTGGGCACGGAGTGCCGGGTGCACCGCACGGTGCGCATGCCCAACGGGCACGTGGTCGTGTTTCTGGAGGGTCTCGAGCGCATTCGCGTGGTGGAGTTTGTGGGTTTTCATCCCTTCCTCCGCGCCCGGCTGGAACCGCTGGCGGACATCCTGGACGCCCCTGAAGCCGAACTGCTGGCGCTGCACCGCAATGCGCAGGACCTGTTCCGCGACGTGGTGGCGCGCTCGCCGCAGCTTTCCGACGACCTGCAGAGCGTGGTGATGAACATCACCGAGCCGGCGCGGCTGGCCGACTTCATCGCCTCCACCCTGCCCTCACTGTCCACCCTGGTGCGCCAGGAACTGCTCGAGACGGCCAGCGTGCGCGCGCGCCTGGAAACCCTGATCCGCGAACTGAGCAAGGAAAAAGAAGTCCTGGAGCTGCGCAACAAGATCCAGGAGCAGGTGCAGGAGCAGGTCAACCAGAGCCAGCGCGAGTACCTGCTGCGCGAGCAGCTCAAGGCCATCCAGAAGGAGCTGGGCGAATCCGACGATACCCAGGGCGAAATCGAAGAGCTGCGCAAGAAGATTGAGTCTTCCGGGATGCCGGCCGAGGCGCGCAAGGAGTGCGAGCGGGAGCTCAAGCGGCTGGAGAAGATGACTCCCGCGTCCGCCGAGTACATGGTGGCGCGCACCTACCTCGAGTGGATGACCGCGCTACCCTGGAGCAAGTCGTCCGGCAGCGAAGAGATTGACATCGGCCGGGCCCAGCAGATCCTCGACGAAGACCACTACGACCTGGAAAAGGTCAAACAACGTATCCTGGACTACCTGGCAGTGAAAAAGCTGCGCCCGGGGATGAAGGGGCCGATCCTGTGCTTCGTAGGGCCGCCGGGCGTGGGCAAGACCTCGCTTGGAAAGTCCATCGCGCGGGCACTGGGCCGCAAGTTTGTGCGCATTTCACTGGGCGGGATGCACGACGAAGCGGAGATCCGCGGGCACCGGCGCACCTACATCGGGGCCCTCCCCGGCCAGATCATCCAGGGCATCCGGCGCGCGGAGACCAACGACCCGGTCTTCATGCTGGACGAGGTGGACAAACTGGGGCGCGATTTTCGCGGCGACCCCTCGGCAGCACTGATGGAGGTGCTCGACCCGGAGCAGAACAACGCCTTCCGGGACCACTACCTGGACGTGCCCTTTGACCTCTCCAAGGTGCTGTTCATCGCCACAGCCAACTGGCTCGACCCCATCCCCGATCCGCTGCGCGACCGCATGGAGATCATCGAGCTCCCGGGCTATTCCGAGGAAGAGAAGATCCACATTGCCAACAAGTTCCTGATTCCCAAGCAGGCCAGCGAGCACGGGCTCGAGCCCGGCAAGCACATCAGCTTCACCGAGGAGGGCTTGCGGGAGGTCATCCACAGCTACACGCGCGAGGCAGGGGTGCGCAACCTGGAGCGGGAGATTGCCACACTGGTCCGCAAGCAAGCCAGGAACATTGCCGAGGGGCGGGGCGGGCCGCTGGTCGTCACGCCGGAAGTGGTGCGCGAGAAGCTAGGTGTGCCGAAGTACCGCACGGAAAAGGAAGTGGAGGAGCGGGTCAAACAGCCGGGCGTGGCCGTGGGGCTGGTGTGGACGCCTGCGGGCGGCGACGTGGTGTTCATCGAGGCGTCGCGCATGCGTGGCGGCAAGCAGTTCCAGATGACCGGCCACCTGGGCGAGGTCATGCAGGAATCCATGAAGGCGGCGCTTTCCTGGGTGCGCGCGCACGCCAGCCAGTACGGCATTGACGAAGACTTCTTCCGCCGCGAGGACATCCACATCCATGTGCCCTCGGGCGCCATCCCCAAGGACGGGCCCTCGGCCGGCGTGGCCATGGCCACCGCGCTCGTAAGCCTGCTGAGCGGTCGGCCGGTGCGTCCGCACGTAGCCATGACCGGCGAGATTTCTTTGTCAGGATTCGTCCTGCCGGTTGGCGGAATCAAGGAGAAAGTGCTCGGCGCCCGGCGCGCTGGGATCCGGCAGATTATCCTGCCCGCCGACAACGAGCCCAACGTCCGGGAAGACCTGCAGGCGCATCTGCTCGAGGGCCTGCAACTGCACTTCGTCAGGACCGTGGACGAAGCCATCGAGATTGCCATCGGCAAGCTGGCTCCGCGCCCCGTCGCGGAAGAGCCGCGCCCCGGCCGCAAGCCTGAGCCGCGCAGCGCCCCTCGCCCCATCCACTGAGCACCAGCACCTGACCAGAGTTCCTGCTCATCTCAGTCCGCTTTCCGCAGCCGTGACTATTGCAGCGCCGAGGAGCAAAGCGGCGGCTGAGGCGCCCTGCCGGGATAACTGCCGTGGATTCTTTTCCCGAGCGCAGGGAAGCAGCCGGTAGGGCTACCACCTGACCACTCACCGGGTGGTTTCCGGTTGGGGCCGGGCCAAAGCCTTTGCTAGGCTCAGGGCAGGATGCGCACGGCGTTTTTTCTTCTGATGGGTATTCAGCTTGTCCTGTCCGTTTACGGGCTGCTGGAGATTCTCCGCTGGCGCGGGTGGGTGCGACGGCGCACGGCAGCGCACAGCGGCTTCTACACGCCTCGCGTGGCGCTGATCTGTCCCTGCAAGGGCCTGGAACCTGAACTCGAAGAGAACCTCCGGGCCCTGACCGGGCTCGACTATCCCTACTACGAAGTGTTTTTCGTGCTGGCCAGCGCGGCGGATCCGGCGCACGAGGTCTTGCGTCGCATCACGGTGGCCAGCCCGCACCCTGCGCACATCGTTGTGGCCGGCGCGCCGCGGGACTCGAGCGAGAAGGTCAACAATCTACGCGCCGCTGCCGAACAGGTTGGCGCCGAGTGCGAGGTGCTGGTGTTTACCGACTCGGATGGCCGTCCCGACCGGCGTTGGCTGGGACGACTGGTGGCTCCGCTGGCCGACGCGAAGCTCGGTGCTGCCACGACCTTCCGCTGGCTGGTGCCCGGCGACTCCCGATTCGCAAGCGCCCTAGCCGCCGCCTGGAACGCTGCGGCAGTCAGCCTGCTCGGCGACCATCCGCGAAACTTCTGCTGGGGCGGCGGCACAGCCATCCGCCGGCAGACCTTTGACCGCATCCAGGTGCTCGAGCACTGGCGCGGGGCAGCCGCCGAAGACTATGCGCTCACCCGCGCGTTACGCAGCGCGGGATTAGGCATTAGGTTTGTCCCGGAGTGCCTAGTGCCCTCGCGGGTTCAGGCCGGTTGGTGCGAGCTGGCCGAATTCACCAACCGGCAGATGATCCTCACGCGCGTGTACCATCCGCGGCTGTGGGCTCAGGCGCTCGCAGCCCATACGTTTTATTCAGCCGCGCTGCTCTACGCCTTGTTCTTTGTCGCGTGGAACTGGGTCCAGGGCGCGCCAGCAATGCCGTTCGCGCTGCTCCTGCTGCTCATCTTGCTGCTAGCCGCTCTGCGCGGCCTAGTGCGGCTGGAGGCGGTGAGCGAGCTGCTGGCCCCGGAATGGAAGCCGGAGCTGATCCAGCGCGGGTGGGCGTGGGTGCTGCTGGCTCCCCTGGCGCCGTTTCTGTACGCGTGGAACAGCCTGGTAGCCGCGACCCGC
>Ga0209172_10006284_pt1 | contig 13393 bp, 11 predicted proteins | sample LarsenN4metaG_FD_184113 | JGI IMG/M metagenome (GOLD analysis project Ga0209172, IMG submission 184113) | Hot spring sediment bacterial and archeal communities from British Columbia, Canada, to study Microbial Dark Matter (Phase II) - Larsen... ... | reverse complement strand
TCATTTTCATACTTTCCGCTTGCACGCCGACTGATATAGTTGAATCCACGCGAACACCGCGTCCCAGCGCGACGCAAAACGCTGAGGATGCGAAAACGCCGACCCCGGCGGCGAGTCAACTTGGCGTCGAGGAAGACGCGCTGCGCGGAAAGCAGGTCATGGTGTGGCATCCGTGGTTCGGCGCGCAGGCGAGTCTGTTCGAGTCGCAGGTCGCGAAATTCAACACGGAAAATGAATGGGGAATTGTCGTGCTAGCCGAGTCCAAAGATAATTACAGCGAAATATATTCACAAACCTCAGCGGCGTTGGATGAGTCGAACAATCCGCAAATTGTGGTTGCGTTGCCCGAGCACGCGCTCGCATGGGGCGAGGATGTGACAGATTTGAATCCGTACGTGCATGATCCTGAATTTGGTTTGAGCGCGCTCGATATGTCTGACTTTGCGAGCGTGATCTGGCGGCAGGATGAAGTGGATGGAAAACGATTCGGCGCGCCTGCACAGCGGACAGCACGCTTCATCCTCTACAACCAGACCTGGGCGCGGGAACTTGGGTTTGATTCACCGCCTGAAGATTCGAGCGAGTTCGAAGCGCAGTCATGCGCCGCGCACATCGCTCTCACAGGTGATTCCGACCCGAACAACGATTCGCTTGGCGGCTGGTTGATCGACTCGAACGCGGCCACCGCGCTTTCGTGGATGCTCGCCTTCGACGGCGGCGCGCAAGAGGAGGAAGGTTATCGTTTTCTTGCGCCGGGCAACATCGCCGCGTTCAAATATTTGAAATCGTTACAACAAAAAAATTGCGCGTGGGTAGCCTCGCCTGATCTTCCGGTGAACGAGCGTTTCGCGGCGCGGCAGGCGTTGTTTGTCACTGCAAGCCTAGAAGAATTCCCCGATCAATCCCGCGCATTTTCTGCTTTGAGCAATACCGACGAATGGGTCGCCTTGCCGTTCCCGGGCGAGGAACGCGACGCGCTCGTTGTCTATGGCTCGTCGTTCGTCGTTTTCAATACGGACGCGGAGACCCAACTTGCCTCGTGGTTGTTCATCCGCTGGATGCTCTCGCCGGAAAATCAAGCGGATTGGGTAAAGAGCACTGGACTCTTCCCGCTTCGTTCCTCGACGATGGACCTGCTCGCCGATTATTCATCGGACCATCCGCAGTGGGCAGGCGCGGTGGAATATCTTTCGGAAGGCGATGTCACACCGCAACTTTCATCATGGCGGCTCGTACGAATCATGCTGGAAGACGGATTCCGTGATATGTTTGACACCATCCGCCACCCCGATCTGACGGAAGGTCAGGTGCCGGTGATCCTGAGACAGATGGATGAGACGGCGCAGGAGTTGTCGAAGTAGTTTATTCATTGCTCGCGGCGGCGTCCCCGCCGCCGAGGACGGCGGCTTGAGCAAAGGAGTTGATATGCCCGAATCACAATACCGCGCGCGGCAGGTCGCCGCAAAGACTCATGAAGTTGTCGAGTACGACCACGACGACTCAAAACCCGGCAAGCCGTTGCACATCATGGTGCCCGGTGGGTTGGTCGCGCTGGGAGCATTGGGTACGATCATACTCATTGCCTATCTGACGTGGTTTGAACCCCAACTCGATCAAAGTACGGGGCTGGTCTTGATCGCTTTACTATTCCCGTTTTACGTGGGTGGCGTGTTCCTCTTCAGTTACGGCTATGAGTTGTATAACCTCCCTCGCGCCCTGCGCCTGACGGCAATCATCGTTTTCCTGACCTTCGCGGCGGTCGTCATCGTCGCGGTGCTGGCGCTGGTGCTGTTCGGCGGAGGAAAATTGCCTAGTGGATCGTCGAAGCGGGGGTCTTCGAAAGGCGGTTCCGGCGGATCATGGAAATCGAGCTCGTCTTCCGTTGCACCGAAAGTGTCGGCGAAAAGTGTGTCGTCAACTCCCTCCATAAACACTTCGCGCGGACTTGATGTTGGAAATGTCGTTGTGCTTGGCGGTGGGCGGACTCACACACGCGAGGTGACCAAAGAAGTCGTGAAGGAAGTAGAAGTGCCCGTTGCGCCGAGGTCAGTGAATTGCCCGAACTGTAACCGGGCGTACGTCCCTGCGGATGAAAAATATATTTGTCCGAGTTGCGGCGCACCTACGCCCCAGGAGTTGATCGAGGAGTCAGAGAAGCCGAGGACTAAAGAGTAATTGGTAAGTAGTATTTCGTGAGGTGTGAGAATTGGAGAATTCGAGACTGGAGACTGGCTCATGAAATTAATGTACATCAACGGTGAGTTCACTAAGGGCAAAGCGCATGGCGAGATCGAGGTGACAAATCCCGCGACGGAAGAAGTGTTGGACACCGTCCCGCGCGGAAATGCTGACGATGTGGAATCAGCCGTCCAGTCCGGCAAGGAAGCGTTCAAGTCGTGGAGTAAGATGGGGGCTAATGAGAGGACGAATCTCTTGCACGAAGTCGCGGCTAAGGTGAAGAGTCATAAAGAAGAATTAGTGCATTTGCTTACACTTGAACAAGGCAAGCCGATTTCCGAAAATGAAGAAGAGTTGGAATGGGTGGCGAACACATTCGATTATTATGCCGAGTTGGGACGTCATGACCGCGGGCGGGTGATTCCGCCGGGCGAACATTCGCAATTCAATTTTATTTTGAAGGAACCGTATGGCGTGGTGGCGTGTATCGTGCCGTGGAATTTCCCGTTGTTGTTGATGGCGTGGAAAGTCGCGCCCGCGCTCGCGGCGGGGAACACCGTTATTATCAAACCTTCAGAGATGACTCCGCTCACCGCGTTGTTCATGGCGGAACATTGTTTCGATCATTTGCCTGCGGGCGTCGTGAATGTCGTCACTGGGTTCGGCGCGGAAGCGGGCGAACCACTAGTGAGACACGCCGATGTGCCAGTGATCGCGTTCACAGGAAGTTTGGCGACGGGTCAGCGAATCGCATCGCACGCCGCGCCGATGATGAAGAAGTTGCATCTTGAATTGGGCGGCAAGGATGCAACTGTCATTGCCGAAGATGCGGATCCTGAACTCGCGGCGAAGGCTGTGGCGTACGCGGCATTGATCAATGCGGGTCAGGTTTGCACGAGCACAGAAAGAGTCTATATCCCAAAGCCAAAAGCAAAACAATTCACCGAAGCGATAGTTGAACATGTGAAAACTTTGCGACTTGGGTCCGGGCTTGAACCGACGACAGATGTCGGACCCATGATCGGCGATTCATACCGCGCGAAAATTGAATCGCACGTGGAGGAGGCGCGTGCCCGTGGAGCGAAAGTCCTCACGGGCGGTCAACGGCCTCAACATATTTCCAAAGGCTGGTTCTATGAGCCGACGGTTTTATCTGACGTCGACCATACCATGCTCATCATGCGCGAAGAGACGTTCGGTCCTGCCGTGCCGTTGATGGAATACACATCATTTGAGCAGGCGATTGACTTGGTGAACGACAGTCCATATGGCTTAGGCGCGGTCTTGCTCTCGGAAGACCCGAAGAAGATCAAGATGTTCTTTGAAGATGTAAAAGCAGGGACAATCTGGATCAACGACCCGCTGACCGATAATTACGCCGGTCCGTTCGGCGGGATGAAATACTCCGGCGGCGCGCGCGAACTCGGCATCGAGGGACTCGACCAGTTCCGCGAGACGAAGCACGTGCATTGGGATTTCAACTTCGAAGATAAGTCGTATTGGTATCCGTATGGGAGGTAATTCTGTTGTGGTAAAATCCCGTCGCTTGCGGGAGTCGCCAAGTGGTAAGGCATCAGCCTTCCAAGCTGATATTCGTGGGTTCGAATCCCATCTCCCGCTCTGAAGTAAGAGTGTCAGGTGTCAAGTTTTCGGGTGTCACGTGACACTGGAGCACCTGACACTTGGTACTTAAACGGGGGCCCATGGCGCAGCGGTTAGCGCAGGCGACTCATAATCGCTTGGTCGCAGGTTCGAATCCTGCTGGGCCCATTTCTACTCACAAGAAGTTTGAATCCCAAAAATGTCAATGCAACGATACGGATATATCATAATGCTGGCGGGAGTTGTCGTTGGGATTGTATCTTTACTTGCGGATTATTTTGGTATTGGTTCAGGGGGCATCCAAGCGGCTCAGTTGTTGGGTACCCAGTTTGGAATTGTAGTCGTTCTCATCGGTTATGCTATAACCCGGCTCGAGGATGGATTGAAAATTCCATCTCTACGTTCGATCTCATCCATGGTTGCAAATCGGATACTGAACACTCAGCCGTACGTGTGGTTCTTTGTTACATTTTTTGGGGTTTATCTCTGGATGTTTGTCTCGCCAATATTTCTAAATACAGATCTTCAGATGCAGTATTTCAATCGGTTTATTCCTCATGGCGGGCGTATTGGAATGGATATGAGAGCGATCGTGGAGTACATTTATAACTGGCTGGTTTTGGATCAGTCTCCGTACGCAAGCGGTTTTATCGCTTATCCGCCATTTGCCCTTATCCTTTTTTCTCCATTTCTGCTGATCGGATATCCTGCCTATTTTTATGTAATGACGTTTCTCACTTTGTTATGTCACCTTATATCTGCGTTGATCATTCCTTTATTGATCACAAACCGAAGAAATGTATCGTTGACGATACTTATTTTTGCTACCAGCCTGTTTTCTTATGGATTCCAATTCGAACTGGAAAGAGCCCAGTTCAATATCATTGCTTTTACCTTTGCGTTGCTAGCCATTTACATTTTTCATTATCACCCCCGATATCGAGTGATTGCGTATTTCTTCATTTCGATATCCATCCAGTTGAAGATCTACCCCGCTATATTCCTCCTCCTTTTGATTGAAAATTGGAAGGATTGGAGAGGGAATCTCATTCGATTTGCCTCTTTGGGGTTTGTCAATATCGCCGCATTGTTCCTGCTGGGAGCAAAAACATTCGCGGAGTTTAGTGCCGCAGTTCGAAGTCAGCAATCTTACGGTCCTTCATGGAACGGCAATCATTCCATACAGGGATTTGTCAATCAGTTGATTTTGGACGGGTTCGGCCTGTTTCCGGAGTCGACACTAGTGGCATTGAGAGGTTACTCGGGATCTATACAATTAGCGGTGATGATGATATTCCTTTTGTGCCTTCTTGTCATTGTCATAAAATCCTACCACAGAAATGAGGGTGGATTGAATCCCTATTTGTTGCTCGTCTGCACTGTAGGAGCTTTAATTCTTCCATCTATCAGCAATGATTACAAACTTTCAATACTTGCTGCTCCAATGGCGATACTAGCCGGTATGCTGATTGTGTCGAGTCAGGGTCGGGTTCTCAGCAAAACGCTGAATGGCATTGTATTGATCCTTTTCTCCGGTGCTTATTGGATCCTTCAGTATCCTTTCAAATTCAAACCTGAAATCTTAACCCGAAGCTTCCTGGCGTTGTTCATCCTGCTTTTGGCAGGCACCTTGCTCTATATCTTTCGGTTGAGGCAGAATGTATCCGAATCCTAGCCCTGAAGTGAGCCTGGGGTTCTCTTAGAGATTTTAAATGAATCCACCCTTTTCTTCCACGCGTAATAAGGTCTTACGGACTTTGCAGGAGTCTTATTCCCTCGAAGCCAGTACTGCAAGCAGAATATTTGCTTCAGGATTCATTTTTGTTTTAATGTCCATCTACCTTTTGCAACGGGCAGATCAACCCTTGTGGCACGATTCGCTTCATTATTGGGAGTTGGGTGGCAGCTTTGATGCAAACGGGCATTTCTCTTTTTTTAACTATAACAGCCCCCTGCGCGGTTATCTTTTTCCCTTCCTGTTGTATCTTGTTCAGCGCCAGGCGGACCTGATAAACCTTGATCCCCGTATCTTGTTTTCAATTTACGCCTCGCTCTAATTTACGACCTTCTCGGTTTATGCTGTGCCGCTGTTTTTTCAGTCCGTTTTTGAGTGGAAGATTCGTGTGTGGGGAATCTACGCTTTTTCAGCCTTGCTCTTCTATTTCTGGCGCGGGTACTTTTTGTATCCACTGAGCGATTTTCCAGCTTTGTTTGCATTGCTGATGGCTCTGGGAATCCTCGCCGCAACGCTTAAGAAGCAGATAGGCTTGGGCGCGATAGTTCTTGTTGGAGTTTTTGCCAGCGCAGCAATGAATATCCGGCCTGCGTATCAATTGTCATTTCTGGTCATCATGTTGATGATGTTCATTGGCTTTAGGAAGGATGGCATCAAACAATTAATTACCCGGTTTACTCTGTTCTTGGTCGGTTGTGGATTCATATTGTGGCCTCAGGTTTTGATCAACCAAAGATACTTTGGTTCAAATTCACCCCTGGTATTGGCGACGTACGTGGATGAAACGGATATCTATGCAGTTCAACTATTTTGGGGCTTGAAGACACAGAAGGTCTTGACCAATATCGGAGACAATTATCCGTATGCACTCGTGGCATATAACGATCCCTTGAGCGGGAAGATACCCAGAACAGGTAGACTGGAAAAAAACCTCCAAAATTATTTTGATATTATTAAAAGAATTCCCGCTGATGTGGCTGTCAGTTATTTTCGACACGCCTTTAATGGCATTGATCCTTTTTTTCCGACACCATACGTGAAAAACATATTTGCCCCCCATACAATTTTTAGTTCATTCAATTACTTGATCTGGTTCGTGTTATTCTATTATCTGGTCGCATCAAATTGGGCAGGCCTGGATACACTTCGCGTGTCGGGTATTATGGGATTGATGTTGCCCGTATTGCTGGCAATCCCCACTGTCATCGAGGTAAGGTTTTTCCTGCCGATCTACATTTTGGCGTATGCAGTTGTGTCTTATAGATTTCCATATCAGGAATATTTCTCCCTGGCTCGCTCTCATCGGTGGCGTTTGGTGCAGTTCGTTGTTTTTTGTTTCGTCTGGCTTCTTCTATGTTTCACTCTATCTGCAGCTACAATCGAGCAACTGGTCAGTTAATGTGCTAAAACGAGGCCATGGATCGATACGAAACGATTATAATTCCCAAAAATCATGCCTTTGATTGAACATGAAGCCCGACGAGTGTTTTCAATCGTCATCCCCGTTTATTACAACGAGCCAAACCTTCCGACGACAGTGCCAAGCCTGCTGGCATTGAAGGACGGATTGGATGGTGTTGATCTGGAGCTTATTTTTGTGGATGACGGTTCTCTGGATCAGTCATTGCCAACACTGCTTGATTTTCAGGCTCGTTTTCCAGATGAGATCAAGGTTGTCAAACTGACCCGAAACTTCGGTTCGATGTCCGCCATTCAGGCTGGATTTGCTGTGGCAACCGGCGACTGCGTGGGAATGATCTCTGCAGACCTGCAGGACCCCCCTGAGTTGTTTATGGAAATGCTTGGCTATTGGGAGAAAGGCAGTAAGGCTGTCTTTGCGATTCGCCAGGATCGGGAGGAGTCATTTCTTCAAAAGTTCTTGTCAAACGCCTACTATGCATTAATCCGTAGGTTTGCCATTCCAGACTATCCCACCGGGGGATTTGATTTTTTCCTTATTGATCGACAGGTGGTGGACGACCTAAACCGAATCCAGGAGAAGAATACCAACCTGATGTCCCTGATCTACTGGCTGGGGTATCATCCGGTGATGATTCCCTATATCCGCAGGCAGAGAACGAAAGGTGTGTCGCGTTGGACGCTTGCCAAAAAAATCAAATTATTCATCGATACGTTTGTGGCGTTTTCTTTTTTTCCGATACGGATTCTTTCCCTCATTGGGTTTCTAGTCGCCATAGGTTCGTTCCTGTATGGCGCATTCGTTCTTTTTTACTGGTATTTCTTTGGCGTCGAAGTCCGTGGTTGGGTCCCAACGATAGTCGTCCTTTCTTTCACGTCCGGTATCCAGATGGCAATGCTGGGTGTGTTAGGCGAATACCTTTGGCGGACTTTAGATGAAGTTCGCCGCCGACCGCCGTACGTGGTGGATGAGGTGTATACAACTTCACCAGAAAAAGATTCGATTGGATCTAAAAAGACCGAAGAGGCTCAATGACCGGGTTTTTTGCACATCAGAATTCGATTGTCGAGTCGGGCGCCATTGGGAGGGATACCCGGATTTGGGCTTTTGCGCATATTCTGCCTGGTGCCGTCATTGGAGATGATTGCAATATTTGTGATCATGTGTTCATCGAAAACGATGTTCAACTTGGGAACCGGGTCACGATCAAGTCTGGTGTTCAGCTATGGGATGGGATTCGAATCGAAGACGATGTTTTCGTCGGTCCCAATGTGGCGTTTACAAATGACCCATTCCCGCGAAGCAAGCAATATCCAGAGAAATATTCCCTGACGGTCGTTAAACAAGGCGCTTCGATTGGAGCGAATGCGACCATATTACCCGGTTTGACCATCGGTCAAAACGCAATGATTGGAGCGGGAGCGGTTGTCACAAAAGACGTGCCTCCTAATTCCATAGTGGTAGGAAACCCCGCCCGGATCGTGAACTATGTGACCGGTGATTTTCCGGCAACGAGTCGGGCTTCTCGCCTCGATGCAGGCACACAAGAACTACCCATCGCCGGAGCGCATTTGATACGTCTCCCGCAAATCTCGGATTTACGCGGTAATCTCACCTTTGCCGAGTCTCCGGGGTTGCTTCCTTTTCAGCCTCGCCGCTTCTTCCTGATCTATGAAGTACCGGGCAAGGATGTGCGCGGTGAACATGCCCATAAGGAACTTCATCAATTTCTGCTCTGTATCAAAGGAAATTGTTCCGTTGTGTTGGATAATGGCAAAGAGCGATATGAGGTCTTATTGGACGATCCGACGCTGGGATTGCACATCCCCCCGATGATCTGGGCTACTGAGTATAAGTTTTCCAGTGATGCCGCCCTGCTTGTTTTAGCATCGGATATCTATAAGGCGGAGGATTACATTCGGGATTACGGGGAATATTTGAGGTTCGTTTCTGGCATATGAAGCGGATGGTTCCTTTCCTCGATATGAAGCCCCAATACGAAGAGTTAAGAGCAGAAATGGATTCTGCGTATCACCGCGTGATGAATTCGGGGTGGTACATATTGAGCGATGAGGTGGAAAATTTCGAGAGGGAGTTTGCCCAATATGCTGGCGTGAGTCATTGCGTTGGTGTGGGAAATGGTCTTGAAGCGCTCCAAATGATTCTCATGGCGTATGGCATTGGGGAAGGGGATGAGGTCATCGTCCCTGCCAACACGTATATCGCCTCCTGGCTGGCTGTCTCCTACGTGGGTGCAACGCCTGTCCCTGTGGAGCCAAACCCCGAAACGTATAATATTGACCCTGCCCGCATCGAGCGAGCGATCACAAAACGAACCAAAGCGATCATGCCTGTGCACCTGTATGGTCAGCCATCTGAAATGGATATGATCTGCCAACTGGCGGAGAGACATGGACTGCATGTTGTCGAGGATTCTGCCCAAACTCATGGGGCGCGTTATAAGGAAAGAGTCGCGGGGGCGCTCGGTTCCGCCGCTGGTTTTAGTTTCTATCCGACAAAAAACCTCGGAGCATTTGGTGATGCCGGCGCAGTGACAACGAATGACACAAACCTTGCAGACAAGATACGCGTGTTGAGAAATTACGGCTCGCGGAAAAAGTATTTCAATGAGGTGAAGGGACATAATTCCCGGCTCGACCCGTTGCAAGCCGCCTTCCTACAGGTGAAGCTCAAGCACCTTGATGAATGGAATCTACGGCGGAAACGAATCGCGGATTTTTATCTTGAGCAGTTATCGGATATCCCCGGCCTCGTCCTGCCAAAAATCGCCATGGAGTCGACCCACGTCTGGCATTTATTCGTAATCTCCGCCACAAGCAGAGACCAGTTGCAGGATCATCTCGAACAAAACGGGGTCGGGACGCTGGTCCATTACCCGATTCCACCTCATCTTTCCGAAGCGTATGCTGATCTGAAATACTCTGCCGGTGAATTTCCGATTACTGAAAGACTTGCGCTTTCAGTTTTAAGCCTGCCGATGGGTCCGCATCTGGGGCTCGACGAGGCGGGTTACGTTGTAGAATGTATCAGGAAGTTTTATTCAGTGTAGTTGCCGTTACACAGGACGGGACTTAATGATCGTGAAGCGGTCTTTCATCCGCAGAAATGGTCTTTCCAGTATTTGATACGAAACAGCAGATAGCAATGTGGTGATGAGAAAGGCGAGAAACAGTACTGAAGCCGGGTGAAATAGTAGACGTTGTGGGTCAACAAATCGATTGGCGATGCTATATGCGATATTCACTCCCAAAAGATGATAAACATACAAGCCGTAGGAGATCTTTCCCAAATAACCGGTGATTGGGTTTCTCATCAAATTGGATAACATCCAAAATCCATTTTGCATCACGGAATAAATGATGAGGGACATGCCGATACCGACCAGGGGATACGTGAGCATCAGCTTCCATTGGACTTCGTTCACATTCGGTAGTTCAGTAACCTGCCATAAAGCAATGATTCCCACAATTAACCAGAGGATGCTCGGAATCCTTTTCAAAAAATCATCGAAGACTCCTAAACCGATAAGGATCCCTCCGATGACCGATTCGAAATGAGTGAACGGCAGGACCCAAATATCAGGGTGGTCAATATTGTTATAGATCATCACCGCCCTCGTGATCGTGCCTGTCAAAGCCATCCCTGTGAGCAAAAGCGCAACCATCATTTTTTTCATCTGGTATAACTTGCGAAGCAGCCACGGAATGACCAGATAGACCTGCTCCTCGTACGAAATCGTCCACAAGTGACTGCTGAACAGGATTACGGTGTTATATCCGTCGGAAGCTGACAGAAAATCATCCGTGAATGTCGCCAAGCCCAGGGTGCGTAAAACGACCTGCTGGTTGATTCCGTACTGATAAATTGTAAGGGAAGCCATGAGAATTACAAAGAAAAAGTACAGGGGCCAGATTCGGAATGCCCTGCGGATGTAGAAATTCTTGATGTGGACGCTTCCGGTTTCCTTGAATTCGACAAATAACAGGCGGGTGAACAGGAAGGCGGAAAGGCACAGGAATAGATCCACTCCCATCCAGCCGTATTTTGAAAAGGTCCGCCAGATCTCTATTGATTTCCAAAATGGCGAATGATGTACCAACACCATGAGGAACGCGAGGAATCGCAGTGTGTCTAGTTCCGGGAAATAAAAATCTGACTTTTTCATGTGCGACGGGAATTCTACCTGTACTTTGCTGAAAACCATAGCCGGTATGTTATCATGTCGCAGAGGCTAGTTAAAAACCATGTCACCCTATCTTGCCACTCTTGTTACATTCTTGATTGCGATTGCCTTCCTTCGACTCATGGATTTTCTCGCCAATCGAGGATACATCGAAAGCAGGTTGAGTCGCAAGATCATCCATATTGGCACGGGTCCTATTTTCGTGCTGTGCTGGCTTATGTTCATCGACATTTATTATTCCCGCTGGCTTGCCGCGCTCGTGCCTTTGGTGATCACGCTTCAATTCGCTCTGGTTGGTCTGGGCTTTCTCAAGGACGAAGCCGCGGTCAAAGCCATGTCAAGGACTGGCGATCCGCGCGAGATTTTGCGAGGTCCGTTGTATTACGGGATCGTCTTCATCGCGATGACATTGCTTTATTGGAAGGATTCGCTGATTGGGATTCCCGCGTTGATGATCATGTGCGGCGGTGACGGGATTGCCGACATTGTCGGGCGGCGCGTCAATTCTCCAAAGTTGCCCTGGTCTCCCGAAAAAAGCGTTGCCGGCTCCCTCAGCGTTTTCATCGGTGGCTGGTTATTGACCATGCTCATCTTTGCCATCTACGTCTGGTTCGGTGCATTTAGCGGACCGGTGACTCGGTTTCTGATACCGGTAACCATCGTTGCAATAGTGGCAACATTGGTTGAGTCATTACCTTTCAAAGACATAGACAACATTACCATCGCTGTCGCTTGCGCATTAATCGGACATCTTGTCTTCTGAAAATAGATCCGGCATTCACCCGACTTTCTCTTCGTCTTCCTTTTTCAAAATCATCACGCGAAAACTCTCTGCATATTTCATGCCTTTGTCTTTCGCTTCTTCCTCCGCCCATTCTGTCATCCATTTGCCGACTTCGTCTACAGGGACCTGGCTCGCGTGCTGTTGCAACGCTTTGATCTTGATGTCCAGAGTATCGGAGATGTCAATCCATGTATCTGACTTTTCAGAGCCGTGAACGTACAACCGCTTGACATCGTGCGGTTCGTACCCTGCGTCGAGCAAATCGGTGAAGATGAGACGCGTCCCTGCCGAAGGGAAGACTGCCTCACACGCTGCCTGCGCCGCCGCACGGTGATCGGGATGGTTGACGTACTCGTTCCCATAAAACCACGCTTCGGGGTTCCCGCAGGTGACTGTATCCGGCTTGAATTGGCGGATGAGGCGTGTCAGGTCTTTGCGGAGTTGGATCGTCGGTTCCAGTTCGCCATCAGGGTAGCGTAGAAATATCGTTTCTTTGATTCCCAACACGGCATTCGCCGCGAGTTGCTCCTTCTCGCGCAAGTCGGCAAGCTCTTTTTTATATTTGCCGTCTTTTGAAGGATCGTTCGAGCCCGAGTCGCCGCTGGTGATGACCACGGAAATGATCCCGCACCCGGCGCGTGACCATTTGGCGAGCGTGCCGCCGATGGAAAATTCCTGATCATCCGGATGCGCATGGATGCTCATGGCGATCTTTGGGATATATTCTTCGCTCATTTTGTTTTCCTTCCAACAACCAGCATCTTGTTTTGAATTTTGAATACTTTGAAAAAGATTTTCACAAATGGCAACAGCAAATTCACAGCCACTTGCGATCTAAACAGTTTTTTCAAATAAAACTCGTACGGGAAAGACAGCTCATGAAACTTCTGCAGTTCCAACACTTCACACCCAACGGACTCAAAAAGTTGCTTCATTTCGCTGGTTGAAAAAATTTGTTTATGCCCAAACAAATGCGACGAGTACATCGCGTTCAGGAATGTGGGAAATCTGCCGCCTGTGAGTTTGTAGGTGAATTCGCCGAAGCGGTGATAGAACCCATCGCGGCAGGGTGTGTCGATCAACAACAGCCCGCCATTTTTCAATACATTCGCCGCGGACTGCAACGTTTGCATTGGGAAATTCACATGCTCGATCACATCCCAGAGAGTGACCGCATCGAAATGCTTTGTGTAGCCCTTTTGCCAAAAATCACTTTCGATGGGGTGTTTGTGGATTTCAAGCCCGTGTTTTGTTTTGGCATATTGTGCGCGGCTGTCGCTCAATTCGATGCCCACGACATCTGCACCCTCCTGTTCTAAAAGGGAGAGGAACAATCCGCCGCCACAGCCGATATCGAGCACTTTTGCTTGTCGGAGGGGGAGATGTTTTTGTAGAATGCCTGACTGGTTGGAGAATTTTTTCGCATTGGCTTGCAACTGCGTCTCGATGTACGCGGCAACTTCACCCGTC
>Ga0209172_10006276_pt1 | contig 13405 bp, 13 predicted proteins | sample LarsenN4metaG_FD_184113 | JGI IMG/M metagenome (GOLD analysis project Ga0209172, IMG submission 184113) | Hot spring sediment bacterial and archeal communities from British Columbia, Canada, to study Microbial Dark Matter (Phase II) - Larsen... ... | reverse complement strand
AGGCTGGCCGCGCACCTGGCCGTGGAGAGTCCGCAGGTGACCGCCGACATCGTGGAGGCCACGGAGTTCCCGGCGCTGGCCCAGCGGTTCAATGTGTACGCCGTCCCCAAGACCGTGGTCAACGACACCCACGAGTTCGTCGGCGCGCTGCCCGAGGCCCACTTCGTCGCCGCGGTCGCCCGAGCCGCGGGAGGCGAGGCGCAGGTGCCCGGAGAGGAAGCTCCGGCCGAGGCTGAGGCCACGCGGCTCGACCCCGGGCCGCGCAGCGGGACCTGACTCCACCCCACAGCCCGAGCTGAACCCCCGCCCCGGTATCTCCGGCACCCCGTTCCTCAGGCAGGAGGGGGGGCGGACGGACCCGAAGGCCTATTCTTACCGAAAGACACCGCGTCGCATCCGATGTGCGCTCTCGCGGACGTCGTCCGCGGGGCGAGGTGTCTCTACGGGAGGGTCCAGGGTGAGAGAGGCTCGCCGGCATGCCCGCCTCGGGCAGTTGCTGACGGAGTCGGGGGCCATCACGACGGCCGCGCTGGACCACGCCCTGCGGGAGCAGCGCGAGAGCGGGGGACGGTTGGGCGAAGTGCTGGTGAGCCTGGGCCTGACGGCGCAGGAGCAGGTCGCCTCCGCGCTGGCCCGCCAGCTCGGCCTGGAGTTCGCGCCGCTCGCTGACATGATCCTCTCCAAGGAGACACTCCTGTTGGTCCAGGAGCCCCTGGCCCGCCGTCACCAGGTGGTCCCGGTGCGTCTGGACGACGGCGTGATGGTCCTGGGCATGGTGGATCCGCTGGACGTCGTCGCCCTGGATGACGTGCGCCGGGCAACGGGTCTGCTGGTCAAGCCGGCGGTGATCACGCCGGAGGATTTCTACCACGCCCTCAGCCAGTACCCGGGCGATGCGGTCGATCGGATCCTCGGCGAGATCCATGCCGAGGCGCCGGTCCTGGCGGAGGACTCCCTGGAGTCCCTGCAGGCGATCTCCGCCCAGGTACCGGTCGTGCGGCTGGTCGATCAGATGATCCGCCAGGCCGTGCGCCAGGGGGCCAGCGACATCCACGTGGAACCGCAGGAATTCCAGACGCGGATCCGCTACCGCATCGACGGTCTGCTCTATGTGACGATGACGCCGCCCCGGCACATCCACGCCGCGCTGGTCTCGCGGCTCAAGATCATGGCCCGCCTGAACATCGCGGAGCGCCGGCTTCCCCAGGACGGACGGATCGAGATGCGCGTGGACGACCGGGACATCGACTTCCGCGTGGCCACCGTCCCGACGGTGTGGGGGGAAAAGGTGGTCCTGCGGATCCTGGACAAGAGCGGCGCTTTCGTCGGTGTGGAGAAGATCGGGCTCCTCCCCGAGGACTTCCCCCGGTTCGACGGGTTGATCAGCAAGCCCTACGGTATCATCCTCCTCACCGGGCCCACCGGCAGCGGGAAGACCACCACGTTGTACGCCATCCTCAACCGCCTGAACCGCTCCGACGTAAACATCACGACGATTGAGGATCCGGTCGAATACCATCTTCCGGGCATCGCTCAGGTGCAGATCAACCCTAAGGCGGGGGTGACCTTTGCCACGGGGTTGCGCTCCTTCCTGCGGCAGGACCCCGACATCATCATGGTCGGGGAGATCCGCGACGAGGAGACCGCCCGCATCGCCACCCACGCCGCGCTGACCGGGCACCTGGTCCTCTCCACGCTGCACACCAACGACGCCCCCGGCGCGGTCACGCGGCTGGTGGACATGGGAATCGAGCCCTTCCTCGTCGCATCCTCGGTGATTGGCGTGATCGCGCAGCGCCTGGTCCGGGTGCTCTGCCGGCGGTGCCGCGAACCCTATCAGCCGACCCCGGAGACCCTGCGCGGGCTGGGGCTGGATGGCGCCGCCGGGGGTGACCTGACCTTCTACCGGGCCGTCGGCTGCGAGTTCTGCAACCGGACCGGGTACAAGGGACGGACCGGCATCTTCGAGATCATGGTCCTGGAGGACGTGGTGAAGGACCTGGTCGTCCGCCACAGCGCCAGCGGGAAGATCAAGGAAGCGGCCGTGGCGGCCGGCATGCGGACCCTGCGTCAGGCCGGACTGGCTAAAGTGGTCGATGGTACGACCAGCCTGGAAGAGGTTCTGCGCGTGGCGTTCGTCGAGGAGGCGTAAGCGGCCGGTTAGAGGTCTTCTCCGTCCGGGTCCTGGCCATTGTGCATGGGCCCGCCGTTCCCTTCCAGTTCCAGGACCACCGCCGACTTCAGGCGTCGGGCGATGGCCACGCCCAGAGGGGTCAGGGTGTAGCGGACCTGGCCGGTGCTCTGCTCAAAATTCAACAGGCCGTGGAGGCGGCCGTGCCAGCACCCCCGCGAGACCTGCAGGTCGTTGAGGCCGGTGAGGATCTGGATTTCGCCGTGCGTCAGGGCGTGGCGGAACCAGGCCTGCTGCTCGAGCAGGGTCAGGGCGATGCGCTCCGCCCACCCGTTGATCAGATTCCCCGGCGTCTTTGGTACGGCCATGGCCGCCTTCGCTCCGTCAGCGGGAGCATGCCCCATCCCCCGGGGGCGTAGACCTGGCCCGGGGCCGGTCTGCGGGCGGACGACGATGCGGGCCATCCCCGGTGCCTAGCCGCGCAGGGCCAGGAACACGCCCAGCAGGACTCCGACGGCGAACGCCGCCAGGATCAGGTAATCCACCCGGTACCGGTCGCGCGGCCTGCGTTCCTCGCGGGGCATCAGCCGCGTCATGACCCGCTCCGGGGGGACGATGGTACTGCTGCGGGTGAAGGCCGGTTCTGCCTTCATCCCAGACCCCCTTCAGTCGATTATGCTAGTCGGAGATTGTGGACTGCCTTACTTGGCTGCTTCCTGTCGCTTTCCTGCCGGGAAGGGGGAGATCCGAGGGAATTTTCCTGTCACTAGATATTGCTAGCCGGAGCTGGCCTGCTGGGCCTGCCCATCCGTCGAACCCCCCGCCGCCTCGGCCAGGCGGCGCAGGACGAAGAGCTGCGCGGCGTGGTAGGTGTCGTGGGTGGCGATATCCACCAGCAGGTCGAGGACGCTAACCCCCCGGGCGACATGCTCGTCCAATCGGCGGGGGGTGAGGCGGCGGAGCGCCCGCATCATCCGCCGGTGGGCCGTCGCGAGGTCGTCCCGGGCCTGGCGCCACCCCTCCGCTGTGGGGGCCGGCGACCGCCAGTTCAGCTCGGGGTCGAAGACCCAGCGCTGCCCGGTCAGGTGGGCGGTGACCGCGTCCTTCCAGTAGGCCATGTGCAGCGCGCTCTCCGCGATGGTGTGCTCCCCGGGATGACGGACGTGCGCCGCCTCGGCGCTCACGCCGTCCAGCGCCCGCCCCGGCCCGGATCCGGCCCAGTTGCCCCGGCGGTAGGTCCGGTCACAGCGACGGATCAGCCAGCGCAGGATATCGCCGGCCTGCCCGCCACCCCGCCGCTGGGGTCGCACTCTCCTGCGTTTCACTCCGCGCGCCACAGGTCACCCCCCGCTCGCTTCCATGTTCGCGGCCTGCCGGCTGCGGCAACGGTGGGGCCGCCGCGCCGGTGCCCAGCCCGACGCGGGCGCCGCGGCGCCCACAGAGCCAGCACGAGTCCGATGCCGGCGGAGAGGCGTCGTGCCCCGATCAGTGCGGCTGCCCGGGTGCGCCGATCCCTGTGAGCGCGCTCGCTACTAGCATCAGTCACATCGGACCTCTGGACGTCTTACCGGAAGGGTGGTGCGGAAGGGGGGATTCGAACCCCCACGGGGTTTCCCCCACAGGCTCCTGAGGCCTGCGCGTCTGCCAAGTTCCGCCACTTCCGCGCAGTTCGGGATTGAAAGACGGCAGCGCGACCGCCACCGTCATCCACACCATACCCGCCGCCGCTGCGCCAGTCAACCGGAGAGGGTTCGCCCGCCGCTGCGGGAATGAGTGGCACCAGGGGAGAGGCAGCTGGCCTATACTGGAGGGCACCGTGCCGCGGCAGGGCTCTTTCCAGATCGACGCGTTTCTGACAGCACTGCAGCAGGATCGCGGCTACGCGGGCCAGATTGTCCACCGTCGCACGCTCCCGGCGCGGCCGGCGCGCTACGCCCCGCTGGTTCCTCCGCTGCCAGCCGTGCTGCGCCGGCGCCTCGCCGCGCTGGGCGTTCGCCGCCTCTACGCGCACCAGAGTGCCGCCGTGGATGCGGTGCGCCGCGGCGAGCACATCGCCGTGGTGACCCCCACCGCCAGCGGGAAGACCCTCTGCTACAACCTGCCGGTCCTGGAGCACCTGCTCGAACACCCCGACGATCGCGCGCTCTACCTGTTTCCCACCAAGGCGCTGGCCCAGGATCAGCGCGACGCGCTGGAGGAGTTCGCGCTCGCGGATCTGCGCCTCGGCGTCTACGACGGCGATACCCCGCCGGAGGAGCGCCGGCGCATCCGGGCAGGGGTGCACATCCTGCTCAGCAACCCCGACATGCTGCACGTGGGCATCCTCCCCCAGCATTTCCGCTGGGCCGACCTGCTGCGGCGGTTGCGGTTTGTCGTCATCGACGACATGCACATCTACCGCGGGGTCTTCGGATCGCACGTGGCCAACATCCTGCGGCGGCTGCGCCGGGTGTGCGCCCTGCACGGGTCCCGGCCGCAGTTTATCTGCGCCTCCGCGACGATCGCCAACCCGCAGGAGTTTGCGGAGCGGCTGCTGGGGCTGGGGGTCACGGTGATCGGCGAGGGCGGGGCGCCGCAGGGCCCGCGGGAGGTCGTCCTCTGGAACCCGCCGTTTCTGGACCAGGCGAAGCAGAGCCGCCGCAGTGCCTACAGCGAGGCCACCGGACTGTTCAGCGCCCTGGTGGCGCGCGGTGTACGGACGATCGCCTTCACCAAAGCCCGCAAGATCACCGAACTGATTTTTCGCTACGCCGCCGCGCGGCTGGCGCGCGCTGCGCCGGAGGTCGTCCGTCGGATCAGCGCCTACCGTGCCGGCTATCTGCCCGAGGAGCGGCGCCAGATTGAGCAGCGCCTCTTCAACGGCGACCTGGTGGGCGTCGTCTCCACGAGCGCCCTGGAACTGGGGATCGACGTCGGCGGCCTCGATGCCGCCCTGCTGGTCGGGTTCCCGGGCACCATCGCCAGTACCTGGCAGCGCATCGGCCGGGCCGGGCGGGGCCGCGCCCCTTCGCTGGCCGTGCTCATCGCCCTGGAGGATGCGCTCGACCAGTACCTGATGCGTCACCCCGACTACCTCTTCAGCCGTCCGCATGAGCACGCGGTGATCGATCCGGAGAACCCCTACATCCTGGCGGCGCACCTGCGCTGCGCGGCGGCGGAACTGCCGATCGGAGAGAGTGACGGCGAGCTCTTCGGGGCGCGCGCGCCGGAGGTAGCGGAGATCCTCGCGGAGCACGGCGACCTGGTCCGGCGCCGGGGACGCTGGTACTGGGCGTCGCCGCGGCGCTACCCGGCGAAGGAGGTGGAGGTGCGCGCCGCTTCCGGGGAAATCTACCGGATCATCGATACGGCGGCGGGACGGCTGCTGGGAACCGTGGACGCGGCCCGGGCCTTCGAGCAGGTGCACCCCGGCGCGATCTACCTGCATCAGGGGCAGGCCTACGCCGTGCGCACCCTGGACCGCTCAGAGCATGCGGCCTACGTCGCTCCGCACCCGGGCGACCACTACACCCAGGCCCGCAGCCTGACCGACGCCGAGATCCGCCGCCCCCACCAGGAACGGCCCTTCGGGCCGACCCGGGCGTGGTTCGGGGATGTGGACGTGACGAGCCAGGTGATCGGCTACGTGCGCAAGCAACTCTTCACGGAGGTCACACTCGGCGCCGAGCCGCTGGACCTGCCGGCGCAGACGCTGGCCACGACGGCGCTCTGGTTGACCATTCCCGGGGACCTGGTCCGCGAGGTCGCTGACCGCGGCCTGGACCTGGCCGGGGGGATCCACGCCCTCGAGCATGCGGCCATCGGGCTCCTGCCGCTCTTCGCCATGTGCGATCGTTGGGACCTGGGCGGCGTGTCCTATCCGCGCCATCCGCAGACGGAGGTGCCGACGATCTTCATCTACGACGGGTACCCCGGCGGCGTGGGAATCACCGAGAAGGGTTTTGCGTTGCTGGATGAATTGATGGCCGCCACCCTGGACGCCGTCGCCTCCTGCCCGTGCGCGGCGGGGTGCCCCTCGTGCATTCAGTCTCCGAAGTGCGGCAACCTGAATACCCCGCTGGACAAAGCCGCGGCCGTCCTGCTGCTGGAGGGCCTCCTGCAGCGTGCACCGGCCGTTGCCGCAACTCCGGGACGGGCGCGATGAGCGGACCGGCGATCGAACTGATCCTGATGCGGCAACTGGCCAGCCATCTCGTCATGCCCATCTTTGTCGTCGATCCCGAAGGCAATCTCCTCTTCTACAACGAGCCGGCGGAGCGGCTGCTCGGCCGCCGGTTCGACGAGGCCGGCCCGATGCCGCTCGCGGAATGGTCGACCGGGTTCACCCAGCGCGATGAGGCTGGAGCCACCGTGCGCGCGGAGGATCTGCCGCTGGCCGTCGCCCTCCGCGAGCACCGGCCGGCGCACCGGACGCTGTGGATCACCGGCGACGACGGCGTGGCCCGGCACCTGGGCATCACCGCGCTCCCGTTGGAGGGGGCGGGGGGACGGCACCTGGGGGCAGTGGCCTTCTTCTGGAGCCTGGACGAGCGCCCGTGATCCAGAAGCCCATCGAACTCATCCTGATGCGGCAGCTGGCCAGTTATCTGGCCACGCCGATCATGATCGCCGATCACGAGCGGACCCTCCTGTACTTCAACCCGACGGCGGAGGCGATCCTCGGCCGGCGCTTCGCGGAAACGCAGGAGATGCGCCTGGAGGAGTGGATGCAGGCGCTGCCGCTCTACGACGAGATGGGACAGTTCATCCCGCCGGAGGAACGGCCGCTGCCCACCGTCCTGCGGGAGCGGAGGCCCGTCCACCGCCGGCTGCGTCTGCGCGGTTCCGCTGGAGACCTCCGGCTCATCGAGGCGACGGTCCTGCCGCTGGAAGGGCAGGGGGGCCGCCATCTCGGCGGAGTGATCATTTTCTGGGAGTTGGACCAGCCATGAAGGTGACCTTGTGGGGCACGCGCGGCTCGCTGGCCGCGGCCGGACCGGAGACGGTACGCTACGGCGGGAACACGTCCTGCGTGGAGGTCCGGGGCGACGATGGGACGGTGCTGGTGCTCGACGCCGGGACCGGGATCCGCCGGCTCGGGGGAACCCTGGGGTCGATCGCGAGCGTCGATATCCTGCTGACCCACCTGCACATGGATCACCTGCAGGGGCTCGGTTTCTTCGCCCCACTGTATCAGCCCGGGCTGGAGGTACACATCTGGGGGCCCCCCTCGTCGACGCTGAACCTGCAGCAGCGGCTGCTGCGCTACCTCTCGCCGCCGCTCTTCCCGGTGCGGCTGCGCGAGCTGCCCTGCCGCCTTACCCTGCACGATGTCCCCCTCGGTCGGTTCCGGATCGGGGGCCTCGACCTGGAGGCGGACCTGGTCTGCCATCCCGGCCCGACGGTCGGCTACCGCATCACCGCGGGGGAGACCCCCGTGACCTACATCCCCGACCACGAGCCGGCGCTGGGGGTGCAGCACTTTCCGTCCGAGCCGGCCTGGACCTCCGGGTTCGCCCTGGCCCGGGGCGCCGCGCTGCTCATTCACGACGCCCAGTACGCCGACGAGGACTATCCCCGCTTTGTGGGGTGGGGGCACAGCGCAATCCGTGATGTGCTGGCCTTCGCGCGGCTGGCCGGGGTCCAGCGCTTGATGACCTTCCATCACAACCCGGGGTACTCCGATGACGACCTCGACCGCCTGCTCGAGGCTGCCCGCCGCACGCGCCCCCCGTTCCAGATTCTCCCAGGCCGGGAGGGGTTCACGCTCGAGCTCTAGCCGGCGCAGAGGAGACGCCGCCGGTGACGCCGTACTGATGCCCCAAGCGGCCGCCGCGGCCAAGGTAGGAGCAGAAGCGGCAGCCGGGAGGTGGAGGATGGACCGGGTGCAGCAGAACGGAGGCACGGCGGGTCTCGTCGCCGGCGTGCTGCTCGTCATCGGGTTCGCGCTCTACTATTCCCTCGGCCCCGATCTCATGGATCCTGTGAAATCGCTCCAGGTCTTCGTCCAGAAACCGGGCCTGGCGACACTGACCACGATTGTCTTCTTCGCGACCGTCGCGCTGGCGATTCTCTTCTCCGCCGGTCTGATGAACCGGCTGCGCGAGCCCGCCCCGACGCGGGCGGTGGCGCAGCTGTACTTCGCGATCATCGGGCTGAGCGCGCTCATCCTGGACGGGATCATTCGCTGGGTCGGCAGCGGGACGCTCTCGGCTGCCTCGGATCAGGTGGCCGCCGGCCACGCCTGGCTGGCGCTGACCACCGTCGCCTCGGGGGTGACCGCTTTCGGGAACGCCTTTACCGGAGCGTCGTTGCTTCTGGCCGGGTGGGCGGTGGCGACCACGGGAGCCCTGCCGGCGTTCCTGGGGTGGGTAGCGATCATCGCCGGCGTCTTCACCTGGGCCGCGGTCTTCGCCCCGACGAATCAGCTCGTGCTCCTTGTCGGGTTCCTGCTGCCGGCCGTCTGGCTGATCTGGGGCGGTGCCGCGCTGCGCCGCGCCGCCATGATGCCGATGTCCCGGCCGTCACCGATGGCCACGTCCTGACGCGGGAAGATCCCAGAGATGCTGCGGGCCTGCGCCATGCGCGCAGGCCCGCGGTGTTTCTGCGGCCGGTGCCGGATCAGCGCCCGGCGCGGCCGGCTTCCACGGTGCCCCGGGTCAGCCGGTGGGCCAGCAAGATGGGGATGAACGTTGTCACGATCACAAATAGGGCCGCGATGTTGGTCACCGGGCGCTGCCGCGGCTTGGTGAGCTGATTGAAGATCCAGATCGGCAGCGTCTCCTGCTGCCCGGCGGTGAATGTCGTGACGATGATTTCGTCGAAGGAGAGCGCAAACGCCAGCATGCCTCCGGCCAGCAGCGCCGTAGCCAGGCTCGGGAGCACGACGTAGCGGAACGTTTGCCACGGCGAGGCGCCCAGGTCCATCGAGGCCTCCACCTGCGAGTGCGCGGTGCGGCGGAAGCGCGCCAGGACGTTGTTGTAGACCACGACCACGCAGAAGGTGGCGTGGCCGATGACGATGGTCCAGGTGCTGAACGGGACGCCCAGCAGGGTGATCGCCGAGCGCAGGGCGATGCCGGTGATGATTCCCGGGAGGGCGATCGGCAGGATGACCAGGAACGAGACGACCTCCCGGCCGAAGAAGCGGGTGCGGTGGACCGCCGCCGCCGCCAGCGTGCCCAGGATCAGGGCGACGAGGGTCGTCAGCGCGGCCACGCGCAGCGAGAGGAAGAGCGCCCGCCAGATGTCCTCCCGCGCCCAGGCCACGCGGAACCACTCCAGGGTCAATCCCGCCGGCGGGAAGCGGAAGACGGCGTCCTCCGTCGTGAAGGCGAAGAGGATAACTACCAGAATGGGCAGGTGCAGGTACAGCAAAACCGCCGCCGCGGCGGCCCGGAGCCCGAAGGGAGCGCGCGTGGACGGTGCCGGGGTGGCCACTACAGCGCCTCGAACGCGCCGGCACGCTTGGCCGCGAAGAGGTAGATGCCCATGATCACCATCGGGACGACGGTGAAAGCGGCGGCGAGCGGGAAGTTGGCCGCCGTTCCCTGAAACGCCAGGACCGCCTGCCCGATGAACAGGGCCGAGTTGCCCAGCGCGTAGGGGACGACGAAGTCTCCCAGGGTCAGCGCGAACGTAAAGATCGATCCGGCGACGACGCCGGGCAGGACCAGCGGCAGGACAATCCGCCGGAACGTCTCCGCCGGATGTGCCCCCAGGTCGGCCGAGGCTTCCAGCAGCGACTCGGGCACGCGCTCTGCCGCCGCCTCGATCGGCAGGATCATGTAGGGCAGCCAGACATAGACAAAGACCAGAAACATCCCCAGCGGCGACACCGAGAGCGACGGCCCGCCGATCACGGGGAGGCCCAGCAGCCAGGTCAGGATGCCGTCCAGGCGCAGCTGCACCAGGGTCCAGTTGAGAATCCCCTCCCGCGCCAGGATGAGCTTCCACGAGTAGACGCGCACCAGGTAACTCGACCAGAGCGGCAGCAGCACCGCCAGGTACAGGAGCGTTCTCTGCCGGGGCGTCGCGTAGCGCGCCATGTAGTAGGCCAGCGGAAAGGCCAGGACGGCCGCCGCCGCGGTGACAGCCGCCGCCATGCCCGTGGTGCGGGCGATGATGTCGATGTTGGCTCCGCGGAGCAGCACGCTGTAATTAGCCAGGGTGAGTTTGCGGATGACCTGACCCGTGAAGCTGTCCAGGGTGAAGAAACTCTGCAGGATCAGCGCGAAGAGCGATCCCAGGTACACGACGCCGAGCCAGAGCAGCGGCGGCGCCAACAGCAGCAGCAGGGAGAGGCCCGGCCGCCGGTACAGGTAGATGGCGACGCGCCGGCCCAGATGCGGCGCTAGCCGGTGGTCGCCACGGGTCGATTGTGCTGCTTCGGCCATAGCAACCTCACGCGCCGCCCCCGGGCGGCCAGGACATCCATGGACGTGCTGTGCACGTTCTGCTGGGTGACCACCAGTTCCCCGCCGGGGTCCAGGTCGACGCGATAGCGCGTATGCGCTCCCAGGTAGACCACGTCGCCGATGCGGCCGTCGACCCAGCAGGTACCGTCGGCGACCGGGGTTCCCGGCTCGGCCAGCTGGATCTTCTCCGGCCGGATGGTGAACGTCCCCGCCGCACCCGTGATCGCCCGCGCGGTCGCACCGCTCACCAGGTTGGAGACCCCGACGAATCCCGCGACGAAGTCGGTCGCCGGATGTTCGTAGACCCCGGCCGGCGTGCCGATCTGTTCGATCCGGCCGTTGTTCATCACCGCCAGCCGGTCGCTCATCGTCAGGGCCTCTTCCTGATCGTGGGTCACATAGATGAACGTGATCCCGACCTGTTGCTGGATCGCCTTGAGTTCCACCTGCATCTGCTGCCGGAGCTTCAGGTCCAGGGCGCCCAGGGGTTCATCCAGCAGCAGGACCCGCGGCCGGTTGATGAGCGCGCGCGCCAGGGCCACGCGCTGGCGCTGACCACCGGAGAGCTGGGAGGGGCGGCGGTCGGCCAGCCCGGGCAGCCGCACCAGCTCCAGCGCTTCCTGCACGCGCGCCGCGCGGGCGGATTTCGCCACACCCCGGATCATCAGCCCGTAGGCCACGTTCTCGCCCACGGACATGTGCGGGAAGAGGGCGTAATCCTGGAAGACCGTGTTCACATCGCGTTCGTAGGGCGGGATGCCGGTGACGTCGACCCCGTGCAACTCGATGCGCCCGGCCGTCGGATGGTCGAAGCCCGCCGTCAGGCGCAGGCAGGTGGTCTTCCCCGACCCGGAGGGACCGAGCAGGGAGAAGAACTCGCCGTCGTAGATGTCCAGACTGACGTGGTCGACGGCGCGGACGTCGCCGAAGTGCCGGCTGACCTCAGCGAAGCGCACGGCCGGAACCTGAGCCGCTCCGGCCCGGATCCCCCCGGCTCCCCCCGTCGCCTGGCTGCTTACATCCCGCTCCCGCATGCTACTGCTCACCAGCATAGCGAAGGCCCGGTCCCTGCGGCCGGGCCTTCGGTCAGGGGACGTGGTGTCGCGATCGGGAAGCCTCAGCGGCCTCCAATGACCGCGACGTAGTTCGTTACCCACTCGTGGTAGGGGACGCACTCCTTCTGGGTGGCGCACCTGGTCTGGGGCGTCTTCCAGAAGGCGATCTTGCCGAAGTTCCCCATGCCGTTGACCTGACACCCCGTCGGGCCCAGCAGGGCGTTGTTGCGGCAGGCCGCTGGCACCGCCGGAACCGAACCGAACCAGGCGGCCAGATCTCCCTGCAGCTTGGCGCTGAGGGAGTGCTCCAGCCAGCGGTAGGCGCAGTTGGGGTGCGGGGCGTCGATGTGCATCATGGTCGTGTCCGCCCAGCCGGTGGCGCCTTCCACCGGAATCGTGCTGGCGATGGGGGCTTTCTTGGACTGCAGGAGGTTGACCTGGAACGGCCAGGAACTGGACGCGACGACGCCCTCGTTGATGAAATCGTCGATTTGAATGAAGGCATCGTGCCAGTAGCGGTTGACGATTTTCCGCTGCTGGCGCAGCAGGTTCAGCGACGCCTCGAACTGCTTGCGGGTGAGTTCGTACGGGTCTTTGATGCCCAGCGCCGGCTGGTGGTACTTGAGGTACAGCGCCGCGTCGGCGACATAGATCGGACCGTCGTAGGCTTCCACCCGCCCCTTGTTGGACTTCCCGTCCGGGAGTTTCTGCTCCACGAAGACCACGCCCCAGGACTTCGGCGGGGTCGGGAAGACCTTGGTGTTGTACATGAGCACGTTCGACCCCCACTGGTAGGGCACGCCGTAGTGCTTGCCCCCCAGGGTGTGCCAGGGCGCGTTCTGCAGGCGGGGATCCACGGTGGTGTAGCTGGGGACCAGGGCGATGTTGACCTCCTGGACCTTGCCGCCCGAGATCAACCGGTTGCTGGCGTCGCCGGAGGCGGTGACCAGGTCGAAGCCGCCCTCGATCATCAGCGCGACCATCTCATCCGAGGTCGCCGCGGTCTTCACCTGGACCTTGCACCCGGTGGCGCGCTCGAATCCCGTAACCCAGTCGTAGGCCTTGTCGGTCTCGCCGCGCTCGATGTAGCCGGCCCAGGCGATAATCGACACCGCCCCTTCGCCTTTGCCGATCGCCTGCAGCGGCCCCTTCATCTGCGCCCGCACGATCGGGCTCTGGAGGCCGCCCAGCACGAACAGGGCCATCGTGATGATGGCCATGGTCCTGCTCCCGCCTCTCATCCTCTCCCCCCCCATTCCTGCGGGGCTGTCGCGCCCCCGATCCCCCGTGGTGATTGCCCGTGGGTTCGTGCCTCTCCGGGGAAAATCCTGCCGCCCCAGGCCTGCATGTACCTGGGCTTAAGTTTCCTGTATGATACTGCAGACCGCGATGAGCCCCCGGACGCGCCAACGTCCCGCGACCCGCCGGCTGCGTCTGCCCACGCTGGGCGCGCGGCTGCGCCGGCAGCGGCAGGAACTCGGGCTGACCATCCACGACGTGGCCCGGCGGGCTGGCCTGACCGAGTCTTTTATCAGTCAACTGGAGCGCAACCGGGTGAACCCCTCGGTGGCGTCCCTGCAGCGGATCGCCGGCGTCCTGCGCACGCCGCTGGGGCGCTTCTTCGATGAAACCGGTCCGCCCACCGGCCGCGTGGTGCGCCGCGCCCAGCGGGCGCGGCTGACCTACCCGGGCCTGCGGGCTACGGATTACCTGCTCTCCCCCGACTTGAGCGGGAAGTTGGAGGTCATCTGGGCCGAGGCCGACCCCGGTGGGGGCAGCGGCGCCCAGCCCTACACCCACGCCGGGGATGAGGAGTGCGTGGT
>Ga0209172_10006272_pt1 | contig 13411 bp, 16 predicted proteins | sample LarsenN4metaG_FD_184113 | JGI IMG/M metagenome (GOLD analysis project Ga0209172, IMG submission 184113) | Hot spring sediment bacterial and archeal communities from British Columbia, Canada, to study Microbial Dark Matter (Phase II) - Larsen... ... | reverse complement strand
CCTTGTTGGGCCAAACCCGCAGCCAGTTACGCAGCACCCAGAGACGCCCCGAGTTGCTTCAATCCTTCTGGAAACAAACAGGCCTGGCTTGGCCTTAGATTGTTAACAGGCTATGCGAAGCTCAGTAATCACGCTAATGACGCAAATTCGCCATGCGCTGGCGAAACCTTGCCACACACTCGCGGATTCCGGCGGCATGATCCAACTCCGGCTTGACGTAGGGAAAGTCGTACCAAGGGGTCATGCCTGTCAAATCGGTTATCACCCGGATTTGTCCGCTTGTTCCATCGCCGGAAGCGATGCCCAGTGTGGGTATTTCCAGGGCGCGGGTGATGCGCTCGGCCACCGTGGCGACGACGCACTCCAGGACGATGGAAAAAGCCCCCTCATCCTGGAGCAGGCGGGCGTCGGCCTCGATGCGCGCGGCCTCGGCCTCCAGCTTGCCCTTTTTGCGATAAGCGCCTTCCTCGCGCACGTGCTGGGGGAGCATGCCCAGATGGCCCTGAATCTCGATCCCCGCGGCGTGCACCGCCCGGATTTGCTCGAGAATCTCGCTTCCGCCCTCCATTTTCACTGCGTCCGCACCGGCTGCCACCAGGGCCCGGCTGTTCGCCACGGCCTGCGCGGGAGTTTCGTAACTGTGATAGGGCAAGTCAGCCGTGATGAGCGCGTTCTTCCGCGCCCGCGCCACCGCGCCGGTGGCACGGAGCATGTCCTCCATGGTGACGGGGGTGGTGTCTTCAAAGCCCAGGACCACCATCCCGAGCGTGTCGCCCACATGGAGGATGTCCACGCCGGCCTCATCCAAGTGGCGCGCGGTGGGGTAGTCGTAGGCCGTCAGGGCCAGCAAAGGGCGTCCCGCCGGCCAGCGGCGCACCAGGTCACAAGTCAGTCGATCTTCCGGCATGATTCGGCTCCGGGACGGGATTGGGCCGCCCGGATCAAATCTTGAATCCCCACCCCCCCGCCGGGAAGCACGAAATCGGGCAGCAATTCCGCCAGGGGCAGCAGGACAAAAAGCCGCCCGTGCAAGCGGGGATGCGGCAGGATGAGCCGCGGCGTGGACAGGACTTCGTCCCCGGCAAAGAGCAGGTCGAGATCGATGGGCCGGGGGGCGTTGACCGGGCGGACGCAGGCACGCCCCCGTTCCAGTTCATACGCCTGGAACTGGTCCAACAGCCTGAGGAGGCTGCCCTCACGCCGGATCAGCGCGACAGCGTTCAGGAAGAGTCCCGAGCCCGGCGGGCAATCCACCGGGGTGGATTCGTAGATGGAAGAAAAGCGGGCGCCGGGATCGATCTCCTGGAGCAAGGCAAAGGCTTGCCGCAATTCCTCCCCCCGGTCCCCCAGGTTGGAACCCAAGCCGATGCCCACATCCCCTCTATCAAGAGGGGCAGAAAGGCCCGCAGGGCCGCTTCCGGGTGTGTTGGGGGGGAGTTGACCACACAGCCCAGCGTCCGGCTGTGCCTGAGCAAGAGGGGCAGAAAGGCCCGCAGGGCCGCTTCCGGGTGTGTTGGGGGAGGGTTGACCACACAGCCCGGCGTCCGGCTGTGCTTGAGCAGGAGGGGCAGAAAGGCCCGCAGGGCCGCTTCCGGGTGTGTTGCTGGCCCCGGCCAGCTTCCGCTGCACCCAATGCCGGATGCTTTGCACAACGTCTTCCGTTTGCCAGCGGGCTTCAACTTCCCGGAATCGCAGCACGGAAACGCCCAGCCTGCGGAGGCGTTCGTCCCGGACTTGGTCTTCCCCAATCCGGCCGGCATGAGATGCCCCGTCCAACTCCACATTCAGCGCCACGGACGGGGCAAAAAAATCCAGGATGAAGCGGTCCAGCGGTTTTTGCCGGTGGAAATCCACGCCAAAAACCTGGCCTTTCTTCAGATGCTTCCACAGTGCGATTTCTCCGGGCGTCGATTGGTTTCTCAAGGCACGAGCCCGCGGCACCAGCCTGGGATCGTAGCTCCACCTCACGGCATGAAGAGTAAGGAAGGGTGGCCCATCCTGCAACCGCCCATCCCCTCTATTAAGAGGGGCAGAAAGGCCCGCAGGGCCGCTTCCGGGTGTGTCGGGGGAGAGTCGAAGCAGAGAACGAAAAGGCAGAAAGGCCCGTAGGGCCGCTTCCGGGTGTGTCGGGGGAGAGTTGAAGCAGAGAACGAAAAGGCAGAAAGGCCCGCAGGGCCGCTTCCGGGTGTGTCGGGGGAGAGTCGAAGCAGAGAACGAAAAGGCAGAAAGGCCCGTAGGGCCGCTTCCGGGTGTGCTTCCGGGGAGCCACCCCAGGATTCAACTGCAACTCGCGTCCGTTGTTTTTTTACTATGCAGCAGAGGATCCCACCACACACCCCGGCGTTCGGCTGCGCCTCACGTCCGCCCCTCTTGATAGAGGGGAGGGGGAGGGGGGCTAGTGCTCCAGTCCCAGCACCTGGGCCATGGTGTAAACCCCGGCGGGCTTGCCCACCAGCCAGCGCGCGGCGCGCAGGGCGCCGCCGGCGAAAGTATCGCGGCTGGATGCCTTGTGGGTGAGTTCCACCCGCTCGCCCTCGGTGGCAAAAACCACGGTGTGGTCGCCCACCACATCCCCGCCCCGCAGGGCGTGCATGCCGATCTCATCGGCGGTGCGGGGGCCGGGCTCGCCACTGCGCCCATCGCGCACCAGTTCCGCATAGGGACGGCCCTTGACGGCGCAGAGCACCTCCGCCAGCGAGCGGGCGGTGCCGCTGGGCGCGTCTTTCTTGTGGCGGTGGTGCATCTCCACCACCTCCTGGTCGTAGCCGCGGAGGATTTCCGCCGCCTTGCGGGTGAGGTAGAACAGGGTGTTGACGCCGACCGAGTAGTTGGAAGCCAGGATCATCGGAATCTGCGCTCCCAGGGCCAGGACGTCCGCGCGGGAGGCCTCGCTGTGGCCGGTGGTGCCGATGGCCAGGGCTTTCCCCTGGGCGGCGCAAAGTTTAGCCACGGCCAGTGTGGCGCTGTGGTGGCTGAAATCGATCACCGCATCGCAGCCGGCGATGGCATCCTCCAGGCGGTCTCCCTGGTCCACCTCGCCGGTGATTTCATATTCCGCCGAATCCCGGGCCAGGCGGATGATCGCCTGCCCCATGCGGCCCCGGGCCCCCACCATGATGATCTTGGTTTTCTTCACTCTGCGTCTCTGCGTTAGTTGGCTTCTGCCGTTCTCAGCGTGGCAAAGAGCTTCTCCCGGCTTGCGGGCAAAAGCGGGGCCAGGGGAGGGCGGACTTCTTCGGTCATCCAGCCTTTGGCGGCCATCGCGGCTTTCACCGGGACCGGATTGCTCTCGATGAACAGATCGGTGAAGACGCCGTAGTATTTCCGGTGCAGCACTTCGGCACCGGCAAAGTCCCCGCGGCGGACGGCATCCACCAGGGCCTTCACTTCGGCGGGCATCAAGTTCGAGGCCACACTGACCACGCCGCGCGCGCCCACGCTCATGAAGGGCAGGGTCAGGCTGTCATCCCCGGAAAGGATGTCGAAAGCATCGGGCAGCACCTGGCGCAGGCGGCTGACCCGGTCCACCGTGCCGCCCGCTTCCTTGATGGCAACGATGTTGGCCGCTTCCGCCGCCAGCCGGGCGGCCGTTTCCACCCCGATCTCGATCCCGCAGCGCCCGGGAATGGAATAAAGCATCAAGGGCAGATCGGTGGAGCGGGCGATGGCCATGAAATGGTCGAAAAGTCCGTGCTGGGTGGGTTTGTTGTAATACGGCGCCACGAGCAGCGCGGCGTCCGCTCCCAGTTTCTCCGCCGCCTGGGTGTATTCGATCGCCTCGGCGGTGGAGTTCGATCCCGTTCCGGCGATGACTTTGGTCCGGCCTTTGGCCTGGCGCACCGCCAGCTCGATCACCCGCAGGTGTTCATCGTGCGTCAGCGTGGGCGATTCCCCGGTCGTCCCCACCGGCACAATGCCTTCGACCCCGGCGGCGATCTGGCGGTCGATCAGCGCGGCAAAGGCATCGGCATCAACCAGTCCGTTTTTGAAAGGGGTGACCAGTGCGGTGTAAGTTCCTTCAAACATGGATTTCTCCGTCGAAGACAAAAGCAGCCGGCCCCTGGAGCCGGACGTTCTTGGCCTGGGTGGGCTTGCCATCGAAATGCACTTCCAGAAGATCACCGCCTTGGACGGCGATCTGGAGCGGGGAGCGGATGCCGAATACTTCGGCGGCCACCAGGGCCACTGCGGTCACGCCGGTGCCGCAGGCCAGGGTCTCTCCTTCCACGCCGCGCTCGTAAGTGCGGACGCGGAGCTTGCGCCCGGACAAGCGCTGGGCGAAGTTCACGTTCGTGCCGCGGGGCTGGAAGGCCCGGTGCCAGCGCAGCTCGGCCCCCAGTTTGAGCACATCGACCGCATCCACATCCTTGACCAGGACCACGATATGGGGCACGCCGGTGTTGATGGAGTGGACCTCCAGATCGCCCTCCGCGGTCGGGATGTTCTGGGACAGGGTCATCGGGCCGGGAGGCGTCAGCCCCACCCGCACTTCCTCACCCAGAAATTCCGCGGTCACGATGCCCGCGCCGGTTTTGAAAGAAATGTTCGGCTTGTCCGTCCCGGTCACCGCCTGGGCAAAGCGGGCGAAGCAGCGGGCCCCGTTGCCGCACATCTCGGCCTCTCCCCCATCGGCGTTGTGGTAGCGCATGCGGTAGTCATGCCCCGCACCCCCCTTTTCGAGGATGAGCAGGCCATCGGCACCGATGCCGAAATGCCGGTCGCACAGCCGGGCGATCTGTCCGCGGTTCAGGCGGAAGTTTTTGGCGCGGTTGTCCAGGCAGATGAAATCATTGCCCGCACCGCTCATCTTGGTGAATTCCAATCGCATACGGAAAGAATCGATCGTATCGGCGCGGACGGGAAAAGCAAGGTCCGTCCCGCGGGTGGACGGATGCTGCTTCCGCCCTTATTCTGATCCTTGATGTCTTTCCGCCTCCAAGCCCCTTACCCACCCCAGGGCGACCAGCCCCAGGCCATCGAGCGCCTCGTCCGCCGCCTGGATTCAGGGGAAAAACACAGCGTCCTCGTCGGCGTCACCGGCTCCGGCAAGACCTTCACCATGGCCTCCGTCATCCAGGCCCTGCAGCGCCCCACCCTGGTCATTTCCCATAACAAAACACTCGCTGCCCAGCTCTACAGCGAGTTCAAGGGCTTCTTCCCGGACAACGCGGTCGAATACTTCGTCAGCTACTTCGATTACTACCAGCCCGAGGCCTACATCCCCCGCACCGACACCTACATCGAGAAAGACTCCAGCATCAACGAGGAGATCGAGCGCCTGCGCCTGGCCGCCACCAGCTCCCTCCTGACGCGCCGGGATACGGTCGTGGTGGCCAGCGTTTCCTGCATCTATGGATTGGGGTCTCCCGAGGATTACCGCGGCATGGTCCTGCCCATCGCCTGCGGCCAGGCCATCTCGCGTGATGCGGTCCTGGCCCGCCTGGTCGATGTCCTCTACGAGCGCAATTCCGTGTCCTTGGAGCGCGGCCAATTCCGCGTCCGCGGCGATGTCGTCGAACTGTGCCCGGCCTACACCGAAGACGCACTCCGCATCGAATTCTTCGGGGATGAGATCGACCGCATCACCCGCTTCGACATCCTTACGGGCGACGCGATTGAATCCCTGCAAAGCGCCACCGTCTTTCCAGCCAAGCACTTCGTCACCCCCGCCGACAAAATGCGCGCGGCCATCCAGGGCATCCAGTTCGAGCTGGATGCACGCATCCGCGAGTTCGAGTCCCAGGGCAAGCTGCTGGAAGCCCAGCGCCTGAAAATGCGCACCACCTACGACATCGACATGATGCAGGAAATGGGCTTTTGCCCCGGCATCGAGAACTACTCCCGCCATCTCAGTGGGCGTCCTCCCGGCTCCCGGCCCTTCACCCTGATCGACTTCTTCCCCCCGGACTTTCTCCTCATCATTGATGAATCCCACGCCACCGTGCCCCAGATCGGCGGGATGTATGCCGGTGACCGCTCCCGCAAAATGGTCCTGGTCGATCATGGCTTCCGCCTGCCCTCCGCCCTGGACAACCGTCCGCTCAACTTCCCGGAATTCGAATCCCTCATCCAGCAGACCCTCCACGTTTCCGCCACTCCGGGGGAATACGAACTGGGGCAGGCCGGCGGCCCCAGTGCCGAGCTGATCATCCGGCCCACCGGGCTGGTCGATCCCGTCATCACCATCCGCCCGCTCAAAGGCCAGATCGATGCCACCATGTCCCTGGCCCGCGAGCGCATCGCCCGCGGCGAGCGTGTGCTCGTCACCACCCTGACCAAGCGAACGGCTGAAGACCTGAGCGACTACCTGCGGGAGGCCGGATTCAAAGTCCAATACATCCATGCCGAGGTGGATGCCATTGAACGGGTGGAAATCCTCCGCTCGCTCCGTTCCGGCGAGGTGGACGTGCTCATCGGGATCAACCTCCTGCGCGAGGGCCTGGACCTGCCGGAAGTCTCCCTGGTCTGCATCCTGGATGCGGACAAAGAAGGCTACCTCCGGTCCGAGACCTCGCTCATCCAGACCGCCGGGCGCGCTGCCCGCCACGTCAATGGCGAGGCGGTCCTCTTTGCCGATACCATCACCGGCTCCATCCGCCGCCTGATGGAAGTGACCGAATACCGGCGCGCCCGGCAAATCGCCCACAACCGGGAGCATAACATCACGCCCCGCTCCGTGGTCCGCGGAGTGCAGGAGAGCCTGCAGACCATCCTGAAAAACAAGCCGTCCGCCCCCGCATCCTCCGCCCCCCACGATCCCGCCGCCCTGCTGGCCGAACTGGAAAAAGAGATGAAAGAAGCTTCCGCCCGGCTCGAATACGAGCGCGCTGCCCTGCTGCGCGACCAAATTTTCGAACTCAAAGCCTCCCTCGGCGGCACTCCATCGGCGCCTGCCCGGCCCGCCGCGTCCCCCAAAGGCCTCTACCGCCGCGGCAGCAAGCGGCGGGGGTAGCCGGGTGTAATCACGTTTGGTGGCAATCGACTGGCTTCAGAGGAAGGCCACATGCAGGCATTCCAGCCCTGGCGCCCGAGCCTGGGGACAGTTTACCCGCCTCAGGCGGGTAAACTGTCCCCGTTATGTGCCCGCACTTGCTGCCGATTGGAATTACACCCGGGCTAGCCCCTCCCCGCCTTGGGCGGCTTGCCCTGCGCCGGTTCCTCCCGCATCATCCTGCCCAATGAACCGCAAAGGCATTGTCCTCGCCGGAGGCTCCGGCACCCGGCTCCACCCCTTGACCGCCGCTGTCAGCAAACAAATGCTCCCGGTCTATGACAAGCCGATGATCTACTACCCCCTCTCGGTCCTCATGCTGGCCGGCATCCGGGAAATCCTGGTCATCTCCACGCCCGAGGACACCCCGCTCTTCCGCAAACTCCTGGGGGGAGGGGAGCAATTCGGCGTGAAGTTCGATTACGCCGTCCAGCCCCGGCCCGAGGGCCTGGCCCAGGCCTTCCTCATTGGTGAGGCCTTCCTCGCCGGCGCCCCCTCCTGCCTGGTGCTGGGCGACAACTTGTTCTACGGCAACGAACTCCCCGCCATCCTCGAGCGGGCGGGCGCCCGCCGGGACGAATCCACCATCTTCGGCTACCGGGTGGCCGATCCCGCCCGCTACGGCGTCATTGAGTTCGATGCCCAGGGCAAAGCCGTTTCCCTGGAAGAAAAGCCCCGCCAGCCGCGTTCGAACTTCGCCGTGCCCGGACTTTACTTCTACGACGCCCAGGCCCCCGCTCTGGCCCGCTCCCTCAAGCCCTCGCCCCGTGGGGAACTGGAAATCACCGACCTCAACCGCTGCTACCTGGAACAAGGCCGTCTGCGGGTCGAGCTCCTGGGCCGCGGCACCGCCTGGCTGGATACCGGCACCCACGATTCCCTGCTCCAGGCGGCCCAATTCGTCCAAGTCGTCCAGCAGCGCCAAGGCCTCATGATCGCCTGCCTGGAAGAAATCGCCTGGCGCCGGGGCTGGCTGGACCGCGCCGCCCTGGAAGCCCGCGCCGCCACCCTCGGCAGCGGCACCTACGCCGATTACCTCCGCCGCTTGGGAGAGAGTGATGGGGGGATGGGGGGGTGAGGGATTGAGGGATGAAGTGATGAAGTGATGGTCATTACCGAACTATGCTGGCTTGTCAAAGACGAGGCAGATGGGTTTCTTGTTCTCATCAAGCCATCTGCTGGAGCGCGCTGGCTGGTCCCGCCAAAGCTTCTGCAGCGGCGGACCGCACGACGGGAAAGAGGGAAGGGAAATTCAAAGTTCAAAGCTCAAAGCAGACTGGAGCCGGGCATAGCTGCAAGCACTGTCTGCGTAGCGGAAAACGGAACGTTTTTCGTCCTCACTACCCATTCAATCCCGCTTTCCACCTCATCCCTCACTGCCCTCCTTTGCTTTGCGCTTTGAACTTTAAACTTTGAATTTCATCTCTTTCCACTGCCGCAGGCATTTCTCTATGGCCTCATGCACCTCATCCAGATGGATGCCATGGCGGGCCAGCTTGGAGGAATCCAGCACGCAGCTGGCCCGGGGCGTAGTCGCCGCTTTCTCCATGAATTCGGATTCATCCGCAAAAAACTGGAAGGCCTTGCCCTCGGCCAGTCCATGCTTGCGGATCAAATCCACCACCTCCCGGGTGGTGACGGACCCTGGATTGGTCACGTTGTAAGTCCCGAACGGGGCCTCCTGGATCCAGCACTCGCAGCAGGCGCGGACGAAGTCATCCAGCTGGGAGATGGAATTGCGCACGTCCAGCAGGCGGTCGTAGCGCATGATTTTGCTCAGGTAGTTGCGCGGGCTGTCGATTTCGTTGAAGGGGATGCGCAGGCGCCAGATGTAACAATGGGGGGCGCCCTGGAGGATTTCCTCGGCCAGGGCCTTGGTGCCGCTGTAGAAACTGCAGTTGTTGTGCCGGAAGTCGAAGTTGGGCGGGTCTTCCTCCGTGAACCCCGAGCCGTCCGGCTTCGCCCCATGGTAGATGCATCCGGAAGAGACGTGGCCCCAGCGGAGGCCGAATTCCGCGGCGATTTCCGCGATGATGCCGGGCAGGGTGGTGTTGGCCTCCAGGCAGGCGAGCTTGTGCTGCTCGGCGGCCTCCACATTCGGCTTTCCGGTGAACCCGGCGGCGTTGAGGAGGAACGAAGGCCGGACCGCCTCGATGGCCTCCCGCAGGGCATCCCGCTGCGCCCGGCGGGCCGTGGTCAGCGAGACCGTTTTGAAATCGATGTCCCGCGCGATCAGATGGCTTTGAAATGCGTTGCCGATGTAGCCCGTGCTGCCGAGGAGCAAAATCATGCCCCATCATGGCCCGCCGCCGCCTGCGGGCGAGGACAGAAATTCAAAGTGCAGAACTCAAAGCGCAAAGCGGCTTGGGAGAATGCGGAATTCGAAATTCGAAATGGGGAATGGAGCAGAGAGAAGCAAGGAGCTTCCAAGGACCAAGGACCAAGGACCAACTCCGCGAGCCGCATTCAACATTCGAAATTCAAAATTTCAAAGCCCGGGTTCCGAAATGCCCTCCTTCTTCGGGGCTGCTGTAAGGCTTGATTCTTAAGCACTTCATTCTAGGATCATGTCATAATGACCATTCACATTCCAGTTGACGAAAAATGGCTGTCCGCCGCCGGGGTCTCCCCTTCGGAAGCTGAAAATGAATTCCGCGTCATTCTAGCGACTCGGCTTTTTGAGACAGGCCGGCTGACGTTGAGCCAGAGTGCTGAAATGGCAGGTATGGATCTCTGGCGATTTGCCGATCATCTTCGATCTCAGGGCATCAGCATCACCAATCTTTCAGAAGACGAGCTGCTGGATGACCTCCGCACCGCGTGAAGCGATCCTCATTGCCGACGCCAGTCCATTGATGGTGTTGGCTAAGACAGGCCGCCTGGACTTGGTCCACCGGCTCACCCAGCGCCTTTTGGTTCCCCGAAAGGTCTGGTCGGAACTGATGTCAGGCAACCATCCCGATCAACCCACGCTTCGCAAAGTGCTTTCCTCGTTCGTGGTGGATAGTGATCCCTCCATCGCTGCGGCCTATGGCCTTTTGGTGGATGAGGGTGAAGCCGGAGCACTCGCTCTGGCGGCCCAAAACCCCGGGAGTCTCATCTTGATGGATGATGCACGGGGACGGCAGGTGGCCCTTGCCGCGGGATTCCGCGTGATGGGAACCGTCGGCCTCATGGTTCGATGTGCACGCAGGGGATGGATCGATTCCTTAGAGTCAGAACTCGATAAACTGGCCCAGGCCGGGCTCTTTCTTTCGCCACGGGTTGTCACAGAAGCCCTGCGGCGGGCTCATGAACCTCCAGATGCAGCAGAAACCGGGGTTTCGTCCTGACACGGGATGCTGGCAAGCGGGAAGGAAAATTCAAAGTGCAGAACTCAAAGCGCAAAGCGGCTTGGGCGAATGCGGAATTCAAAATTCAAAATTCAAAATTTCCCAGCCTGAGATCCGAAACGCCTTTCTGCTCTCTGCTTTCCGGCTGGAGTTTTGGCGGGGGAGAATCCAGATTGGAAATCATGAACTTGGGTGTGTTCACAGAGCAAGAGATTGAGGAACAAGTGGGCCGTGCCACGGCGCTGCTGGCCTCCCGCCCGGGGGTGAGGAGGGTCTGGCTGTTCGGCCGGGCCGGGCGCCCGGGTGCGCGCTTGGATTGGCGTTCGGATTTGGATTTTGCCGTCGAGGGGCTGCCGGCCCCGCTTCATGCAGGAACCTGGGCGGACTTGGATGGGGTTTTGAATGTTCCGGTGGATTTGGTTCGCTGGGAAGAGGCTTCACCGCTCCTGCGGGCTGAGATCGAACGGGGGCGGCTGCTGCATGAAAATTGACCCGGGGGCGGCGGCATCGCTGGGGGGCGCTCCTGCGGCACAACGCGGCGGCGATCCGCCAGTTGGAGGCTTGGCTCCCCGTGGGTCCCGGGGCCTGGGATTTCAGCCGCAAGGCCGCCGCAGGTTATGTGCTCCACAATATTTACAACGCACTGGAGAATTGCTTCGAGCAGATTTCCCGCAGCTTTGAAAACCATGTGGTCGATGACGGCAAGTGGCATGCCGAGCTGCTGGGCAAGATGTTTTTGAACATGGAGGGACTGCGTCCTCCGCTTTTCCCTTCGGAGCTTCGTCCCCTGTTGAATGATCTGAGGGGATTCCGCCATGTTTTCCGGCATGGGTATGGAATCGACTTGGATGAAGCCAAGCTGGAGCGGCTGCTGTTGGATTGGAAGAGGGGTCGGCAAGCAGTGTTGGATGCCATCGAGGCGTTTGCCGTCCGGCTGTCCAAGGTGGGATGAAGGGGGGAGGGGGGGAAGGCCCGCCTCCGGGCTGAAGCTTCGGGGTGGCAGCGGGGAGGGAAGTTCAAAATGCAAAGTTCAAAGCGCAAAGCGGGGGGCTTGGGAGAATGCGGAATTCAAAATTCGAAATTCGAAATGGGGAATGGAGCAGAGGCCACCCTCTTCTCACTCCTCGCTTCTTCCCCATTGACGATGGCAATTCCATGCGTTAAAAATATGCGTTATGAGGTTGTTCTCGATTATGGAAGCTCAGCACAACCTCGCCCAAGTCCTCCGGGTAGTGGATTCGGGCCAAGGCGTTGGCATCACCCGCCGAAAGAAACTGGTGGCCCAAATCATTCCGGTCGAGCGGCCTGTGGAGTTTCCTGATTTTACGGCCAGGGCCTGTCAAATTTGGGGCAAGAAGTGGACCGGAGCCTCCTCGGAGGCACTCTTGGACGAAACACGGGGTGAGCGTTGAGGGCCTACTACGACACCGGCATCCTGCTCAAACTCTACACCGCCGAGCCCCAGTCAGCGGCCATCCAGAAATTCGTGGAAAAGCGGAAAGAAAAACTCGGGGTGACCGATCTCCATCTGGCGGAGTGCGCTGCCGCACTGAGATTGAAGGAATTCCGCAAGGAGTGCAGGCGCGTGCAAGCCTCCGCAGCGCTTTCTCTGATCAACGAGGACCTGAAGACCGGCGTATTGGTGCGAGTGGATTTGAACTGGGGTGAAGCCTGGGAAAAGTGCCGTGCCCTGGCGGATCAATTCGCTGCGGAAACGGGGGCACGCACCCTGGACACCCTGCATGTGGCCGCGGCCCGGCTGCTGGAAGCAGGGTCATTGGTCACTTCCGACCGGCGGCAAATCCTCCTGGCCCGGCGGGCCGGACTCACAGTCGTGGACCCCCTGGCCAGGCCTTGAATTCAAGTTCCTTGCGCGCTGAAGCTTCGGTGTGGCGGCGGGGAGGGAAGTTCAAAATGCAAAGTTCAAAGCGCAAAGCGGCTTGGGCGAATGCGGAATTCGAAATTCGAAATGGGGAATGGAGCAGAGAAGCGAGGAGTGAGCGGGGGTAGGGGGGTGGATCGGAATTCAAAATTTAAAATTCTAAATTCAAAATTTCAAAGCCCGTGTTCCGAAATGCCCAACCTTTATTTGTTTGCCCGGCGCTTGCTGCAGCCCTTGCGGTTCCGCCGTAGCCGCTTACGTGCAAGCCGGCGCGTGATGAACAGCCTGGGTTAACCCAGGACCTCAGAATCGACCCCAGGATTGACTTGGTCAATAATAAGGTCTAGTTGTTGGTCATGATCCAGGTCAATTTATCCGAAGCCAAGGCCAACCTTTCCCGCTATGTGCGCCAGGCCAGGGCGGGTGAAAGGGTGGTTCTATGTGAGCGGAATGTGCCGGTGGTGGAGTTGCGGGCAATCCCGTCGGGCACGCCCCTGGGGAAAAGCAGCTTTGGCCTTTCCAAGGGACTGTTCACGGTCGGTCCCGAATTCTTCCAGGCCGATGCCGATATCCTGGAGGATTTTGAACAGAGCGGGAATTTGCCGTGACACTGGGGGAGGCATTCCTGCTGGACACCTCCACGCTCCTTTACTGGCTGGCCGGCGATGAACGTGTCCCGATGCGGGTCAGGCAGGCGGTGGACGAGGCGGGCTCGCGGGTTTACTTCAGTCCGCTGAACCTGGCGGAAATCCAGATCAAATACCAGGCAGGGAAACTGCGCCTGCCCGGGACGCCCGAGGCATTTTTGAGCCAGGAACTCAAAAAATACCCTTTCCAATGGCTCGATCTAAGCGCGGAAGCCATTTATACGCTGCAAAAGCTGCCGCCCCTCCACCGCGATCCCTTTGACCGGCTTTTGATCGCACAAGCCTTGACCCTGGGGGCGATTCTGGTCACCCCCGATGAACAGATCCGGAAATACCCCATTCGCAGCCTTTGGGATTGAGAGAGAAGGAGACAGCAAAACGGCTTGGGCGAATGCGGAATTCGAAATGGGGAATGCGGAATGTCGAAGACCTAGCGGCGGGCGCAGTCAGAACATCGGTAACACTTTTGGTTCAATACATCGGTAACACTTGGTTTTAATTGGGGTTACAGTTTCTGTGGTTTGAGGTGGGTAGTCAATGAGGCCTCTTTTTGGCCTTC
>Ga0209172_10006271_pt1 | contig 13412 bp, 11 predicted proteins | sample LarsenN4metaG_FD_184113 | JGI IMG/M metagenome (GOLD analysis project Ga0209172, IMG submission 184113) | Hot spring sediment bacterial and archeal communities from British Columbia, Canada, to study Microbial Dark Matter (Phase II) - Larsen... ... | reverse complement strand
GGCAATCGTTGGCAACACTTCTTCACCAGCGCTAATCGTCACAACGGGATGTTCGGATTGCTCGAACGTCTTTTCGAATGCGAAGAGAATGTTGCGGTCATCGTCCGCAATCATGATTTTTTCAGCGGCCATGGTGAAGTTCCAAAAACTTATTGAAGTCAAAATTATTTTTAATCATTTTGACTTCAATCGTTTTGACTTTTGGTCGTGGTCACTGCAACATTATATCTTACTCAAAAAAGCTTTTTAATCGTTTTGCCCAAAATTGTTTTGCCTTAAACTTTCAAAATTTTTTCTGAGTTCTATTCTTTAAACGCTTATACCGGAATAAAAATACAAAACTTGCTGCCCTTGCCTTCCTCGCTCTCGACCGTGACCAGGCCGCCGTGCTCATTAACTACCCGCTTGACAAAGGAAAGCCCGAGTCCGGTGCCATTGATCTTCGTGGTGAAGAAGGGATCGAAGATGCGCTTGATTTGATCTGGCGCCATGCCGCATCCGGTGTCCTTGATTTCTGCAAACAAAACCGGCGTTCCTTTTTTTAACACAACTTCTTTCACGCCCAAAAACACTTGATTCGAGCGGGAGATGCCCACCTCGCCCAGATCACGCAGCTCGCGCTTCAACTTCGTCACGCCTGAACGGAGGCGGATATCACCGCGGCCATCAATGGCCTGCGAGGCATTGAGCAGCAAGTTCACCACAGCTTCTTTCGCATGGTCACGATCCAGCGGCGCTTCAGGCAATCTTGAAAAAAGCTCGACGTGCAATTGAATCTCTTTCTGAGCGAGCTGAGGTTTCACAAATTCAATGCTGTCTTGCAGAATCGCGTTGAGGTTTTCCGGTTTTTTGTTCAGCGGTGTCGGGCGCGTCAACTGCAACAAATCACTGACCACGCGCTCCATCCTTCCCACAGAATCCATGGCGACATTCAAAGATTCACGATGAGAAGGGGAAAGGCCGCCGGCTTCGGACAGCAATTGCAGAATCATGCGCACCGAGGTGAGAGAATTGCGCATCTCGTGGGCAATCACTGCCGCAATTTCTCCGGTGGTTGCCAACTTCTCCGAACGAATGAGCTGGTCTTGCAGCCTTTTCCGTTCGGTGACGTCGGTAAGAATTTCCAAAGCCGCTTCGACTTGCCCATCTTTTTTCAGAGGCACGGAGAGGTGTTCCACATAGCGCTCATCGTCTTCGGCATCCGTCCAGCGATGCAACTGGATATCCATTTGGCCGGTGCGGAATACTTTTTCCGTTGGACATCCCACACAGAGGTGACCATTGCCAATGACCTCGTGACAAGAGCGGCCAAGAAAGGCCTCAACCGGCTTGCCCGTGATCGACTGCAACGCCGCACTGGCCGAAAGGACGGTGTAATTCTTGTCGAGCAAAATAAAACCACTCGGCACGTTATCCAGAATGACTTGCAGTTTGCTCTTCTCGTCCTGCAATTCTTTCGTGCGCGCCTGCACCATTTGCTCCAACTGCTCGCGGTGTTTGGCAAGCTCAACGTCACGTTTCTCCAGCGACTCCGCCATGATATTGAACTGATAGGCCAGCGCTTCGATTTCGTCGTAGGTGTGGACATCGACGCGGGAATGATAATCGCCGTTGGCGATCACCTCGGCTTCGCGGCGCAGTTTCTGAATAGGCTCGGTGAATTGGCGCGTCGCCAAATAAGCGAGAAACAGCGAGACGAACAGAAAGAATCCGGTGACTCCGAAAAAGATTTTTTTGAATGCATTCACCGGCGCAAAAATTTTGGCTTCGGGAACACTCTTTAAAATCGTGTACTCGCTGTCAAATCCGCTTTGCCCGCCAAAGATGGGCGCGTGGGCGATCAATTCGCCGTTGGCTTCGTGAATCGGACTCGCATCGTAAGACAGCAGGCGTTGCGCCGTTCGCTCGCCGTAATCGCTTCTCAAATTCTGTGTTTCCTTGGAGGCCAAAAGCCGGTTCCAATCTTTCTTCTTCTCCGAATGATACAGATAGTAGCCCTCGGCATTGGCCAGCATCACCGTGCCGGCCGGACTGTGGGGCGTTTGCTGCTCGACGATCTCGAAAAAGCTGGGCGCATCAATGTGAAGAATGAGAACGCTGGAAAATTCCGGTTCGTAAATGGGGTAGATGCAACTGATGGCCGGAAACAGTGAATGCTCATCATCTCCTCGCAGCTCCACTGGAATGAAGGTCGCCTGGTTGGGAGGAATTTTATGCGCGAGATAAATGTAAAAGTAGGTGCCTGCCCGATTGAGCGCGGTGTCCGGCAAGGCTTCGTAGCGTCCTTGGCGCCGCGCCACGCCCAAGATTTCGTCTCCTGCGCGACTGATAAAGTTGATCTGGTGAAAAATATTTTTGCGCTGCGCAAAGGCAATCAGCTCCGGCAACAGCTCGGCTTGGGCGAGCGCAACGGTTCTTCCCTCAGATTCATTGGCGGCTTTTACAAAGCGATGAAAAGAAGAAGAGGCCGCCAAGAAGTGAACGTTGTCTTCCAATCCTTGAAAGAAAGCGGATGTCCGTTCTTTTATGGCGGACAGATCGTGGCTCAGATTCTCCACGGCGATTTGCCGCAACGATTGCACGTTCGCGGAAATTCCCAGATAGCCGACCACCAGCACCGGCAGAATTGACAAGCCGGCAAAGGCAATAGCGAGCTTGCCGCGAATTTGCAGCTTGAGCAATTTGTTGACACTGAATCGCATGGCGCTTCGATTCTTCAATAGGCTTTCTACTGCCACGGTCGAGTACACCGGCAATTATGAACGTTGCCGTGTTGGACTACATTCCCGCCGCGAGGCCGTGACACTCGTGACAACTGGTCTCCTTCCACGCCTCGCCAATGTCAACGGGATGTTTGAATTCCAATCCGGCCAAATTGGTTTCGTTCACGGTTTTGCCGTCGCCTTGTTCAATGATCAAATGGCAGACGTTGCAGTCGTGCGAGATCGTTCTGCCGTCGGCGCTTTGATGTCTGCCATCGTGGCAGCGATAGCAGCCGGCGCTGAGATAGTGGCCAATGTGATCCGGATAGGTGCGCCAGCTCGCTTTCATTTCCGGAAAGTTATTTTTGAGATAAATGTCCTGCACCCGCTTGACCGCCTCGTCAATTTGCGGCTTCTTTGCCGTCGCCATCTCCGGATAATTGCTCGCGTAGAAAGCATTGATAGTCGAGTCGATCGCCGCCAGTGCCGCTTCTTTCGTTTCGTATTCCGGCGTCAACGCTTCAACCGCTGTGGCTTTGATCGAAGGCAATGACGCATCAATCCAGCCGTAGTTCATCGCCAGGTTGAGCGAAAGGTTGGGGGGCCGGAAAATATGCGTCGGCCGGTTGTGGCAGTCGATGCAATCCATCACGCGCAGCTTGCTTTGGTCAATCGCCGCGCCGTCGGCCAAACTTGGATCGGAGGTGTAAACCGTCACCTCGCCTTTGGCGTTTGTCGACCGCACCCACAAAATCACTTCGCGCGATTCGTCCGCCGGCAAGTATTCAATTTTGTTGCTAATATTCATGTGCCAATGGATGCCGGAAGTGTGGCCAAGCTCCGGACTGCCGCCGCCGATTTTAATCAAAACATTATAAATCCAGCGCGTATTCGCTTCGTCTTTCATGTAATGCACGCGCTCGCTTTGCTTCGATCCATAAAAAGCCTGCGGCCAGTGGCATTGCTCGCAGGTTTCGCGCGCCGGCCGCAGGTTGGTGATCGGCGTCGGAATCGGCTTGGGATATTTGTTGAAGATGACCGAGTAAACTTGATACATGCCCGAAAGCTTCGATTGCACGTACCAGCCGGCGCCCGGCCCGACGTGGCAGCCGGCGCAGGTGACGCGCGCATGTGGCGAGCCTTGGTAGGCAGTATATTCCGGCGACATCACGGCGTGGCAGATTTTGCCGCAAAACGTCGTGGACTCGGTGAACTCATAAGCCTGATAACTGCCGACGCCGGTAAACAGCAAAAACAAGCTGATCACTGAAACCGAGAGCACAACCATGCGGCGATGATGCGGAATGTTGAGATCGACCCGCGGCAGACTGGGCAACGCATGAAAGATCGCGCGCCGGCGATGCTCGCGCCACATGCCGATCGGCACCATGAGCAATCCGAAAATCAAAATGGCGGGAAAAACCAGAAAGTTAATGATGCCCAAATACGGCGTGGAAGTTTCAGTAAAAAATTCAACGAGAAAAAGAAAAATGATGGCGACAAAGCTTAGCCCCGCAATGGCGGCGCCCACGATGCTGATCAAATTGTAAACCGAGCTGGGAAGCTTGCGCGTGGTATCGACAGAATTTTCCATTAATCCTTCCTCCGATGCGTTGTAGGTATTGCGATCCATGTCTTAGTTCTACTTAGGCAGATTACCCTTGGCCCGCTAAACACGCGAAAGACACTAAAAAAAGCTTTTCGCGTCTTTTCGTGTGTTTCGTGGGCAATAAGTTCGAATGTGACTAAGTAGAATTAGTCAAACACGAATAGTATAAATCGAAATTTGGAAAATTGCAACTCAAAAAAATTTTGTAGTTGGGGAATTTTGTAGTAGACCCTTCAGGGGGCAGGATGCTAATAAAAGGAAGCAGGTTTTGGTTTCATCGCAGACTTCTTGTAACGAAGAATTATGCGGTGGCTCAAATCGTCTCAGGACTTCACATCTTCTTAGTGACCGCGCCGCACGAATTCTTATATCGTTAGCCGGCGGAAGCCGTGTCGGAGTAAACGATAGCCGCTCTATTCTGCACGTCCCAGCACGTAAATCACCCAAGGGGCTATCGTGGTCTCGCTCACCCACGAGTATGCTTCGGTCTGCTTCGCCAGGGGCCTGTAGATCTTGATCGGCATCAAGCCCGCCCGCTTGTACGCTTCGTGATAATCGTCATCCGTGCAGAGGATGTCCTCGACGGGTCGCCGGTCTTCGACGTCGAGCATCACAATCAGGACCTTGTCGCCGGTTCGCGCGGTTCGATTCAAGGTGAACGCGGATAAGACGAGATCAAAAGTGTCCGCCACGCACCCGCCGAGGCCACCGTCCGGCACGAGACGATACTCTCCCTCGGGGTCGCGCTCACGAGCCCGTGCGAGCATTGGCTCCGAGATATCCACGCCCACGGTGTCGAACCCGAGCGCACGCAAGAATCGTGTCGAACGGCCGGTTCCGCACCCAAAGTCAAGAGCCTTCCTGCCTTGCACGTGCTCACCGATGATCACAGGTAGATCACGGAACGCCAGGTAGTACGTCCCAGGGAACTCAAGCTTGTCATAGGCCTCTGCACGGGCCTGATCGTCATAGACGTTGGAGAACTCTGCGGTCATGGTCTCGTGCTTGTAATCGTGTCGCATAAACCGAAAGGAAAAGCGAAGAGCCATAAGCGATAAATGAGAAAATTTTTTTAAAAGCAAGCACTTTTCTAATCGCTCGTTCAAACTTCAGTTTTCAATCCCCAGCTTTTCCATTCTCGACCGCAACGTCGAGGCATTGACGTTCAGTATTTTCGCCGCGCCTCTGATGCGCCAGCCGGTTTGCTCCAGGATTTTGAAGATGTGGTTGCGCTCCATTTCTTCGAGCGTAACGGTCGCCGGTTCCACAACACAAAAGGTTAGCTGCACTCCACCGGTTGCACAACACTCCCTTCCTTGCTATTCCAAATCCGCAGCAATTCTTGTTGAACTGCGTTTCGCATTTGCTGCTTGATGATGTTTTGGCGCAGAAAAATTAACAAGCTCAAATTGAAGCCGTTTCCCTAATGCCAATGCCGCGCGTTCTAAAGTTTGCAATGTCACAGAGCCATTATTAGGATCGAGCAAACGTTCAAGCGCGGCACGGCTCGTTTTCATGCGCTTGGCCATCGCCGTTTTGGAAACGTTCATCAATTCCATCAACTGCGCAATTTGATAAGCGATAGCACGTTTAACTGCCACGGCTTCTACTTCGGCAAGCAAACCTTCCTGGTCAAGGAACTCGTCAAAATTACTTCCAACATGTCTTTCATTCATATCTTAACTCCTTGCTTTGGATAATCGCTGTTTTGTGAGGCGCAAATCACTTGCCGGTATTTTCCGGGATTTCTTGATAAATCCGTGCAAAAGCAACATGAGGTTTCCGTGAACAGTGAAAAGCACACGAGCAATCCGATTGTCCAACTCAGATCGAACTTCCCACAAACCGGCATCTATTTTGCGAACCAACGGCATACCCAATGGCCATCCGAACTGTACGGTTTTGATGTCTTCGCCAATAATCTTCTTTGCGGCACGAGGCAAGCCTTGAAGCCATTCCCGAACTGGCTCATTTCCTGATTCAGTTTTATAAAAGTTGACTTGCAAGCGCATTCCATTGCTCATAAAACCAATGTACCATTTTTGATACTCATTGTCAAGCCTTAAAATTATTTCCCTGGCGTCGAGGCATTGACGTTCAGTATTTTCGCCGCGCCTCTGGCGCCGCTGATGCGCCAGCCGGTTTGCTCCAGGGTTTTGATGATGTGGGTGCGTTCCATTTCGTCGAGCGTAACGGTCGCCGGTTTGCTGTCGCCGCGCTCGCGGAGGAGCCAGTCATCCAACTTGAGCTGCTTGCCCTGGCTCACGATGACGGCGCGCTCGACGACGTTCTCCAGCTCGCGCCCCGATTCATTATTTTGAAATTTTTAAAAGTAAAATCGGGGACTGGCCAATCATAATCTTGGAGCGTGGCAATCACGTGCTGCGAAACCGCCTCGACGCGCGTTTGCCGGTGCCGAATAATTCCAAACTTGCTTTGCAGACTTACAGTGTTTCTCAAATGCGTGAATAGAATCTGTAGTCCTACCCCTTGTGGGGTACTTTTTAAAATCCGAATTAATCGGTGTTGAAAGCGACCCACAAGGGGTCGGGACTACGTTTTCCTACACACGCAAACGAAAATCGCGGTAAGGGAGCAACGCCCCCATCACTCCAACAATCCACCACTCCATTACTCCAACCTCATGCCGTCCGTGCCTCCTCCCACGGCGGCAATATAGTAAACAAAACGTAGAGAATCAAGAGCGGCAGCAGCAAAAGTCCGAGGGAGGCTAGCAAGCCTTCGAGGCCGAAGAAGGTCATTTTGTAGGCGGTGAGGCCGGCAAAGCTTTTGGAAAAGAGCTGGCCGCCGACAACGACGTTCCAGCGCGTGGAGAAAATGCCGACTTGCACCAACAAGGCCGAGACAAAATAGACGAGCTTGCGCAGCTCTTCGGGAACGCGGAACAACTTGACGGCGGCGATGGCGCCCAGCGGCACGATCATGCCGATCAGCAGTTGGATGACGATGAGGCTCACAAATAATTTTCCCGAAACCAACGCTGCGAGTATCTTGATGGATTCCTCGGATTCATAAATGCGGTGAATGAAGTCCAGCGTCTCCAGAGAAAAATCCACGATCATGGCATAAAACAAATAGCTCGCCAATTTGTCCAGACATTTGATGTCGATCGCTTTGGAGCGGATCGGCGTCACGACCATGTAGATGAGCAAGACCAACGCGATGCCGGAGACAATGGCGGAAAACAGAAACACGATGGGCATGAGCACGCTCGACCACCACGGGTTGGCTTTCACCGAACCGAAGATGAAGCCGACGTAGCCGTGCAGCAAAAACGCCGAGGGAATGCCGATGACAGTGACAAATTTCACCGCCTTTTTGTCGAAGCTGAGGGCGCGTTCGGAAATATCCGTCGAAAACAGCGAGACGATTTTGTGAATCCACTTGCGCCAGCCTTTTTCTTGCGCGGCCCACGCGACGAGGTCCCGGCGGTAATCAAACCAAATTTCCAGCAGGAGCACCGCCATCAAATACCACGCATAGACAAATCCAAACATCGCCATCGCCGAGGCGGTGTTGGGCGTCAAAAATATCTCAAATGATCTTACCGGATGCCCGAGATGCGCGAGCAGCGGCAGCGGCGCGACCAGCAAAAACGCCAGCGCCGTGAGCATGGCGATGCGGTACGTCGGCTGCACTTCCTTCACGTTGAAAACTTTCACGAGCGAAGCGAGGATGAACGCGCCGGCGACCAATCCCGTGACGTACGGATAGACGACGACGAGCAATCCCCAGTGCAGCTCGATCTCGTTCGGATAAATATAGCCGGTGATTTCTTTCAGCAGCGGCGTCAGATGTTTGATGATTTCGTCCATCACCGCACCTCCTTATCAAGATTGGCATAGAAAACTTTCGGCTCGGTGTTCATCGACGGCTTCAAAATGCCGATTTTGTTCATGCGCAGAAATCGCATCAGCGGACTGGATTTTTTCTTGACCTCACCGAAGATGCGCGCTTGCGTGGGGCACACTTCTACGCAGGCCGGCAGCAGCCCTTTCACGACGCGATGATAACAGAACGTGCATTTCTCGGCGGTGCGCGTCACCGGATCGAGAAAGCGCGCGCCATACGGACAGGCCTGGATGCAATAGCGGCAGCCGAGGCAATACTCCGAATCCACCAAGACCACGCCATCAACGGTTTTGAAAGTGGCGCCAACCGGACAAACCTGCACGCAAGGCGGATTGTCGCAGTGGTTGCAGAGCTTCGGCACAAAAAAGCTGCGCAGCACATTTTTGTCGCTGGCATCCTGGGTGAAACTGTCCATGGCGCCGTTCGGGCTGTCGATCAGCGTCTCGCCGTCTTCAAGAATGCGGTAGCGCTCCACCCAGGTGCGAAAGAAAAACGGCTCGCGCGGCACGCCGTTCTCGTTTTTGCAGGCCTCGACGCAGCGGCCACAGCCGATGCATTTGCTGATGTCGACGCCCATGCCCCAATTATGCTCTTCGGGATTGTCGCCGTTGCCCAAAATCCAGGCCTGCGCTTTTTTCAGTTTTTCCTGCGCGCCGGTCAAATTGGGAACGAGCAATGAGGCGAAAGAGAACAGCAGGGTTTTGACAAAATTCCGTCGCTCGTAATTTCTTTCGCCGTTATTTTGAGTTTTTGCGTTATCCATTATCGCGCCTCCGGTAGATGTGGGTAATGACATTGCCAGCAGACGTAGCGCTCGCCGTGCACGGCCATATCGATGCGCGGAATTTCCCTGGGGCTCGCGGCGTCTTGCGCGTGACAACCGCCGCACAATTCCCGCGTCTTCGGTTTGCCCGCCAAAAATTCGCGCGGATTCACCTTGTGCTGCTCGGGCGTTTCATGGCAGCGCGTGCAAGGAACGTCGAGGTGATGCGAAAGCGATTTGGTGCGCGCGATGGTGGCATGGCAGGCTTCGCACTCTTTCGGCGTTTGCGGCGGCTTGGGATCGTGCGGATGGTGGCACGTGATGCAAGGCTTGAACGGATTATGCGAGGCCGAGACAATTTGCGGAAATCCGGTGGGCCGCGACGGCAGGAATTCGTGGCACAACGGACAACGGCCCCGTTCTCGAGGCGCCGGAAGCTTCACGCTGGGGTCTTGCGTGTGGCCGACAGCAGGGCCGTGACAGACCTCGCAGGACACGGTTTTGTGATATCCGGCGCTTTTGGTGGTCACGATATCCGTGTGGCAGTCGGCGCAGGCGACTTGACTGGCGTATTGAATCGGCTGCGCCACGAGGGTATCAACCGCCGAGGCGCGGAAGTGGCCATACTTTCCGAAATCGCGAGGGATAAATATGATCAGCGATTCGCACTCGCTTCATTCTCCGGCGCTTGCTTCCGCGAGCGCGCATAGAGCAAAGAGATCACCAGCAAAACCACGCCGAGTGCGAGAAATGAAAGAATGCGATATCCCGCTTCAAGCCGCGCCATGTCCACCACAAAAACGTAGATCACCGCCAGAAAGAGCGTCAAGATCGCCATCCAGCGATACTTTTTGTTTTTCAAAATCAGGCTCATGACAAAATAAAACACCGCGGCGCCGAGCCACGACAGGCTCACGTAATTTTTCGGCACGGCATGATACAAGCCGTAAGGAATAATCACGAACGCCGAAGCGAGATAGGCGTTGCGCATCAGCTCGGTTTTCAAGGCGAGCCGCTCCGTTTTCCAATTCAGCAGACGCGCGCTTAACAATGCGACGATGGCATAGCTGGCATTCACCCCGCCGGTCGAAGGCGCCAAAATCAAATATGCCAAAAAAATGCTCAGATAGATCAGTGTGTTGGCCACCACCACAATCTTGGAACAGAACCAAATCGCCGTGGAAATCACCAGCAAGCTTTGCCAGCCAAGCCAGATGAAATATTGCGGCGTTTCAAAGCGCGCAAAAATGGCGGCGCTGAGCGCAACGTAGCCAAAACTGGCGTAGAACGAAGTCGCCAATCGGCTGCGGCGCAACACCCAACCCAGGATCGCCACGACGAGAAAGAAAGCCGAAATCAAAAAATTTAATCCGGCGCGTTCGGACGCAAAAAACGTAATCGTCACCAGGAATGCCATGCCGTAAAATCCTGCCCCGTTCAACAGCGGCAATAAAATTTTCGTGGCGTCGGTGAGCGCGTTTTCCTCGCGCAACAAGTTGGGCAGCGCAAAGATAGCCGCGTAAATAAAAAGATAAACGAGATTATATTGATGCGCCGTCACGGCTTGCAACGGATGGCCGAGCAGCGGATTGCCCAGGAGCCACAGCAAATGCGCCAAGTAGGCCAAAACGACGCTGAGGAGGAAGACGGTTTTGAAGTCATAACGCATCAAAAAATAGATGACCACCGCCGCGGTGATAGCCACCAACGGTAAGGTAAAATGCGTCACATCCGCCACCAGCGCCGTCACGTAACCAAGAAAAACCGCGAGGCTGGTTAAAAATTCGCTGCGGCGTTGGCTGGCAAAATAAAAATGGCCGGCAACGACAGCGAGTAAAAGAATTAACGCGGCGGGTTTGTTGGTGAGCAGAGGATGATCCGTAAAAAAATGCAAGCGCAAGGTGGCGTAATACAACAGCAGCAGGCCGCCGCCAAACAAAATGCGAGAGAGAAACGGATACGTCGCGCGCCAAAATCGCGAGGCCGCAAAGAGTCCGGCGACCGCGAGATAGCCGACGAGGCTGTGTACCAGCGGCGGCAAAACTTCGAGAGGATACGCAATGAAAAACGCCGTGCCCACGAGCAGCGCCACAATGCCCACGCGCGCCAGCCAGAACTCGCCGATCTTGAGCTCCAGCGCGGCTTCCTTCTCTTCTTCCGAGGCTTGCGGCGCGGCAATGGGCGCTGCTACCCCTTCGTGCGCTCTCGTCTCAGGCAGCGGGCCGAGTTGCAGATACGTTTCGATCCTCGTAATTCGCGCTTCGAGACGGCGTAGCGTTTCCGCAAGCTCCGTGGCAATTTGAGGATGAGATTCTTCTGTTTGGTTCATCAGGCTCACCTTTAAAATGTGAACACTTTATCCGCCTCAACTGACCATCGCGCCAGTTCTAAGATTTTTCCTGCACATAAACTCCAGCCCACGCGCCAAGCATCGCAAAAATTGTGAAAACGATGCTGCCAATTGCAAGCACCGGAATGCCGGTGAGGCCATGGCCCACGGTGCAGCCACCGGCCAGCGAAGCGGACGCGCCCAGGACAAAACCACCCGCAGCCAATTTCCAGATCGCCGCACCGGACAAAGTTGACCACGAAAATTTGCCATGCCGTGAAACTGAAAAAAAGCCGCCGAGCGGCATGCCCAAAACAAAAAAGAAATCCCAGCTCAGTGTTTCCCATCTTCCGGTCAACGGCAGGTCGAATACGTCCTTGCTGCCCGGCATGACCGCCATGCCGAAAATTCTGCCGCTTTGTGATGAAGCCAGCCATGCGACAACACCGATAGCGCCAACCACCACGCCGGTTTTTATCCAACTCCAACCCGGCTCCGAATTGCTGCGCGAAGTTTTGAGCAAGAAAAAAATCAGCAGCGCCAGCGGGACGCTCATGCTCCAAAAAGAAAGATTGAGAAGCGTTCCCAAAGTCATGGCATCAAAATTAATCGACTGCATAAAAATTCGCAGCGCTTTTAATGCACCGGCTTCGGCGGCGATGTAGCCGAGGCAGAGACTAATGATCGCAATGAAGGCGCCGATATTGCCGGCGCCCAATTTATACCAAACCCCGGCCGCGCAGCCGCCACCCCAATTCATGGCCATGCCAAAAATAAATCCGCCCAAGGTTGCGCCCAGCGGATAAAACGCCGGCGCCGTAATTTGCGCCAGACCTGAAAATTGCAAAATCGGCAGCAGCAACATTTGCACGGCAATCGCCAGCAGATAGGCTTTGAAGCGAGTGGTGTCTCTCCTGCCCAGGAGATTGCGGAAGCCCGCGTTCATTCACAGCTTGCCGCGATGCGAAGCGTAACCGAAGGCGATCCCCACCGGCAGACCGAGCAATAAATTGATCAGAAGATTCGGCATCGTCATCTTTTCCTTATAGTGTAAATTCCCGTCGATAAATAACCGCTTTGATGGGATACTTTCCCAGCAGCCCCATCGCTTTGGCGTTTTCAATCGTCATGCGATGGCTGGTGACGATGACTTCGAAATTCAGAGGCAGAGATGGAATCGCAACCGCCACCGAATAGGTTCTTTGCTCCAACGGTTTCAAACGATTGTCCGAAAGCTTTCGCGCTTCGGGCCACCATTGCCATTCCTGGCCGATCCGAAACGTTGTGTCTTGAACCATTCTTTCGTGCTCATCAACAACGCGAAGCGCGAAGGTGATGAAATATTCCGGATCGCCGGTCGGAAGGTCATGCCCGGCGTTTTGATTCGTCAAAGCAACAGTGACAAAAGCGCTATCACCGGCAGCCAATTTTTTCGGCGACCAGCGCACGTCGATATCCAAACCACTTTTGTAACCATTGACGAGACTATCGGCTGTCAAAAATTTTGGAATCGCGCTGCCGATCCACGTGTGCTGCCGCGTCCATCGCGCCGGACTGGCAGGAGTCAAACGCCGATAAACGGTCGGCATGTGACAGGCAATGCAGTCGCGGCCCGTTTGCGGATACGAACCGGCCTTCCATTCTTCGCCGGTTCCGAAGGCGCAAATCAAAGTCGGCGTCAAAGCCTCTTCGACATTGTGACAACTCAAGCAAAGCTCTTTTTGCAAACGCAGACCGGCATCTTTACTAACGGCATGGGGCGCTGCGGTGGAATCGCCGCGCGTGCCGATCACCACGCCATCGCGCACATGACAGACGGCGCAGGTTATGGACTCCTCTTGCAATCGTCGATCAAAATGCGGATTGGCTTGTTTCACCGGCTTGAAATAATCACCGCCTTCCTTGCCGAGAATAATAAACTCCTGCTGATTCAGCAACGGTGTGTGGCAATTGAGACAAACCCAAAGATGCTTGTCCTTGGCCCATTCGGCTTGGAATTGCGGATCCTGCAAAGCCACGGCATGATTGGAAGCTTTCCATTCGCGATAAATTTCTTCGTGGCAAGCGCCGCATTCTGCCGCGGAAAGCGATTCCAGACCTTTCGGCTGAACTTGATTGGGAATGACTTTCTCCCAA
>Ga0209172_10006266_pt1 | contig 13421 bp, 11 predicted proteins | sample LarsenN4metaG_FD_184113 | JGI IMG/M metagenome (GOLD analysis project Ga0209172, IMG submission 184113) | Hot spring sediment bacterial and archeal communities from British Columbia, Canada, to study Microbial Dark Matter (Phase II) - Larsen... ... | reverse complement strand
ACGGCAGTATTCGGTCAACGGTGAGCGTCGCAGCTTCGCGCTGCTGCGTCCCCTCGCCGACACAGCTGCGCAGGAGCGCGTGCGCGATCTCGTGCTGCAGGCGTACGCCGAGTACGAGGAGACGGCAACCGAAGCCGCTTCGTAAGGGAGGGCAACCACGGACGCCGCCATCGCGGCGGCGTCCGCTCGCTTTGTCCGTCATTCGAGAATCGCCGCACTCGGGAGGAAATCATGTCGCACGCCCAGCAGAACGACGTTGTAGGATTGAATGGTTCGTTGGCGCCCTCCGAGAAGCGCACCCTGACGGATGTCGAGGTCGCGGCTCGATTGGGCGTTTCCCGCTTCACCGTCCGAGCGTGGCGGTTGAAGGGGACCGGGCCGCGTTTCCTGAAGATGGGTCGTGCGGTCCGCTACCGCCCCCAGGACGTGGACGAATACGAACGGCAGGCTCTCGTCGACACGCAGACTGAACCCGATCGCGCGCCCGCGTGATCGGCTGCGATGCGGCGCCACTGGCACGCTTGGCCATCCGAGAAACAAGAGACGCAGCTCGCGAGCGCTCAGGCGCTCGCGATGTCTGCCCGATGAGGAAGGCCATGGGACTCTGGAAACGTGGTCGGCGTTACTGGATGCAGACAGTCGTGAATGGCGTGTGGATTCGGCGCCCTCTCTGTCCGGAGGGCTCGACACGAGCGACGACAAGCTGGCAGGAAGCAATTCGGCTCGAGAAGGAGGTGATCCGTGCTGCGCTCCATGGCAGCCTGCCTCCGCAAGGGCACTCCATCAAGTTGTTCGCCGCTGTCGACGACTACCTGAAGGCAAAGAAGGCGACGGCGAATACACCGCGGGCGATCGAGTTCGACCGGGAGCGCCTGGAGGTCGTCAAGCGCGTCCTGGGCGACGTCAAGCTCTCGGCGATTACGCCACGAACGATCGAGGGTTTCCAGGCGAAGCGGCGCGTCGAGGGAGCCAGCAATCGCACGGTTAACATGGACGTTGGAGCTCTCCGCCAGGTGCTGAAGCGCTTCAAGCAGTGGCGCAGGCTCGAGGACGACGTGAAAATGCTGACCGAGTCAGGCGGCGAGCCGATCGGCCGCGTACTGACCCTGGAGGAGCAGGATCGCCTCTTCAAGACCGCCGAAGCCAATTTGGAGTGGGAGCACGTGTACTGCGCCGCCATCCTCGCCGCGAACACCTCGATGCGGGGCGTAGAAGTGAAGCACGTGCGGAGGAGGGACTTCGACGCCGCCAAGCGTGTCGTCCACATCCGTACTAGCAAGAACGAGACGAGCAAGCGAGTCATTCCACTGAATGATTCCGCGTTCGAGGCGGTCGCGCGGATGGTTCGCCGTGCCGACTTTCTCGGGCACACCGAGCCGACACATTACTTGTGGTGCGCAAGTCAGCATCACAAGCTGGACCCGTCGCAGCCGGCGAGCAATTGGCATACGGCCTGGCGTGCGCTGCGGGATGCCGCCGGCCTGCCGGGCCTGCGGTTTCACGACCTGCGCCACACAGTCGTGACGCGGCTGCTGGAGGCCGGCGAACCCGATCACGTGGTCGAGTCAATCACCGGGCACTTGTCGCGTCGCATGCTCGAGCACTATTCCCATATCCGGCTCAACGCCAAGAAGGCCGCTCTCGATCGACTCGATCAGAACTATGCGGCGAAACCCCGGAAGAAGGGGCTCAAGTAAGGCTCGTTTGGCCGTCGGTCGACACATCGGTGATGCCTCGATGGATGTTGTCGACAGCTGTATACCCACGGACTGGAGTCCGCGAGTGGTTGCTGGAGTCGACCACCGCACGAGTGTTGCGTCGCACGAAGACCGCCGGTCTTGCCGTTCCTCTTTCGACAGCGCAAGCGATCGCGCTCAGCAAAGACGGGTGCAGCTCGAACTGAAGACGACTCTCGTGGGCACGGACTTCAGCGAGGCGTCAGCCGCCGCAATTCGGTGGGCTGCGGACTTGGCCCAACAGCTCGGAGCATCGCTCCTGCTGTCCCACGTGGTCACCCCGATGGTGGTCTCTTCGCGATGGCAGTCGTATGTTGCCGATGTGGATGAGGAGCGGACGCGTGACGCCGACGCCCGGTTGAAGACGCTGTCGGGGAAGTACAGAGGCGCCATCGCTTGTGACACGGTGGTGTGGATTGGCCGCCCCGCCAAATCGCTCGCCACGCTTGCGCAGGAACGGCAGGCAGGGATGATCGCTGTCGGTCTCATGGGCGAGGAAGGGGCCGACCGCCAAGCGGCACGACCGGGCTCGATTGCATATCGGCTAATGTGTTGCATGATGGTCGGCGCGGTGTTTGTATCCGAGGGTGTGCAGAAGTTTCTGTTTCCCGAACAACTGGGCGTTGGGAGATTCGTGACGAGTCGAGACCGGCCAACCCCTCGGCACACACCTTCTCAATGGCGCCGGCGACGAGCTCGCCGATCGTGGCATCGTGTGCGCCGAGATCGTCGCCACCTGCTGCTTCGGCCGTTGACTTTGGACGGGACGGGACTGCTCACCGAGGCTGTCAATCGCGACGCGGACGGCGCGGTCGAGACCACGCTTGACGTCGATCGCGCTTGCGCCGGCTGCGATGTTGCGCATGCCGTCGGCGACGATCGCGTGCGCGTCGATATGGTGCGTCTTGTCCGCAAAGGCAATCGCGCGCGCTCATGCCGCCGGCTGCTTATAGAACAGCTCACATTCACGTTCGCGGCCGACCACGACGCGCCGGCCACGGAGGGGGCCGCGGGCCGCGGTGATGACCGTCTGCTGGCGCTCACCATCGCCGTTGTCATGGTAGAGCACGACCCAGTCACGGGTCTTGCCCAGCCGATGCGCGCGGGCGGTGTTCGAGAAGAGTGCGGTGTAGTGGCGTTCGCCGCGCCGGGTGTGAAGCACAGGGAGCCATGCCTTGCCGGTGGGATTGAACCGGCGCGGCGCGATCAATCGAAGCCGACCGGCGGCTGCTTTCTCGCGGTACTCGCGATCGACATCCAGCAACTCCGCAACTGACGGCGATATTCTGGCATCCTTCGGAGGCACACGGACGCGTCCCAAGCGGTGAGCGAGCGAATCGCGGATTCCTGCGAGGCGTTTCGCACCAAACCCGGCCACGTTCTCGAGCCGACCGTCATGAGCGGCAGCCTCCAGGTCGGCGAGGGTCTCCAAGCCGAGCTCGTCATGCAGGCGGTCCGCAAGCCGGCGTCCGATTCCCGGCACGGTGGCGAGGAGCGAGACGGGGTCTGAGTCGCCGCGCAGTCGATCGAGCATCGGCAGGCGCCCGTGCGTGAGCAACTCCCGGATCGCCCGGGCAATCGAGTCTCCAACGCCGCGCAGCTCCTTGAGACCCTCAAGGCCCTTCTGGCGATACACGACATCGACCGGCTCCGACGCAGTACGAAGCGTCGAGGCCGCCCGCAGGTAGGCGTTCACCCGGTACACGTCGGCTCCCTGATCGCGAAGGAGCCGCGCCGCTTCCTCGAGACGACCGGCAATCTGCTCGTTGATTGCGTGCGCCATGCAGCCTGTCTGCCACCGAAGCAAGCGCCACGCCTTGTCGGAGGGACCTCTGCGCCTGTCCCGGGCAAAGCGATGATTGCAGGTGATCATCGAAGCCAGGAGAACTCACTTCGGTAACTTTTCACCTGGCCATTCGAAAAAGTTCCCAACTCGCTGGCTCTCACGTTTTCACATAAGAGCATTCCCGAGCACGATGAACGAGGCATGTGTGTTGCTCTTTCGGCTCCAGCTGCGGTGCGGGAATGAATGGGCTGCTCGCTCGAAGGAGAGATCGGTAATGACTGTAATGGAGAACCTGCCGAAGGAAGCCTGGAAGGCGTACTTTGCTGCTCTGTCGAACACTCTCGTCGGTAAATGGGTCGAGGTCGAGGTCGCGTCGCTCGATCTCGGCGATCAGGTGGTCGCCGAGTGGCTGCCGCTGCTCGGCGTAACCTACGATTCTCAGGACGACCTCGTCGACGTGGCGCTCGGAGGGGCCGGTCACCTCAATCACCTGATTCGCCATCCGCGCCAGATCGAGATCACCGAAGCCGCCGAAGGGGTCCGCAGTATTGCCGTGACCGACGGCGACGGCACGGTGGAAGTCCTGAGGCTGAAGGAGCCGCTGCGACTGCCCCAGTCCACTCGGTCCTGACTCCCATGTGCCTACGGGGAGTCAGGGGCCGGCTGCGATGGCGTTCTGGCAACGCTGCTATTCATAAGGCGGGAAATCGTCACCGATGCGCCGCGCGCCGTTCCGGCACCTCGTTTCCTGCATAGGTGCTGCCGTGCTCCTCGCGGGCAGCTCGCGGCCGGGTGGACGTGTCCAGTCGGCAGGCAGCGACCCGTTCGAGTTCTTCGCACCCTGGATCGTCGTGTCGAAGGCTGAAAGGGCCCGTCTCGACTCCGATCACGTGCTCGCCCGCGTATTGCCCGGCAAGGACGCACAGCTCGCCGTGTTCGTGGCGACGCGCCTCGACGCGGCCCCCGACGCGCTGGAGGCCTGGACGCGTGCGATCGCCGAGCTCAAACGAAGCAGGTTCGTGCAGGCGATCGGGCGCTTCTCAGACCCGCCGACGCCAACGGATCTCGAGCGCCTGTCACTCGACGAGGGAGACCTGGAGGCGATTCGACGGTGCCGTCCCGGTGCCTGCGGGCTGAAACTGTCGGCCGACGAGATCGAAGCGCTGAGAGCCACGGTGGCACGCGCCGGTGCCGGATGGCGCGACGCCGTACAGCGGACATTCCGGGAACTGCTCGTCGAACGCATCGTCCGATATCGAGCGGGCGGTCTCGCGGCGCTGTCGCCGCCCGCGGACCGTATGAAGCCGGGGAGGCCCGACGACGCGCTGTCGGCAATCGTGGCGCAATCGCCGTATCTCAAGAGGCTGCCGCGCGTTGTCGAGTGGCTGGTCGAGTACCCGGATGCGAACGCCACCCTGGAATCGTTCTTCTACTGGTCGAAGGAGCATTACGGCGACGGCAAACCGGTCATCAGCATCACCCACGTCGGCATTGCCCGTCCCGAGTCGAACGACCAGTTGCCTGCGATCGTCGTAGTCGGCAAACAGATCTTCGCGACCCATTATCTCGAAGGCAGCCTGGGCCTGACGATCATTCTGCGCGATGCGGCGGACGGCGCGTCGTACCTCGCGTACGTGAATCGGTCGCAGGTCGACCTGCTCAGGGGGTTCTTCGGCGGATTCATGCGCGGCGTGCTCGAGAACCGCGTCGGACGTCACGCGCCCGTCATCGTCCGCGGCCTGCGTGCGCGGCTGGAGAGCGGTCACCCGTCCAGCGAGCCTCCCGGGTCATTCACCGGCGAGAGTTCGCGAACCCGCTGATGCAGACGTCGCTCGTCACGCTCTTTCTCGCGGGAGATGTGATGACCGGCCGGGCGGTCGATCAGATCCTGGCCCATCCCTCGGTTCCTGAGCTGCACGAGCCGTTTGTCACCGATGCCCGCGAGTACGTGCGACTCGCGGAACGCGTATCGGGGCCGGTACCCCGCCGTGCCGCACCGGAGTACATCTGGGGTGACGCGCTCGCCGAGTGGCAGCGTATGGCGCCCGCAGCACGGATCGGGAACCTGGAAACGAGCATCACACGCAGCGAGCAGTACGAAGCGAAGGGCATCAACTATCGGATGCACCCCGGAAACGTCCGATGTCTGGTGGAAGCCCGATTCGACGTGTGCGCGCTGGCCAACAATCATGTGCTCGACTACGGCCGAACGGGGCTCACCGAGACGTTGCGAACGCTGGAGCATGCGTGCATCCGGGGAGTCGGCGCGGGACGGAATCGCGACGAGGCGATGCGGCCGGTGGTGCTCGGGCTTCCCGGCGGCCGGCATCTCATCGTTGGCGCCTGCGCTCACGCGAGCAGCGGCGTGCCGGACCACTGGGCGGCCCTCCCCGCGGAGCCTGGTGTGAACCTGCTGCCAGACCTCAGCGATAACTCAGCCGCCGCCGTGGCGGCCCGAGTAGCCGGACAGAAGCTGGCCGGCGACATCGCAGTGTTGTCGATCCACTGGGGAGACAATTGGGGGTACGGCGTGCCCAGACAGCACGTGAGCTTTGCGCACCGCCTCGTCGACGCCGGCATCGACGTCGTGTTCGGTCATTCGTCGCATCACGTACGGCCGATCGAGATCTATCGCGAGCGGCTCATTCTCTATGGCTGCGGAGACTTCATCAATGACTACGAGGGCATCTCGGGCCACGAGCAGTATCGCGGAGATCTTATCCTGATGTTCTTTCCAGTCTGCAATTCAGCCACTGGTGGGCTCGTCGCGCTGCAGATGACGCCGATGCAGATACGGAAGATCCGGCTGAATCGCGCCTCACCGGCAGATGCACGCTGGCTGTCCGACACGATAAGCCGCATCAGCCGATCGTTCGGCGTGCATGTGGAGCTGCAGTCCGATGCCACGCTCAGGATTGCCGCATAGCGCCGTGTCCCCGCTGCGCGACGAGTCTTTTCAGCTTCCGAAAGTCCTGCAGCACCGCTCGGCGGATTGCTGGAAAGCGAGCTGCGGCTGCCGGGTGGCAGGTAACCAGGTACGTCCTGCCATGCCGTTCGATGAGACTGCCGTGGCGGGCACACACGGGAATCCTCTCGTTCAGCACAGCGAGACAGGCGACCCTTCCGAGCAACACGACAACCCGTGGATGGATGATGTCGAGCTGACGTCGGAGGTGGATGGCGCCGTGAGCGATGTCGGCCGCGGTTGGTGCGCCTCGGGCCCGGCGGCGCTTGATCGCACTGGTGAGATAGATCTCAGTTTCGTCCAGACCGATGCCCTGAATCGCACGGCGGAGCCACTGGCCGGACCGCCCGACAAATGGCCGCCCCGCCTCGGCCTCGTGCCGGCCGGGCGCTTCACCCACGAAGACAACGAGGGCGCCGGCGCGGCCCTCACCAACGACGATTTTGCCGATACCACCCCGCCTGCACCGCCGACAGGCTTCGATCTTGCGGGCAATCCTCCGAAGAGCCGCGCTCGTGTCGGGGGCCGGTGCCCACGTGCGTCCAATTGCGCGATTCGGTGCACGACCCATCATGCGCTCCGTCGACCGCCTGGAACAGATATGGAATCGATCACATCCTGTTGAATCGACCATGTGCCACACACGAGAGACCGTTCGAGAAGGGCTCGCGTCCTGTGCCGGCCATTCCCCGCCCTTCGCCTGGAGCCGCTCACATGCATAAGTCCGTCAGCGCGATCCGGGCATGCCGGCAAACGGCACGCCGGGTTTTCGGTGTCGAGCACCTCCGGCCGGAGCAGGAGACGGCGATGACGGCGGTCCTCGATGCGCGCGACGTCCTCGTGGCCCTCCCGACCGGCTTCGGCAAGTCGCTCATCTATCAAGTGCCGGCGATGCTGCTCGACCGGCCGACGATTGTCGTCTCGCCGCTCATCGCGCTGATGTCGGACCAGGCCCGAGCGCTGAACAGGCACGGCGTCCCTGTCGTTCTGCTACACAGCCGCCTGCGCGCGGCCGAGCGCCGCGCCGCGCTCGAGCGGCTCGCGCGGGGCGATCGCGTCGTCGTGCTCACGACGCCTGAAACACTCGAAGCCAGGGCCCTCGCGCCATGGTTCGAGCGCGCCCGGCCGGCGCTCCTGTGCGTCGACGAGGCCCATTGCATTTCAGAATGGGGCCACGATTTCCGGCCGTCGTATCTGCGGCTCGGAGCGGCCCGGGAGCGGCTCGGCAATCCGCCGGTGCTCGCGCTCACGGCGACCGCGACGCCGCGTGTTCGCGAGGACATCGCCGGACGGCTTCACCTCCGCAATCCAGTGGCGGTGATCGCGTCGCCCCATCGCGAGAATCTCCGCCTGTCGGTGGAGGTCGTGCCTGGGGCGCTGAAAGCTGGCGCCGCAGCCCGACTCGTTCGGAGGCTCCGTCGGCCCGGGATCGTCTACTGTGCCACGACGACCGCGGTCGACCAGCTTTCGGGCGCCCTGACGCGGGCGCGCATCCCGGTCGTCCGCTACCACGGGAAGATGCGCGCGGCCGATCGGGCGGACGCGCAAGAGCGGTTCATGCAGCCGGCACGCCGGTTGATCATGGTTGCGACGAGTGCTTTCGGCCTCGGGATCGACAAGCCGAATATCCGCTACATCGTCCACTACCAGGTGCCCGGTTCGCTGGAGCAGTACGTGCAGGAGGCCGGACGAGCGGGGCGCGACGGGCGTCCGGCGCACTGCATCCTCCTGTTCGATCCCGCCGACCTCGAGATTCAGGAGCGGCTCCAGGCGCTGGGACGTCCGAACGTGTGGCAGCTCGCCCGGCTCGAGCGCGCATTGGCCGCGTGGGCGGCGGAGGAGCGAGCGCCGACGGCTGCCGCGCTCGCGCTGTCGGCGCAGGTTCCGGTGCGGATGTGCGACGCACTGCTCTCGGATTTGGAGGGAGCCGGCCTCATCGAGCGCGATGAGGAGCGGCACATCACCATCGCGGTGTCGCCTGAGCGTTTTCGAACAGGGGCCGGCGAAGCCGCGGCGGCCCTCAAGCGCTTTCGTCACGAGAGTGCGCACCGTCTTGCCGCGGTCGCCGAGTACGCGCAGACAGACGAGTGTCGGAGCGTGTTCCTGCGGCGGTACTTCGGCGAGGAGACGCCACCGCCCTGCGGCATCTGCGACCGCTGCCGTGCACGCGCCAGCACGGCGTCGAGCCACGACGGTATCGAATCGCCGAGCGCACGGGCCGACGGCAGTCCTTCCACGATCAGATCTTCACGCGACGCAGGCGCGCACTGAACAAGGAGCCCGATTGCGCGGGATACACGCCGCCTACGGCAGTAGGTGTGCCAGCAGCGCCGTAGTTCTGTTTGATTTCCGGACGGCATGACGAGAGAGGTCCGATCGACCTCGGCGTCGTCAACTCCAGCGCCCACGGGCAGTGAGCGTCATCCCTTACTCCTTCAGCGCCGTATCGGCGCCGCCGCGCCCATGCATAGTCCCCATCATGGTCATCATCATCGACATGTGCGACATCATCGATTCGTGCATCGACCGCCGATCCTGCACGAGCGCCGTCAGGAGTTCGGCGATCGCATCGACTTTGGCGTTTCCTCTCGCCGTATTCATCTTCTTCACAAGGTCGTCGAGCTTCTGGTCGTTGGCGTGCATCGCCGCCATCATTTTCATCATCGAGGCCCGCTGGTCAGGAGCCGCCTGCGCGGTCTGGTCCGTTGTGCCAGGGTGATGTTGTTCATGTTCGGCTTGGGAGGGCTGCTGCCCGTGGAGAGGTGTGGGGCGCGAAACCGCGAACGCTGCCAGGAGACACGCCGCCAGGATCCCGATTCGAAAGGTCATGGTTCTGTCCTCCTCGAATGTCGAGAGCAAGAGATCCGCCACTCTCCGTGCGAGCCGCGAGCCCCGTGCTCGGCCAGATCGTGCGTGGCCGTCGCAGGATTGCTCGTGGTCAAAAGGGGCTGACGTACTTTCGACTCAGAGCCATGTGAACGATTGCGCAGCCATCATGAAATCTTTCCCATTCAACGGCGTCAGACCCCTTCGGAACGTCGTAGCGGGTGGCCTGAGCATGGTGGACAGTTTGCACTGCCGCATCGGCGGGAGGTATTGCCATGAAGGTTCGGGACATCATGACCGAGCCGCCGCTGACCTGTACTCCTGAGACCTCGCTGGCGGTTGCCGCACGTCTCATGCGGGACGCGGACTACGGAACGCTGCCGGTGATTGATTCCCACGGACAGCTCGCCGGAATCGTCACCGATCGCGACATCTGCCTCGCGCTCGCCGGCACGAACCGGAACGCGCTGCACGTGAGCGTGCACGAGGTGATGACGCGGAAGGTATTCTCGGCGCTCGAGAACGACGATGTGCGCAGCGCGCTCGCGACGATGAAGGGTGCACGGGTTCGGCGGTTGCCCGTGCGGGACGAGTTCGGGCGCCTCAAAGGCATGCTGTCGATCGAGGACATCGTCGTGCGTGGCCTCGAAGGCGATGGTATTGCTGCCGACGAGGTTGTAGCGGCCTTGCGCGCGATGTACGCGCGTGGCCGGACGGCAGTGGAGACGGCGCCGGCGCCGAACGAGTTGACGCCGGGCTAAGCACATGCCCGAGCGCCGTTTGGACGTCTACGGCGGCTGCTTACTGCTCGTCTGGATCGTCGCCATTCAGGACAACCGGCGGGTTCTCGGTGCGCTCGACCGAGGAGAGCGCGGAGCAGATACTCAAGCGGCGCTACGCCAGGGGCGAGATCGATCGGGAAGACTACGAGCGCCGGCTGGACGACATCAGGCGCTGAGCATGCTCGCCCTGAACCTCCACCGTCGTGATTCTCAGGGTCTTGCATGGCTAGATCTCCGGCTCAGCACGAATCGGTCCAGCGATCGCCGGACGCGGCGACTGCGTCGATGAAGAGCTTTTTCGAGCCGCGCACGGTTGCCGTGATTGGCGCCAATCGGGCTCGCGGGAAGATCGGGGCCGAGATTCTCCACAACGTGGCCGCCGGTGGGTTTACCGGCCGTCTGGTCGCCGTGCATCCGTCCGCGTCGTCCATCGAAGGCATTCCGGCCTACCCGCGCGTGACGAGCGTGCCCGGCGAGGTCGATCTCGCCGTGATCTGCGTGCCGTGCGCGCAGGTGAGCGCCGTCGTCGATGACTGTGTCGCCAAGGGCGTGAAAGCGCTCGTCATCATCAGCGCGGGATTCAGTGAGACGGGGCCTGCGGGGCGGGCGGTCGAACAACAGCTCGTGGACAAGGTGCGAACCGCGGGCGTTCGCCTGATCGGTCCCAACTGCATGGGGATCGTCAACACCGATCCGGCGGTCCGGCTCAACGCGACGTTCTCGCCGGTCACGCCCGTCGAGGGTCGGGTGGCGATGTCGACGCAGAGCGGCGCGCTGGGGTTGGCGATTCTCGACTACGTGCGCCAACTGAACCTCGGCATCTCGATGTTTGCCTCGATCGGCAACAAGGCGGACGTCTCGGGCAACGACCTGATCGAGTACTGGGCCGACGATCCACGCACGGACGTCATCCTCCTCTATCTCGAGAGCTTCGGGAACCCGCGCCGGTTCGCGCAGATCGCCCGCCGCGTGGCGCAGCAGAAACCGATCGTCGCCGTCAAGTCGGGCCGGTCGCGAGCGGGCGCTCGCGCGGCCTCGTCACATACCGGCGCGTTGGCGGCGAGCGACGTCGTGGTCGATGCGCTGTTCCGGCAGACCGGCGTCATCCGCGCGAACACGTTGGAGGAGCTGTTCGACGTGGCAGCCCTGCTCGCCCATCAGCCGTTGCCGCCGGGGCCGCGCGTGGCCATCCTGTCTAATGCCGGTGGGCCGGCGATTCTGGCGGCTGACGCCTGTGAGGCGCAGGGGTTGGAGCTGGCGGTCCCTGGACAAGCCACGATTGGATCTCTCCGCCAGTTCCTCCCGGCGGCCGCGAGCGTTGGCAATCCCGTGGACATGCTGGCCTCTGCGACGCCCGAGCACTATGAGCGGGCCAGCAGGCTCTTGCTCGCCGACACGAATGTCGACAGCCTGCTCGTGATCTACGTGCCGCCGTTGGTGACGCAGCCCCAGGAGGTGGCGCGTGCCATCAGAGGAGGAGCCGCCGGCGCCTCGAAGCCCGTGCTCGCCAACTTCATCAGCACCCGGGGGGCGCCATCGGCGCTGGCGCCGATCCCGTCGTACCTGTTTCCCGAAGCGGCAGTGACTGCGCTGGCGCGCGCCACGGCGTACGGTGTGTGGCGGCGACGGGAGCAGGGATCGATCCCGCACTTCGCCGATATCCACGAGGACACTGCGCGAAGTGTCGTTGCTACCGCGTTGGCCCGTGGCGACGGGTGGCTGACACCGGCAGAAGCCCAGATGCTGGTCGAGGCCATGGGAATCGCGACGGCATCGGCGCGGCTCGTCTCGACGGACGCCGACGCCGTCGCGGCCGCGCGCGCGATCGGCTACCCGGTGGCGATCAAAGCCGTCGGTCCCGGGATTGTGCACAAGAGCGATGTTGGCGGCATCGTGCTGGACGTGCGCGACGAGGCCGCGCTGCACGAGGCATGGGCGGCGCTCAGATCACGCGTCGGCGAGGCGATGACGGCGGCGCTCGTGCAGCAGATGATCCCGGGCGGCGTCGAACTGCTCATCGGCGCCGTGATCGACCCGACGTTCGGTCCCCTGGTGGCGTGCGGCAGCGGCGGCCTGCTGGTGGATCTGCTGCAGGACACGATGTTCCGCATCCATCCGTTGACCGACGTCGATGCAAAGGAGCTGATTGGCAGCCTGAAGAGCGCACCCTTGCTGCGCGGTTTTCGGGGCCGGCCGGCGGCGGACGAGCGCGCGGCCGTCGACGCGCTGTTGCGCGTGTCGGCGCTGCTCGAGATCTGCCCCGAGATCCAGGAGCTGGACGTCAACCCGCTGAAAGTGCTCGAGCGCGGCGTACGCGCCGTTGACGTGCGGGTGCGCGTCAGCCGGCGGGAGGCGCCGGCACCGATGCGGCGTGTGTCGTCTTGATTGAGCGAAGAGTGATGTGATTTCGTAGCCGCCGCGGAGCGTTGCAAAATGTCGGGATGGCCCCGCCCGTTCGCGACGAGTTCGACTCTCGCCCCGGGGCACCGCCGGCATCACTTGATAGCTTCTTCCTACTCGCCTTTGCGGCCCAGCATACGCAGCGATCGCCGCGCCCCGTCTGCGATTCCGAGTGGATCGTCTCGACCGGCCTGTGCAATCGCGGTGCGGTAGGCCGCCGCTGCCTCGGCGTTTCGACCCGTGTGCTCGAGCACCTGGCCGAGTTGATAATGCGCGCGGGCGGAGGCGCCGAACGGCGCCGATGGGTGCGCGGCGATGACGGCACGCAACTGTTCCAGCGCGGCATCGCGGCGAGCGAGTCGATCGAGCTGCAGGGCCATTCCCAATCGTGCCGCTGCTTCGGCCATTGACGCTGCTGCGACCCGTCCCATCTGCGCGGCCTCGAGCAGCGCCTCCCACGTCTGGAGACTGGCCGTGATGTCGTGGAGATACACGTCTTCGATCTCGGCGGCCGCCTGCCAGAAGTGGGGGTTGCGCGGATGCCGCGCGCGCAGTCCTTCGATCAAATCGAGGGCAAGCGCAGGTGTTTTCTCGTACCACAGATAGATGCGGTGCAGCTGATAGTCGGCCTCGTCACCGAGAAGCCGACTGGTGGCCCGGGCGCGGAGCATCTCGGCCAGCCCCTTTTCGCGGTCCCCTCCTGGCAGCAGCAGGAGCCACCGGAACATCCTGAGCGCTTTCGGCGCCACATCCGCGTAGTACGTGTAGAGACCGATACCGAAGCGGGCATCCGCCAAACCGGGGTCGAGGTCCAGCGCCCGCTCGAGCGCATGTTTGATCTGCTTGCCGTCGCGGGCCGCTGCCAGACGGGCGCCGCGAAGCACGCGCCACCGCGCCCTCGCGCTGTAGGCGCCGCCCAGAAAGAA
>Ga0209172_10006264_pt1 | contig 13424 bp, 11 predicted proteins | sample LarsenN4metaG_FD_184113 | JGI IMG/M metagenome (GOLD analysis project Ga0209172, IMG submission 184113) | Hot spring sediment bacterial and archeal communities from British Columbia, Canada, to study Microbial Dark Matter (Phase II) - Larsen... ... | reverse complement strand
GGCGGCCGTGTACTTCGGGCACGGTGCCGCGCTGCACGCGCAGCGCGCGCAGGTGCTCGCCGCCGCCTACGCGGCCAATCCGGCGCGCTTCAAGCATCGCGTGCCGACCCCGCCCGCGCTGCCGACCGTGGTCGGAATCAACCTGCCGAAACCCGTCACCCTACCCCAGGAGACTGCCCATGACCTGACGACGACACCCGCATTGCTCACTAATTTCTTAACCGAGGTGTCTCAAAGTCATTGACATATACCGTTGGGCTAAGGATTGGCCATAGCAGCAGTGTGTTGCAGGGTGTTAGTGGTCTGTCCCCCAGGGAGAAAACCGTGGCGAGTTTCGGTCCCGCAGCCGCGCCACGCGCCGCCCGAGCATCGCGGCGATTTCTACTTTGAATCGCTCATTTCCCAAAACAAACCCGCCGTTCACCGCGGCGCGGATGTCGCGCAAGTCGGCCGCATCGAGTTCGCACTGAAACGAGCGACGGTAAGCGGCAGCTTGCTGGTCGGGCGTTTCGCCCAGCGCCAGATATTCCTCGTGTGGCGTGATCAGCGCCGAGGCGCATAGTTCGCTGTTGATTCGATAGCTCGACCATCGGTAGTCAGCCGGGCGCGGCACCATGCCCGCACGGACCGGGTTGAGCTCTATGTAGCGCTGGCACTTGAGGGCGTATCCGTCGCGCTGGACGATGCTGGAACGGTAGCGTCCCTCCCACAGCGTGCCGCTGCGCCGGTAGGTCTTGTTGACATATTGCACGTAGCGCTGGCCGAGATGCTTCATCAGCAGCGACGGTCCGTCGGCATGGGCGGGAGTCAGCAGCAGGTGCACATGGTTGGTCATCAGCACGTAGGCGTGCACGGCGCACTCGAAGCGCGCGGCGAGCTTGGCCAGGTGGTGCAAGTACAGGCTGAAATCCTCGGCCGCGTAGAAACACGCCGTACGGTTATGGCCACGCTGAATGATGTGCAATGGCAGCCCCGCGACCTTGAGCCTTGCCCGGCGCGGCATATCGTTTGCCCTGAGTTTCCTCCGGTCTCAGGGCATTAAACGCGGCCAGCCCGCCTGTCGCCGACAGGCTTGGTGGTCTGTCCCCTGGGAACCCGCGCCTGTCGCCGACAGGCTTGGTGGTCTGTCCCCTGGGAACCCGTTGGTGGTCTGTCCCCTGGGAACCCGACGCGGGGGGCCGGTGAACGGTGAACGCGACCGGATGGTGGGCGCCGCTCACTTCGCGGCAGGCCGGAAGACCAGGAAATACTGGTGGGGCAGGAACGCGTGCTCCTCCACGAGGCGGTAGCCCGCGCGCGCGAGCTCCTTCTTCACCGCATCGGCCGGAATACGGACGCGCCGGGGCGGGCCCTCCGGCGAATCGGGCGTGAAGTCGATCACCGCGAGCCTGCCGTCCGGCTTGAGCGATTTCCGGAGGTTGCTGAAGTAGCGCTCCCGGTCGGGGACGTGGTGGTAGGTGTCCACCAGGATCGCGAGATCGACCGCCGCCGGAATGCCCGGGTCGTCAGCCTTGGCGGCGACGGCGGCGATGTTGCCGAGCTTCTCGCGCCGCGCGCGCTCCGCGAGGTAGCGCACCATGTCGGGCTCGGCATCCACGCCATAGACGCGGCCCTGCGGCACGGCACGCGCGAACCGTACCGCGAAGTAGCCCGTGCCCGCGCCGATGTCGGCGACGTGAGCGTCCGCCGCGAGCTTGAGCGCCCGGATGACCTCGTCCGGCTTCTGCCACGCGTCGCGCGCCGGGTCGTCGAAGACCTGCGCCCATTTTTCCGCGCCGGAGAAGCTGTGCTCACCGTGCTGGACGGTCTGCGCCGGCGCGAGCGCGGCGGCCAGCGTAGCAAGAACGAATGCCGCCGCGCGCAAAAGAACGGAAATCCGCTTCATGATGGATGACCTTCCGAAAGGAAATTGCCGGGCTCGCGCCCGGCAATTTCCTAGGGAATTTGAATCTTGCCCCCACCGGGCAGCCCGCCCGGCCCGAGGCCGCCCATGCCGCCCTGCGGCACGACGATGGAGGAGGCCGCCTGCCGGCGCAGCTCCTGCAAGTCCTTCACCGTGCGCTCGACTGCTTCCTTGGCGACCGCGGCGAAATTCTTCACCGCTTCCTCCAGCGACCTGGCCTCGATCTCGAAGGTGATCGGCAACGCGCCGACGCTGGTGACAAGCTGCGCCTCGCCGACGTAGATGACCTTGCGGCTCGCGTCGGGCGAGCCGTCGCTCTTCACGGGCGTGAGGGCGCGCAGGGTGCCGACCTTGCGGTCGGTGTAGATCTCCTCGCGGTAGAGCGCCGCGGGGTCCATCTTCGGCTCAGTGGTGCGGTCTTCGGGTCTCGGGGCCATGTTCGCGCTTCGAGCGGACGTTCGCTGGCGCAATTATCGCATGCTTAAGGCGCCGCCGCTCGATTCGGCTATCATTCATCCTGTCGCCCGTCCAGGAAGCGATGCGCAGCCGCAGCATGAGCGTTTCAGCCGGTCGGGCGCGGCGCCATATCGATCGTTGCGGAAGTGGCTGACAATCCACTTCCGCACTGTACTTTCCCCCTTGCCCCCCGGAGAGGGGGGAGGGGTGAGGGTCGAGCGGCGTCCCGCTGTTACGCAGAGCTCGATAAGGGAGAGCGATGAGCCAGCACAAGAGCGAGATCCGCGACGGCATGCGGATCGACTGGGATGTGCCGATCACGATGGATGACGGGCTCGCGTTGCGCGCGGACGTGTTCCGCCCGGTCGCGGAGGGCCGCTACCCCGCGCTCGTGAGCTACGGGCCGTACGGCAAGGGGCTCGCGTTCCAGGAAGGCTACAAGACGGCGTGGGAGATCATGGAGCGGCAAAACCCCGACGCCGTCTCCGGCACCAGCAACAAGTACCAGAACTGGGAAGTCGTCGACCCGGAGAAGTGGGTGCCCGACGGCTACGCCTGCGTGCGCGTGGACTCGCGCGGCGCGGGCCGCTCGCCCGGCTTCCTCGACCACAACAACGCGCGCGAGAACCGCGATTTCTACCTCTGCATCGAGTGGGCCGCGGCGCAGCCCTGGTGCAGCGGGAAGGTGGGGTTGAACGGCATCTCCTACTACGCGAGCAGCCAGTGGCGGGCGGCGGCGCTGCAGCCGCCGCATCTCGCGGCGATGTGCGTGTGGGAAGGATGGGCGGACTATTACCGCGACTCGGTGCGCCACGGCGGCATCGCCTGCACTTTCCGCAAGCACTGGCAGGACATGCAGGTGAAGACCGTGCAGCACGGGCGCGGCGAGCGCGGGCCGCGCTCGCGCGTGACCGGCGAGCTCGTGTGCGGCCCGGAAACGCTCACCGAGGAGGAGCTCGCGGCGAACCGCGCGGACATGTGGGAAGGCGTGCTGAAGCACCCGTTGATCGGGCCGTACTATCGCGAGCGCACCGCCGACCTGTCGAAGGTCGTGGTGCCGCTCCTGTCGGCGGCCAACTGGGGCGGGCAGGGCCTGCATCCGCGGGGCAACTTCGAGGGCTTCACGCAGGCGGCCTGCAGGCTGAAGTGGCTGGAGGTGCACGGCGGCTCGCACTGGGCGCCGTTCTACACCGACTACGGCGTGAAGCTCCAGAAGCGCTTCTTTGATTTTTTTCTCAAGGGGGTCCGCAACGGCTGGGACAAGCAGCCCCGCGTGCAGTTGAACGTGCGGCATCCCGGCGAGAAGTTCATCCTGCGCTACGAGAACGAGTGGCCGCTCGCGCGCACGCAATGGACGAATTTCTACCTTGATCCAACGGCGCGCAGCCTGGTACGCGGGCCGATAACGTCTTCCGCCACCGTTACTTATGAGGCGCTCGGAGAAGGCATCACGTTCTCCTCTGCGCCGTTGGATAAGGAGACCGAGATCACCGGGCCCTCGGCGTTGAAGCTCTTCGTCTCGTCTGCGACGACCGATGCCGACATCTTCGCCGTGCTGCGCGTGTTCGCGCCGGACGGCAAGGAAGTGGTCTTCCAGGGCGCGCTCGATCCGCACACGCCGGTCGGGCAGGGATGGCTGCGCGCCTCGCATCGCAAGCTCGACGCCGCGCTCTCGCTGCCGTACCGCCCGTACCACACGCACGACGAGCCATGGCCGCTCGAGCCGGGCGAGGTGGTCGAGCTCGACGTCGAGATCTGGCCGACCTCCATCGTGGTCCCCAGGGGCTACCGCATCGCGCTCACGATCCGCGGCAAGGACTACGAGTACGAGGGCGAGGCGGCGACGCTCTCCAACATGAAGAATCCGATGCGCGGCTGCGGGCCATTCGTGCACGACGATCCCGCTGACCGCCCGCCGGAAATCTTCGGGGCCAAGGTGACGCTGCACTTCGGGCCGGAGCGGCCGGCGCACGTCATGCTTCCGGTCATTCCGACGAAATGAACGTTTGGAGCTCCTGACATGATGAAATGCGCGTGCGGTGCGAGCCGGAATTGGCGATGGCGCGAGGCGAGGCGCAGCCAATATGTCCGATATTGGCAAGCCGAGCGACAAAGCGTCCCGCGCGGGGCGGAGCAGGTTGCAGGCGCCTCACGCTGGGATGCGAGCCCGGAGCGGGACAGGAGAGCGCCGCCGATTGCGCGTTCCTCACGCGCGCCTTCGCGCTCGCATCCCGCAAGCGGGTCCCTGCTCCGCGTTCCGGCAATCCCTGCTCCGCGTTCCGACGCCTCGGCGATTCTGGCCGCAACCCTCCGGGGCTGGCGCGGTTTTGGCCCGCGGCTTCACTCCCGGTGCTTCCCGGATACCAGCCTCGCCGTCACTGCTGTTGCCGACGCAGCCAAAACCGTGACAGCGCAGCGTGTGTTTTATTATGTTAGGGGCTGTGAGGAGTGTTCCCGATGACGAACGGAAAACGGAAGGCGGAAAGCGCGCCCGAAATCGATCTGGCTGAAGTCGCGAAGCTGGTCGAGACCCTGGAACGGGATCTCGAGAAAGTGCGGGGCGGCTCGCGGGATGTCCAGATCCTGCGCGACGAGGTGGAAACGCTCAAGAACGTGCTGAACTCCCCGGTGCGCAGGCATCACTGGGTGCGGGAGGGATTGCACGGGATCCGGCAAGGTTTCGAGAACGTCGTGGACTCGGCGGTTGCCGAGGGCCTGCGGGCCGGTCAATACATCGCTGAAATCGGACGGATGCTGGGGATGTAAGAGCGGCGACCGCGGCGTCCGGGAGGATGTTTCGGTCGCGGCCGGAGCGACCCGCATCAACCCGCGCGCTCGATCTTCGCCTCCTTCACCACTTGCTTCCATCTTTCCACGGCGCGCCGGATGATCTCTCCCAGTTGCTCGGGAGGGCCGCCACCCGCTTCCAGTCCTTCCGCCCTCAGCCGGCCCTTCATTTCGTCCGTGAGGAGCACTTTCGCAACCTCCCTGTTCCACCGCGCGACGATCTCCCTCGGCATGCCCTTCGGGCCCCAGACGCCGTACCAGTGAATGACCTCGAAACCGGGCACCGTCTCGCTGATGGTCGGCACATCGGGCAGCAGGCTCGAGCGCTCGGGGTAGGTGATGCCGATCGCGCGCAGCCGTCCCGCCTTCACCAGCGGCAGGGTCGGCACCACGCTGATCATCGTGAGCTGCGCCTCTCCCGCGACAACTGCCTGCAACGCCGGGCCCCCGCCCTTGTAGGGAATGTGGACGAGCTTGGTCCCGGTCTCCAGCTTGAACAGCTCGTGCGCAAGGTGGGTGACGCTGCCTTCGCCGACCGAGGAGTAATTGAGCTTGCCGGGGTTCGCCTTGGCGTAGGCGATGAGCTCCTTCACGCTTTTCACCGGGACCGACGGATGCACCACCATGATCAGCCCCGTCGTGCCGATCAGGACGATCGGCTGGATGCCGTTCACCGGGTCGTAGGGCAGCTTGCGGTACGCCGCGCTCGCGGTGTAACTGCTGGAGACCATGGCGATCGTGTAGCCGTCGGGTTCGGCGCGCGCCACGATCTCGGAGCCGATGGCGCCGCCCGCGCCGCCCCGGTTGTCGATCACGACGGTCTGCCCGAAAGCCTCGGTCACCTGCGGCGCGATGACCCGCGCGAGGATGTCCGTGCCGCCGCCGGGAGGAAAGGTGACGATCAGCCGTATCGGCCTCGACGGATACTTCTCGGGGAACGCGTCCGGGGCGGCGATGGAAACGAGAATGGCAGCCACAAGCCACAGCGCGGTTCTCATCTTTTCCTCCACACCACGTGTTTTTCAAGGCGGCCGACGGTCCCTGGGCGAGGGCTTCTTTGAACCCTTCCCCCGGGACTCTGTTGAGCCTAGGCCATTACAGCGCTCCTGGCAACCTCGGCGTGCCATCCGGCTCCCGGAGAAGCGGTCGGATTGGCATAAGCAGCCGGAACGGCACTAGACTAGAGCCGTGCCGGACATTGTCCTCGCCACCATTAACGCGCGCTACGCGCACGCCTCGCTCGCGCTGCGCTACCTCGCCGCCAACCTCGGCGACCTGAAGCCGCGGGCGCGGATCGTCGAGTTCGTGCTCGGCCAGCGTCCAACCGATATCGTCGAGGCGATCCTGGCGCAGTCCCCGCGCATCGTCGGCCTGGGAGTTTACATCTGGAACGTCGAGGAGATGACCCGGGTCGTCGCGCAACTGAAGCGCGTCGCGCCCGAGGTGACGGTGGTGGCGGGCGGCCCGGAAGTGAGCCACGAGGTCGAGGAGAGCCGCGTATGCGCGGCGGCGGATCATGTCGTCACCGGTTGGGGCGACGTGACGTTCGCGAAGCTCTGCCGCGGGGTCCTCTCCGGCGAGCCGCCCCGGGGGAAGGTGATCGCGGGCGAACAGCCTGATCTCGCACGGATCATTCTTCCCTACGCGCTGTATACGGACGAGGACATCACGCGGCGCTTCCTCTATGTCGAAGCGTCCCGCGGATGTCCTTTCCGGTGCGAGTTCTGCCTCTCCGCGCTCGACAAGACCGCGTGGCCGTTCGATCTCGACGCGTTTCTGGCGGAGCTCGCGAGGCTCCACGCGCGCGGCGCGCGGCACTTCCGCTTCGTGGACCGCACCTTCAACCTCAAGGTGGCCGCCAGCGCGCGCATCCTCGAGTTCTTCCTCGAGCGGATGGACGAGCGGCTGTTCGCGCACTTCGAGGCGATACCCGATCACCTGCCGGAGGGCCTGAAGCAAGTCATCGCGCGCTTTCCGAAGGGCTCGCTCCAGTTCGAGGTCGGGATCCAGACCTGGAACCCGGAAGTGCAGGCGCTGATCTCGCGCAGGCAGGACAACGCCAGGGCGGAAGCCAACCTCGCCTGGTTGAGGAACCACTCGAACGCCCTCGTGCACGCCGATCTCATCGCCGGGCTGCCGGGCGAGGATCTCGCGAGCTTCGCACGCGGCTTCGACCGGCTCTACGCGCTCGGCCCGCATGAGATCCAGGTGGGGATTCTCAAGCGCCTGCGCGGCGCGCCGATCGCGCGCCACACGGAAGCCTTCGCCATGCGCTGGAATCCGGACCCGCCCTACAACGTGCTCGCCACTGACCGGGTGAGCTTCGCCGACATGCAGCGGATCTCGCGCTTCGCCCGCTACTGGGACATGGTCGGCAACTCCGGGCGCTTTCACCGCACGCTGCCGATGCTGCTGGCCGGTTCGCCATTCGCGCGCTTCATGCGGTTCGCCGACTGGCTCCACGCGCGGACCGGGAAGACACACGAGATCGCGCTCGAGCGGCTGCACCAGTTCCTGTTCGATTTCCTCACCGGCGAGCTCGACCTGGATCGCGGGGCGGCGGGCGGAGCGCTGCTCGCCGACTACCAGGAGAGCGGCGCGCGCGGGCGCCTCGCCTTCGCCGACCCGGGATTAAGCGTGGCGCCGGCGGCCAGGGAGTCGGCGTCAGCCCCCGGCCTGCCGCGGCGCACTTCACGGCACCTTCGTTCCTAGAGAGAATCGAGGCATGCGAATCGCGCCGTCACGACTGAGGGTCACGTGCTGCATGGCGGGCGCCGCTCTCCTGGCGCTCGCCGGCTGCGCGACGACGCAGCGGCCGGTGCTTTATCCCAATGCCAAATACAAGCAAGTCGGAAGCGCGGTGGCGCAGCGTGAGATCGACGAGTGCATGCGGCTCGCGGAGGAATCGGGCATCGCGCACGGCGGCGGGGAACGGGCGGCACGGCGCACCGCGGAAGGCGCGGCGGTCGGAGGCGCCGCGGGCGCGGCGACGGGCGTCATTCACGGGCGCGACGTGGGCGGGCGGGCGGCAACCGGTGCGGCCGCGGGCGCGGCGGCCGGCGCCGTGCATGGCGCGTTTCGCGCGGGGGAGCCGCGCCAGGTCTACAAAGGCTTCGTGCAGCGCTGCCTGCGCGAGCGCGGCTACGAAGTGATCGGCTGGCAGTAAGCCGAAGGCCGAAGGCAGAAGGCTACGGACGAGGTCTTTCGCGACCGCGTTCGGGCGCGGGCACGCGCTCGGCACCGCTCGGAACCTGAACGGCCGGCGCCGAATTCGCGCTGCGCTGCGTGACCGCGGCGCGAAGACGGAGCCGTGAGCATTCCACCGCCACCGCCGCCTGTGCTTCGTCCCGCAGCTTGAACGGCCCGCGAAACAGGGCGTCCTCGTTGAACCTCCTCGCGACGGTGCCGCGCGGCCAATTGACAAAGTACCATCCGGCTGCGAGCCCCTTGCCATCCCGCCGCCAGTAGGTGTGCTCGCAGGACTCCGCGTCGAGCAGCCTGAATTCGCTGATTACGCGAACGACCTCGAAATTTCCATTATCCGGTTCCACGGTCGTTGCCTCCTTAGCCTGCCGGCCTGAAGAGCCCGTACGCGCTGCTGACGGATCGTGAATCTCAATTTCCGGACACCTCGCGAGCCTGCTCGGCCACGCTCGGCGCATCCCGCCCGACCGGTTGCGCGGCCATGTACACGGGAGCTCCGGAGCGACCGCGGCGAGGCCGCAACGCGGCGCCTTGCGCGCCGACGCCCGCCCCGCGAACGGCGCGGGAGATGACACCGCGGCGGCGCGCTGCCGCCGTCCCCGGGCGCTCGCCCGGATAGATCGGCCACTCAGCGTTGTCGAGGGAGAAGCGTGGCTGCGGGCCGCGCAGATCCCGGTGTGCAGACCGGTACGCCTCGACGGTGCCGACATCGCGCCAGTAAGCGCGTTCCTCGTGCGGTTTCACGCCGGGGATGAGGTTCCTCGAAAAGTCGTACGCGTAGACGCGATGGGTGCCGATCATGCGCGGCAGAACGTGCTGCCCGAAATCATATTCGCCGCGCGCCGCCGCGGCCTCCAGGACCTCTCGCAACACCTCCGGGCGGAAGAGATAATTGCCCATCGAGGCGAACGCGTATCCGGGCTTGCCGGGCATCGGCGCGGGCGCATCCGGTTTTTCCTGGAAGCCGAGAATTCTCCCCGCGGTATCCGCGCAGATCACGCCGAACGCGGACGCCTCGCCCACGGGAACGGGCACGGCCGCAACGGTGGCGTCCGCTGCCCGGGCCTCATGGAAAGCCAGCATTTGCCGGACGTCCATGCGATAGACGTGATCGGCGGCGAATACCGCGACGGCGTCGGGCCTGCCAGCTTCGACCAGATGGAGGTTCTGGCGCACGGCGTCGGCAGTGCCTTTGAACCCGCCGCGCGGGCCGTCGCCGCGGGGCAGCACGGCTTCCAGCAGCTCACCGGGAGCGGAACGGGCGAATCCCCAGTTTTCGGCGAGATGCTTCAAGAGCGACTCGGGACGATACTGCAACAGCACGTACACCGAGCGGATCATCGAGTTGTAGAGATTGCTCAGGACGAAGTCGATGATCCGGTAACGACGCGCAAAGGGGAGCGCGGGTTTGGGACAATCGCGCGTGAAAGGCCGCAGGCGGGTGCCCTCCCCCCCGGCCATGACGAATGCGGTGACTCGAGGCCCGACCACGGCATTCTCCTCGGACACAAGCAGCGCGACCCGCACTTCGCCCCCCTGTGCCGCTGGCGCGGCCCCGCGCGGCTCGGAGGCCACGTTCTTGTCAGCGGAAAAAATACCAACGTCCCGCGGAAAGGTCAACGGGATTTGCATGGCGGGCGCGCTGCACTAGAAGCGGTCTCAAGAATCCGAACTAACCCGCAGATCAGGATTCAAGATTCACGAATTCGCTTCGCGTTGGTGCGCGTTCGTCGGCGTTCGTCTGCGGCTGGAGCCGTTTCCGGGTTCTTGAGATACGCACCGGCCGCCGGAGATCGATACAGGCGGAGGTTGTGGCGAAATGCCTCCTTTTTTCCCGTGGGAGGCGGGAATTCGGAGGCTGGTTGCGATGCCGCGCTCCCGGAAGCCCGCCCGGAAGTAGCGCATTTGATGTGGATCAAATCAGGTTCCGGGAACCGCGTCCAGAATGTTGATCATGCAGAAGAATCTGCCCGGGAGGGCCGCCCGCATCGCGGGCGAGCGCTCTGACCGCCGCGACGGCCGTGATGCCGGACTCGAGAGCAAAGAGGCAGAAGGGCCGGTTTCCAGACCCGCGAGGCCCGGCAGCAATCAGCGCGACATGAAAAGAGATGCAAGCGAACTGAACGCGATTCGCGCCCGCTCCGGCGGCGAGCCGCTGCGGCAGACGGTCGCGCTGCCGCACCCCGTGCGTTTCTTCGAGATCCGGTTCGAGTCGATCGGGGGGCTGGGCGCCCACGCGGCGGGGCAGGTGCTTGCCGCGGCCGCCGTGCTGAGAATGGGCCTCAACGGCGCGCACTTTTCGTCGTACGGATCCGAAAAGAAGGGCTCGCTCGTGCGCTCGTTCGTGCGCCTCGGGCCCGCGGGCCGGCCGTTGCGCACCAGCGCGCCCGTCGAGGTGCCGGACGGCATCGTGGTTTTTCACGCGGCGCTTCTGCGCAGCCCCGCGACGATGGCGGGGCTCAGGCAAGACGGCACCCTCATCTACAACGGGCCGCCCGGTTTCCACCCGGAGGAGCTTGCGGCCCTGCCGCGCACGGCGCGCGCGATCCGCGTGGATGCGCTCGGGATCGCGGTGAAGGAGGCGTCCCGCCCCAACGCCGTGCTGCTCGGGACGCTCTGCGCGGCGTTTCCTTTCCTTAACAGCGAGGACGTGCTCGAGGCGCTCTCGGAAGAGTTCGCGGGCAGGCATCCCGAGGCGGTCGCGGCGAACGAGCGCGCGTTCCGGCGCGGCGCAACGGAATTCGAGGTGCGCGAGGGCGTCGGGCGCGCCGAGGGCGACTTGCCGATCGCCCGCGCCGAAGCCGTGTGGGGCTACGAGACGCAGCCCGCCGGCGGGATCATCCCCGAGCCGGGCAACACGGCGTGGAACGACCTTTCGACCTCGCGCACCGGCTGGCTGCCGGTCCTGGATCGCGCGAAGTGCATCCACTGCGGGGTGTGCGACCTCGTGTGTCCCGACCTGTGTCTCGTCTGGGGCGACGGTGAGGATGGCGGCAAGTTCGAGCGCGAGCTGATGGGCGTGGACTACCGCTACTGCAAGGGCTGCCTGCGGTGCGTCGAGTCCTGCCCCACCGGGGCGCTTGCCAAGGAAGCGGAGAGCCCGGGCCTCGCCGACCGGCTGCGCGTGCCGCTGTTCCCCGGTCTCATCGGATGAGTGAGACGCCATGACGACCCGCACGCTCGCCGTTTCCTCCCGCGCAGCGGAAGCGCATCGGGCCGGCAGCGCGCGGCAGAAGCTCGAGTTCCGCAGCGGCAACGAAGCGGCGGCGCTCGCCGCGCGCGACATCGGATTCCACGTGATGGGCTATTTCCCGATCACGCCGTCGACCGAGGTCGCCGAGAACCTGTCGAAGATGCAAGCCAACGGCCAGCACGACATCGTGATGATCGCGGCCGACGGCGAGCACGGCGCGGCGGGCCTGTGCTACGGCGCCGCCCTCGGCGGGGGCCGGGTGCTGAACGCCACCAGCGCGCAGGGCCTGCTCTTCGCGCTCGAGCAGCTCCCGGTGCAGGCAGGCACGCGCGTGCCGATGGTGCTCAACATCGCCACGCGGGCCGTCTCCGGCCCGCTCGACATCCGCGGCGATCACTCGGATCTCTACTTCGCGCTCAATACCGGATGGATCGTGCTGTGCGCCCGCGACCCGCAGGCCGTGTACGACATGAACTTCGCCGCGGTGAGGATCGGCGAGCACCGCGAGGTGCGGCTGCCGGTGCTCGTGGCCTACGACGGCTTCGTCACGAGCCATCAGAAGCGGCGCATCGAGGTCTTCGACGATCCGGAAGCGGTGCGCGGGTTCCTGGGCGAGCGCCCGGCGTTTCCCACGCCGCTCGACACCGAGCACCCGGCGACCTTCGGCCCCTACATGAACGACCCCGACCTCATCAACAACAAGGTCCAGCTCTCGCAGGCGATGGAGGCCGCGCGGCGGGTGATCCCCGAGGTCTTCGCCGAGTTCGCGAAGATGACCGGCCGGCACTACCCGGTGCTCGATGCCTACCGCATGGGCGATGCCGAGGCCGCCACGGTGCTCATCAACTCGGCCGCCGAGACGGCGAAGGAGACGGCTGACGAGTTGCGGGCGAGGGGCGAGAAGGTCGGCGTGCTCTCGCCCAATGTGCTGCGGCCGTTTCCCGCGGAGGAGTTCCGCCGCACGCTCGAGCGCGTGAAGGCGGTGACGGTCGGCGACCGCGCCGACTCCTACGGCGCGGGCGGCGGGAACCTCTCGCTCGAGGTGCGCGCCGCGCTCCAGATCGATCCCGGGAACCGTACGCGCGTCGTCTCGAGGATCTACGGGCTCGGCGGCAAGGACTTCTACGCGGCGGACGCGGGAGCGTTCTTCGAGCACGCGATCGCCGCCGCGAAGGCCGGGCGCGTCGCGCAGCCTTTCGCCTACCACGGCGCGACGCCCGGCAGGCCGGACAGCCGGCCGCGGCCGGGGCTGCCGCCCATCACGGCCGCGGAGGTCTCGCGCGGCATGGCGCGCGTCGCCCGCGACGAGGCGACCGGCCGCCTCAAGGTCGAGCTCGAGCCGCTGTGGAAGATGACCGCGGTGCCGAGCCGCATCGCGCCGGGCCACGGCGCCTGTCCCGGCTGCGGCTATTTTCCGACTTTCCACCAGGTGAGCCGCGTGCTCGAGGGCGACATCGTCGTGCTCTACCAGACCGGCTGCGCCATGGTCGTGACGACCGGCTATCCCTCGACCGCGCACCGGGTGAACTACATCCACAACCTCTTCCAGAACGGCGCGGCGACGCTCTCGGGGCTGGTCGAGATGTATCACGAGCGCGTGCGGCGCGGGGAGCTGCCGGCCTCGAAGGACATCACGTTCGTGATGGTGTCGGGCGATGGCGGCATGGACATCGGCATGGGCCCGGCGCTCGGCGCGGCGCACCGCAATCACCCGATGATGATCCTGGAGTACGACAACCAGGGCTACATGAACACCGGCGCGCAGCTCTCCTATTCGACGCCGATCGGCCACCGCACCTCCACCAGCGAAGTGGGCTCGAAGCTGCCCGGCAAGCGCTACCACCACAAGGACACCGCGCAGATCTTCGCCGCGTGCCACCT
>Ga0209172_10006255_pt1 | contig 13441 bp, 14 predicted proteins | sample LarsenN4metaG_FD_184113 | JGI IMG/M metagenome (GOLD analysis project Ga0209172, IMG submission 184113) | Hot spring sediment bacterial and archeal communities from British Columbia, Canada, to study Microbial Dark Matter (Phase II) - Larsen... ... | reverse complement strand
GTCCCTGCGGGACTGGGGGATTGACTCATTGGGCTCCCAGCGATCAATCGCTCGCGCTTTATCGAGCGTCCCTTCGGGACGAAGACTGTGTCTAGCTTTTACTGTCACCCTCACTGCGTAACATCAGGCTATAAATAGGTCGCCCCTCCGGGGCTGAGCAGTTACATGTCAGTGGACTATGCCCGCGCCGAACTCTTCTTTGTAACTCGTCGTCTCAAAACGGCCATTACCTTTGGAAGGGGTGGCCTGTTACGCATTACGCATCACGCGTCACATTTCATACCCTATACTGCTCGCAAGCGAATTCAACGCCGTTCCCGTCGGGGTCGCGCACAATGCAGTAGTAGCCTATTATCCTTCCGCCGTAACCGGGCCCCTCTACCAGTGCGCCCAGCTCGCGCGCCCGCTCGGCAATCTCATCTACATCCTTCCGCGATGGAACATCTATACCGAAATGCTCGAAAGTAAACGGCAGTCCACTTAGATTGGGATCTTCAATGAACACTATAAACAGTCCATCAGGCGACTGTGGCATGCGCATCCAGATTACACAATGTTCACTCTCTTTGCGCTCCTGAATAACTTCCATCCCTGCTAATTCCCGATAGAAGTTCGCCGCAGCAGAAACATCTTTTGTCCTCATTGCCACGTGGCTTATTTTGAGAGTGGTCGCCATAGTAAGGGCCCCTTAAAAGCCGTGCTTGAAACGCTCGATTTGCCAACCATAGCAGGGGAGTCGATAGCAACGGAAATTGTTCAGGGGAACCCATCTCCGGCAGCGTCATGGGGTTATCTGTCCCCTGATTGCTGCCATCATTTCGCGCACTGCTCGATCAAGTCCCACCAGACAGGCGCGGGCGACGATGCTGTGCCCTACAGTCAATTCTTCGATCTCGCCGATTTCAGCCACGCGCCGGACATTGCGATAGTTGAGCCCGTGGCCGGCAGCGACCTGAAGGCCGTGCTGCTTGGCCAGACCGGCTGCTTCCCCGATCCTTCTTATCTCGTTGTATATATCGACCCGCCCGCGCGTCGCCAGCGGGGCCCCACCTTCAGCCAATTCGGCGTAATGGATGGCGTTGATTTCGACCTGGCGCGCGCCGACTTCGCGGGCGGCTTCGATCTGCCAGGAGTCAGCTTCAATGAACACGCTGACGAAAATGCCCCTATCGCCAAGCCGCGCTATTGCCTCTCTCACCGGATCGCGATTGAGAATAACATCGAGCCCTGTTTTGGCAGCGATCTCCTGTGGCTGTTCGGGCGCGAAGGTGACTTGACCGGGCCTGATCGCGCAGGCGATGTCGATCATCTCTTCGATCGGAGCGATCTGAAGATTGATATGAGTAGCAACAGACTGGCCCAGCAGCTCCACATCGCAGTCTTGAATGGGACGGCGGTCGCTTCTCAAATGCATTGCGATTCCATCGGCGCCTGCCAGTTCAATCAAAGTTGCCGCTGCAATAAGGCTCGGCTCGCGGGTGCGCCGCGCCTGGCGAACAGTTGCGATATGATCTATATCGACGTTGAGGCGTACCATTTAGCCTTCTACTATTGAATAGCCTGGCGCGTAATCATAACGTCCGAGCAGGTCGTTTCGGCGAATGACAAGCAGGTCTAAAAACATCTTCAGCGAATCGCTCAGCATCCGCACCTTCGTCCCTTCTACATGATTCCAGTGAACGGGGATCTCTTTGAGCCGCAGTCCAAACTTCTGCGCCAGGAACAGAACTTCTACGTCAAATCCGAAGCCATTTATCGACTGCAATCCGAAGATTGGCAGCGCCGCCTGGCGGCGAAACGCTTTGAATCCGCATTGAGTGTCTTTGAAATTCAGCCCGGTGATAAAGCGCATTATCAGATTGAATGTGCGCCCGGCCATCTCGCGGGCGAAAGATTGATGCACGCCTATCATCCCATAGTCGAGGCCGCGAGATCCGAACGCTATATCGCAATCATTATCCGCTATAGGAGCGATAAGCTTGGGGGCCTCTGTTATAGGGGCCGACAGATCGGCATCGGAAAAGAGCGCAATTTCGCCTCTCGCTTCTAACATACCGTGGCGCACGCTATAGCCCTTGCCCTGATTGCCGGGATTGCTGACCGCGCGAAGGATGAGTCCGTTATCTCGGTAACGTTTTGAGTAGCTCTCTGCCAGGGCCACCGTATTATCAGTTGAGCCGTCATCTACTATTATCACTTCGCTGGAATAGTCTTGCGAGATCAGGAAATCCTGGATCCTGTCCAGGCTGCTGCCGATGCGCCCGGCCTCATTGTATGCTGGTATGATGAGCGACAGGAAGATGTTCATAATGGCTGGTAACTATATCACTATCTGCGGTTCTTTGTAAAAGGATACTTGCGGCTCGATCTTTCGTCTTCCGTCTTCTAGGCGCTTTAGAATGTCAGGCCGGGACAATATCACCTGGGCTCATGTAAACAATCAGTGCTCAAGGAGCGAATTCGCACATACACAGGCTTGGTTTGCACAAATTGGTTACCTGAGCCGATAGCGGCTTTGCCGCTACTGATGTGCGGCAAGTCTGTGACTTGCCGGATACAGCTTCTCTTCTCTTTCGCGGCTGCGCCGCTAGCTTGGCGGCACAGCCGCACGTGATATTGCAAGCATTGGCTGGAGAGCCGAAGGCTCTCCGCACATCAAAGCGGCCACAGCCGCAGAGTAGATGTTGGTTGTATTTATTTTTCAACCACCATAAGTTTGTCAGATACTCTGTGAGGAGAAATCAATGAAGATATTGACGAAAATATTCAGCTTATGGCTGATCGCACTAACACTGCTTGGCTCATGTAAACAATCAGTGCTCAAGGAGCAAATTCGCACACACACAGGCTTGGTTTGCACAAATTGGTTACATGAGCCATCACCTGACTGTAACCTCGAAATTAGTATAAAGCGTCTGTGTTATAGCCTCCCCAGGAAGACGGACAAACAGATTGTCATCCCGAATATCGACAATTATGTCGCCCAATCTTTGCAAACGTATACTCTCTCCGTTCTGGCCAGGGTTGCGGGCCTAATATGAAACGCAGGCAATCCTATTAGCTGTTGCGGTGCGAAGCAAGAGCGAGCACCGGCTTTTCCTTGCCGCTTTTGAATGATTAAGGTTCCCCAGTCCCTGAGACGATAAGTGATGGTGAGCGATCTGATAGAGCTACCGGAGTCAAAAGGCTCTCAGCTTTTGAAATACCTTCAAGGTTGCGAGATATTAAGATGGAGAGTGAAAAAGGCGTCTATTCCGGCGAATCCCCGCGCGATAGGCTGAGTTATGTGCTGCCCTACGGGAACGTTATATTGACGCTCTTGATCGGGCTTATGTCTTATCTTATCGATTCGTATACAAGCCACCCCACACCGCAGGAGAAGGTCTCTCGAATCGTGGCTCAGAGAATAGCAGAGCAGAACCATCCCCAGACAGACCGGCTTCAATGGTGGTTGCTTGCAGGGGCTGTGCTTGTGCAATGCGGGGCCGCCGGTCTGGCTATCTCTGTGTATCGTCGCGTCAACAGCCGCGTCTCCCTCATAAGCTACGACAGATAACAAGAACCAGGCAAGCCCGAAAGCGGACAGGTGTTAATCAATCTCCAGAATCAGATTCAACCACTGGTCAACAGTCAATCTTGTTTTTGAAGGTAACAGAGTTGTAGAGCTATATTCGGTTATCAGCGCGGGCCCATCAATCCGGGCCCCCACTGCAAGCTCCTCGCGCTTGAACACCGGGGTCGGCGTAGCGCGCTCGCCAAAGTGGATATCGATCAGCGAAAAAGGTTCCGCTTTGCGTTCGCTCTGAGGAGAGAACTTCTGCGTGCGCGGCTTCGAGACTTTGCCGGTGCAGCGCACGCGCAGACTTACTATTTCGGTCGCTCGCCCGGCGTCGGCATATCCATATCGCTGGCGGTGCGCGTGGTGAAAAGCCGCCTCGAAATTGCGTCGCCACGGCACATCTATCTCGAACGATTGCCCCCTATAGCGCATCGCCGCCTGGCGCACAACAGTAATCCGGTTATCGGGGAAACCCTCTTCTTTGAGTTCTCGTCGCCCTCTCCGTTCCAGCTCGGCAAATATCCGTTCTACTTTGCGCCGATTGAGGTTAGCGACGGGCATCATTACCGTCTGCGAGTAGTCTTTGACGACATCTGCCAGCAGCACTCCCAGGGCCGACAATGTTCCGGGATCGCGCGGAATGAGCACGCGAGGGATTTTCAGAGCGCGAGCCAGGGCGCAGACGTGCAGTCCCCCGGCTCCGCCGAAAGAGACAAGCGTGAAGAAGCGCGGATCGTAGCCTCGCTCGATAGAGACAACGCGCAGAGCCGCTTCCATATTGGCATTGGCTACCTGAACTACTCCCAGCGCGGCTTGAATCGGAGTGACTCTGGAGCGGCTCGCTCTGGACATCTCTGACGCCAATCGGCTCATAAAATGCGCTGCCCGCTTCTCATCCAGCGTTATCTCGCCGCCCAGCAGGCCGAACGCGCCGAATCGGCCCAGAATCAGATTGGCATCGGTGACGGTAACATCTTCGCCTTTGCCGTAGCAGGCGGGCCCGGGATCGGCGCCCGCGCTCTGGGGCCCCACTCGCAATGCGCCGCCGGCATCGACACGGGCGATTGAGCCGCCTCCCGCTCCTACGGTGTGAATGTCGATAACCGGGACGGCGACAGGCAATCCTGCTACCGTCGCTTCGCTGGTGGCGCGCGCCTCGCCTACGCAGAGACTGACATCGGTTGATGTGCCTCCCATATCAAAAGTAATGATCCGGCCATAGCCCGCCATCTGAGCCAGCTTGAGGGCGCCGACAACTCCTCCTGCCGGCCCCGACAGGATGGTGCGCACGGGCTCGCGCGCCGCAGCGCTGGCAGCGACCGAGCCGCCGCTCGATTGCATAATTCGCAGCTCGCAAACAGGCGACGATAAGCTTGCCGCTTGAGGGGGCCTGACCTGCTGCTTGCCGGCAGAACTGGTCGGAGGATTTTCAGGGCCCCTGCTGACTCCGACCGCCATGACGGACCTTTCCAGATCGGTCAGGTATCTGCCCATACGGGGCGCCAGATAGGCATTGATCACCACTGTCGAAGTGCGCTCGTATTCTCTGTATTCGGGCAGGATCTTGTGAGAGATGGAGATGGGGACCCCAAGACATTTCAGTGCCCCCTCAAGCATCTTCTCATGCTGCGGATTGACAAACGAAAACAGCAAACAGATGGCCAGGGATTCGACCTGGCGACTGGCGAGCTTTTCTATCAGATCAGCAATTTCGCCCCGATCCAGATCGATCAATATCTGTCCATCGGGCGCGACCCTCTCTTTCACTCCCAAGCGAAGCGAGCGCGCCACCAGCGGATCGGGGCGGGTCACCATCAGGTTATAAAGATCCGGGCGCGCCTGGCGCCCTATCTCCAACACATCTTCAAATCCGGCGGTTGTGACAAGCGCTGCGCGCGCCCCCTTTCGCTCAAGCAATGTGTTTGTAGCCACAGTCGTGCCGTGGACAATCTCCAGTCTCTCGGCGAGCGCCAGCGCGCTAATCCTTGCGAGCCCGTTGACTATAGCCGCTGCCGGGTTGTGCGGCGTCGATGGAACCTTGAACGAGGTGATGCGACGCCCATCTGAGATGACAAAATCGGTGAATGTGCCGCCGGTGTCAATCCCTATCCTGATAAGTTTCGGCAACCCGTTACCTCCTCCGGCGATGATGTTTTACTTGACAACTCTCTTCGCTGCCTCTAAATTAGAGGCTAAATCTAGCACAGGAGCTGCGCTGTGACCAGGCTACTCAAGAAGAGGTGGGCAGGAGTTGAACGGATGCGCGTTGTGGCGCTCGCTTTGTCGCTGTCTCTGTTTTGCAGCCTGGTCTTTGAGATTATACACACACATGCTCCCAGATATTCGCAAGCAGGAACGATCTTCAGCAGTCCGACGAAGGAAATCAAACGCGCTGATAGTGGCTTCCTGTGCGCTGCCTGCCGATTGCAGCAGAACTTTGTTCCTGACATTCATACAAACTCGATAATACCCGAACCCCTTCAGGGGCCCACAAGGTGGGAAGCGTCTTTATCTGAGCCACGCTCGCGCGGGCCATTTCTTGTCCCCTCTGATCGCGCGCCGCCATCGAATCAATGATTGACAGCCCGACCGGCGCGGCTTGCCCTAGCATTACAGATGTATTTGTGGTTCTGAGTCGTTGTTGCGCATGCGCTGCGCAAATGACGACACGAGGCATCGCGCCAGGCGATCAGCCTCTTTCTGAGAGAAGCTCGCCGGCGGGCCATCCGCCGCACCATTAGCAGCCGATTCGTGTGTGAACTGGCGCGCGGCTCGGCTTGATCTACAGCAACCTGTTGGGTTGCTGACGGCGTGGAACGGCGGCGACCTGACAGGTTGCCGCACTCTTTCAGAGGAGGAACTCTTCATGCAGGAAAGAAGATATATAGCTGGCTTAGCAATAGTTATCCTTATGGTATATGGCTTTTCAGCAACCGCATCAGGGCAATCGAGCGGGAGAGTGCGAGGGATGGTCACTCTGGCAAGCAAGGGCACCCCACTGCACAACGCATCGGTTATGATCATGCAATTGAAGCGGGCCACTGAAACAGATGATGATGGGGTGTATGAATTCCAGCAGGTTCCCCCAGGAACTTATGACATTGTGGTTCACATGGACCCTTTTTCAGACGCTGTGCAGACGGTGAGAATAGAGGCGGGCGCTACCGCCACAGTCGATTTCCAGCTCAACATCTCGCCAATAGAGGAGCAAATCACCGTGACTGCATCTGGCCGCGAACAGACTGCTTTCAGCTCTTTTCAAGCAGTAACTTCTCTCGATTCCACTCAGCTTGTAGAGCAAAGCCACACATCTATCGGCGAGGTGCTTGATAATCAGCCGGGAGTAGCCAAACGCAGTTTCGGGCCCGGCTCGGCGCGGCCGGTAATTCGCGGCTTCGACGGCGACCGGGTGCTGGTTTTGCAAGATGGGATCAGAACCGGATCGCTTGCCTCACAATCAGGGGACCATGGCGAACCGGTCGATGTTTTAAATCTGGATCGGCTGGAAGTGGTCAAGGGCCCCGCTACTCTGCTCTACGGCAGCAACGCTATCGGCGGAGTTGTCAATGCCATCACCAGGCATCACGAGGTGCACGAGCATCCTCATAAGGGGTTGCGCGGCTACGTTACCGGCTTAGGCGGCTCGGCCAACGACCAGGGCGGAGGCAGCGCCGGGATAGAATATGGCGTCGGGAACTGGATGTTATGGGGCAGCGGCAGCGGACAGAGAACCGGCGACTATAGCACGCCATTAGGCAAGATAATAAATTCCAAGACCCGCCTCGGCAACGGCTCAGGCGGTTTTGGCCGATTCGGCGATAAAGGCTTCTTCAGTTTCGGCTATGGGTACAGCAACGGGCGCTACGGCGTTCCATTCGCCAGCCGGTTTGAAGCCGAAGAAGAAGGGCCCCAGGCTGAAAATGGAGAGGAACCTGAGGAGCTGATTGACCTGGCGTTTCGCCGCCACAATGTTCGCTTCTCCACCGGCTTTCACAACACCGGCTCATTTATCAACGGGTTCAAACTATCGTTGAATTTCAGCGACTGGCAGCACAAGGAGCTTGAAGGCAACACAGTTGGGACATTATTTAATAACAAACAGTTCATCTATCGCGGGGTCTTTGATCAGCGAGTGACTGATAGATTCTCAGGCAGCTTCGGTTTTTGGGGAATGCATCGTGATTACAAGACCTTCGGTCAAGAGGCTCTCACGCCACCGGTAGATCAAAATGCTTTTGCTATTTTCACCTTGCAGGAACTCAGCTTTGAGCGAGTGAGGTTCCAATTCGGCGGGCGACTGGAGCATAACGGTTACCGCCCTGCCGGATTGGTGAAGCGATCATTCACCGGCTTTTCCGGCGCTGCTGGCATACATCTGCCGCTGTGGAAAGGAGGAGCATTTGTCGCTAACTACACTCACTCTTATCGCGCGCCGGCGCTGGAGGAGATGTATAACAATGGCCCCCATCTGGGCAATCTGGCGTTTGAGATAGGCAACACGAATCTCAAACGGGAGCGAAGCGATGGCTTGGACCTATCGCTTCGCCATCTATCAGAGCGTGTGCGCGCTGAGGCCAATTTCTACTACTACAATATCAAAGATTTCGTCTTCCTTGCGCCGACCGGGGAGATAGAAGATGGATTGATTAAAGCTGAATATTTGCAAGCTGACAGCCAGTTCCTGGGCGCAGAGCTTGAGCTGGATGTGGGAATGCGCTCTAATCTCTGGATCAATCTCGGCCTGGATACTGTCGATGCCAACTTGAAAGAGTCTAACACGCCGCTGCCCCGCATTCCTCCTTTGCGCGGGCGGGTTGGATTGGATGCTCGATACAAGGGACTAAGCGTCAGGCCGGAAATGCTCCTGGCAGGCGATCAGGACGAGATATTTCCCACCGAGACCAGGACCCCCGGTTATGCAGTATTTAATTTGCGCGCATCCTACACAATCGGGCAGCAACATTTTGCTCATATATTCTCGGTCAATGCATTCAATCTGGGCAATCGACTGTATCGCAATCACCTGTCATTCATTAAGGACCTGGCTCCAGAGATCGGCAGAGGAGTGCGGTTCGCTTATACATTAAGGTTCTTCTGACGGCGGGAATTAGATGGTTATTGGATTCCAGGGGATTGGCGCTCTAGCGCTGTACGTGTTTAGCGTGATTGTAAGTTATGCGGCTGTGGCCGCTACGGATGTGGGGAGAGTCTCCGACTCTCCGAGGGGCCTGTTACTTATATCCTTTAGCGGCTATGCCGCTGCTTCTACCGACGCTAAACACATACCTGGCGCCAGTCCTCGATACCCAAACCTGAGCTTAGATCAGCCCCGCAAACAGTTCATCGACTGACACCCGCCAGCCTGCCAGCACCCGCGACTCTACCCACTGGCCCGCTCTGTAGCGATGGATTTCCCACACGGGCCAACCTTCTTTAACTGTCGCATGGCGCACTTCTATGCTGACCGTTTCAGGATCGATCAACCATAGCTCTCGCACTCCTAGAGCCAGGTAGGTATCTGCTTTCGTCGTCCTATCGTAGCTGGCAGTGCCCTTCGACAAATACTCAAAAACAATATCAGCCGAGGTGCGCCGCTCACCCATTCGCGTGCGCAGTTCATTAGAGATGTACATCATATCCGGCTCCAGATAAGTGCTACCGGTCTCATCCAGATAAATTGCTTCGCGGGGATGATATATCTCACCTGGCAGTCCATTATCAGTCAGGAAACCAGCAAGCCAGATATTCAAGCGCGCGTCAATGCTACCATGAGGCGGATCAGGCGGGGGTACCATAAACAGGAATCCTCCGATCAGCTCATAATGGGAGCGACCTTCAGGTTCGGGCAGCGCCCAAAACTCTTCAAGTGTATACTGGCGCAGTAATGGCGAGAATACTATGGGCAATCTCTCAGTTGCTTCTAGAACTGGCATGACTTGCACCTCCAACTTCGATCATAGCATCGGGGCTCTGCAAACCTCAATTGTTGTCAGGAGATCAGCGCGCGCAACTGCTCCAGGTATCGCGGGACGGCCGTCCTCGGATCCTCTCCGGCTTCGTATTCCAGCGCCACAAACCCGCGATAGCCAGCGTCTTTGAGGATTCCTATTACCCGCTTGAGGTCGGCTTCTACTTTCCGGCCCCCATTAGGTGCAATCTCGGTTTTGATCTGCGCTGTTACTGCATAAGGCGCAGCTTTGGCCAGCTCGGCGTAAACGTCGGGCCCCCGGAAATTTCCGCTGTCCCAGTTGACGCCAAACCATTCGGATTGCACCTCCTTCACTATCGAGATAAGTTGATCGGCAGTAGTGACAATCCCGCCATGATTTTCCAGGGCCAGAATGATGCCTCGCTGTCCAGCATATTCGCAGCATTGATGAATTGCATCGATACACCACTTGCGCGCCTGAGCTTCGGTAGTACCCTTTTGCAAATTGCCGGCGAAGATGCGAATCACCGGCGCCCCCAGATCAACTGAGTAATCGATCCATTTCTTGACGTGAGCAATCTCTCGGTCCAGCTCCGGCCCCGGCGGATAAGTGAATGTATTGCGAATTGCAGTGCCGGATATGCTGAGACCTTGCAGGAAAGCGCGCTTGCGCAATCGGCGGCAATACTCAGGGGTGACCGGATCGGGAAAGTAATACGAAGTCGGCTCGGTCCCCTCAAGATTATACTTGGCGCAAAGATCGATGAAATCTTCCAGAGTCATCGATCTGTTGGGCCCTGATAGAAACTGGCGGAAGGAATATGCCGCCAGGCTCAGCTTCATTCGCGACCCGCCAGTACGGCGAATTGGATCAATTGCTATTGCTGACCCAGAAGCGATGGTTGATACTGCTGCTGCTGCACTGATACTCTTCAGGAAAGAGCGCCTTGATTGAGACATGGGAATCCTCCTTAGAAATACTCTGGGAGCGCAGGCATCCTTGCCTGCTCAGGTTGCACTACCTGGCAAGGCGGGCAGGCAAGGAAACTAGTGCCCCCAGCCCCTTTCATTATTTCTGGGCGTCGTCGAAGACGACATGAAAGACTCCTCAGAAAATGCCCTGGGAGCGCCGCGACGAGAGAGGGTGCCCCGCCTTGCCTGCCCAGGTTCCACTACATCACAAGTAAGCAGGCAAGGAAACTATAGCTTTTAAGAAAAACACTTCTTCGGTTCGGGCGCCAAGCGCCCTCAAAACAGTTTTAAATTTAATCTGTTTTGAGGGCGCTTGGCGCCCGAACTTGCTGCAACCTTTTTCTTAAGGTCTGTAGCGCGACGAGAGAGGGTACCCCGAGACTTTTCATTGTTTCTGGGCGTCGTTATTGACGACATGACTTCTCAGAAAACGCCCTGGGAGCGCCGCGACGAGAGAGGGTGCCCCGCCTTGCCTGCTTGTTTGCCGTGTAGCGCCGTCTGAGCAGGCAAGAATGCTCGCGCCCTCCAGGCTTTTCATCATTTCTCTCGCGTCGCACGAGCCGTCTGAAAAACTCCTCAGAGAACAGAAGGCAGGCTTCTTCCAACTGCACTGTTCTCATTATTTCTCTCGCGTTGTCGCCGGCAACATGAAAAACTCCTTAGAAGTTATAATCCACCTGATCGGGCACATCAACTTTATAACAAAATCAGAATGAGAAGCGAAAGCGTCCTCCGCTTTGCAAGAACGGATTCAACTTTCGCTCTCTGCCTATTGTTGTTGCCGGGCCATGTCCGGGATAGACAATCGTCTCATCTTTGAATGCCATCAACTTCTGATGTATCGAGCGCATGATCTCTCGAAAAGAGCCCCCCCACAGGTCTGTCCGCCCGATGCTGTTCATAAAAAGGGTATCTCCTGTAAAGAGCTTGTCAGTATTGTCTGGCAGATGGAAGCTCAAGCTTCCCGGAGTATGGCCGGGCGTGTGCAGCACATCTATAGAGATAGTATTGCCGCAGCGCAGGCGATCGCCATCTTTGAGCAGGCCATCCGTTTCAGCCACCGGAGGCGCAGCCAGCCCGATCATCTCCGCCTGCATGGCTACATCGTTATAAAGAAACAGATCGTCCGGGTGCAGCAGCACAGCGGCCCCGGTTGCATCTTTGAGCCCCTTGACCCCGCCAATATGATCAATGTGGGCATGAGTGTGAATGATATATTTCAATTTCAGATTATGCTTGTCCAGTATCTCTACTATGCGATCTACTTCATCGCCGGGGTCGATGCAGACGGCTTCTCGCGTCTCCGGGCAACCCAGAATTGAGCAATTGCATTGAAAGAGACCTACTTGCAGAGTTTCGAAAATCATAGCCTTATGCGCCTCATTAAAACGGTTTTATTTAGAAACGACGAAAAACCTCAGTCTGGGCAAAAGCGCAGACTGGAGTCTGTGTCGCATACATTTTAGCACGCTGGAACCGTCCCTCAATTCAAAGTTGCCGAGCAGGAGCAGACAAAAAAATGCCAGGCCCGATTTGGACCTGGCCTAGAGACTCAAAAGGAGATGATAGTTGGTTGCCAGGATAAGGCCGATCTCGGTCGAATGTTGCTATCACAATTCCGGTAGACCTGCCGAACCATCAGGTAAGCTAGGTTGCAGTTTCCGCTTACAGGTTGGCACGAGCCCTCCCCCATAACCCATGTCACCTGTAATGAAACTGCAAACTAGCCTGCCTGTAAGGCTCTGACATCACCGGATGTCGCAACCTCAATCCGAATAAATTAAGCACTCTCGTCTATATCAATTCGTGTGCCGCCGGTAATTGTTGCATTTGCTTGGAGTGCACTCCTGTCGATATAACAGGCCAGACACACTTGCTGGCAAAAATGTCGCATTCCCGTACAAATCGTTGTTGTAGATTGGTGTGAAGAGCCTGTTAGAAAGTGATTTTAATGCACTGCCGTCTCAAAGCCTTTTTGGAGTATTAGCCGCGGATTAAGCCATTTTGTGGTTACCGTGAAGAGCGCTTTTTTCTATTCCAAGCCGCTTTAGCTTGTCTCTCAGCCCTTTGTTGGTCAATCTCAGCCTTTTTGCAGCGTGTGTCAGGTTGCCGCCGCTTCTCTCTAGCGCATACATTATCATCTGCCGCTCAAGCTCTTCGATTGCTTCATTAAGAGCGCCTAACAAAACCTTTTTTGGCGAGATATAATAGTCATCGAGGAGGTGATGACAAACATGGCCAAGGAGATTGTCTCGGATGAGCTATGGGCCGTGACAAGGCCGCTTCTTCCCCCGCCCAAGCCAAAACCGAAAGGCGCCCCAAGCGGCCCCTGCCTGACCGCAAGGTGCTGACTTGTGTCTTGTTTGTCTTGATGACGGGCATCCCCTGGGAGATGCTGCCCCAAGAGATGGGCTGTGGGAGTGGGACGGACGTGCTGGCGACGAGGGGCGGGAAGTGCCGTCATGCCGGAGTCTGGAAGCAGCTCCACCAGGTGTTGCTCGACGGACGGGGCGAAGCCGACAAGATCGATTGGTCACGGGCCTCGCTTGATGAGGCGACGGTTCCCGCCCCCGGGGGGGCGAGCAAACCGGGGGCGAATCCGACCGGCAGCGGCAAACAGGGGACGAAGCGCCATCTGATGGTCGATAAAAACCGCGATTTGAGGGCGCTTGGCGCGATTTGAGGGCGCTTGGCGCCCGAAGAGCGGTGACCGTTACCCTCTCGGCGGCCAATGTCCATGACAGCACGATGATGGAAGCGACCCTCGATGCGATTGACCTAACCGAAGCGCCTCCTTCTCAGGCCCAGGAAGCGACCTGAGAAGCTGCACGCGGATAAGGCTTATGATTCGGCTGGGAAGCGACCTCCCGTTGCGGAAGCGGGGGATTGCGGCCGAGGATCGAGCGGACGCCGTGTCGAAAGCTCTGAGAAGCTGGGGCGCTAGGAGGTGGGTCGTGGAGCGAACTCACTCGTGGCTGAAC
>Ga0209172_10006251_pt1 | contig 13448 bp, 17 predicted proteins | sample LarsenN4metaG_FD_184113 | JGI IMG/M metagenome (GOLD analysis project Ga0209172, IMG submission 184113) | Hot spring sediment bacterial and archeal communities from British Columbia, Canada, to study Microbial Dark Matter (Phase II) - Larsen... ... | reverse complement strand
GATAATAAACCGTAGGTATGTAATTGTTGTAACCACTGGCAATCTAATACATCTGTTTTCCGTCCAGGGACGGTTTTAACGTAATGAGCATTTACCAGCCTCACTTCTAATCCACAACTTTCTAAAATTTGGAATACGGGTATCCAATAAACACCTGTTGATTCCATTGCTACAGTTTCCACGCCACAAACTTTGAGCCAATCAGCCATTGCATATAGGTCAGCCGTGAAGCAACCAAAGCTGCGTACACTTTCATTGTCTCGTCCTACAGGCACGCTCACCCAATGCCTATCCGCACCAATGTCAATGCCTGCGGCATTCACGTTGATGGCTGACAACTGCCTATCTTCTGGTATGGGGGACGATTTTGCTTGGCTCATATCATCTTTGTGGTTGTTCAACTTCCAGCAAGGTGTACTCTGCCTGGGTGTGGCCAATTAATCTAATCTCCTAACCGGGATAGTAGTGTCACTACTTCACCAATATTTTTGCCAATCTCACCCAGAACCAGGCTTTCAAACGGGCAACGTTTGCACCACTGTTAAGACGGTCTTAACTGTCAGAGTACATCTCGAGTATAGGATTTATCACTCTCTCAATTTTGAATGCTTGTGTTTCTTTCATATTTTGCTGGCTGCAAAGCCGCTAGTTGGAGGCTTTCAAGTTGATTCTCGGCTATGAATAGCTACTCACTTTTTCGGCGCAGTCATCTACGGTTAGCCCTCTGGTATGCCGGATTCATGGGCGTGATTTTGTGTGTTTCTGGCTTGGGGATGTATCGCGCAATGGTACAAACAAACTGGGCAGCAATGGTTCGCGAAATTGAATCAATCGCCGGAACTTTACACGATAGCGTCGAACCTCTGCTACCTGCTTCTGAAGAACCGACTGCTGTACTGCAACAAATTTTTCCCGATCTTTGTTTAAGTGGACAACCCTGCAAGGCTACCCCAACGCTGATTCAAAGGCACACCATCGGCATCAGCGATCGCACCACATACTATATTCGGCTGTTCAATCATCAAGGGAAACTCCTAGCTTTTTCACCCAATCAACCGCTATCTCTGCCGCCAACTCTCAACCGCACTTCATGGTAAACCTTTCGCACGGCTAACGGCATTCGCTATCACCAATTCATCACGATTTTGCATAGTGCCAATACCCATCATCTAGCTAATGAAGCAAATTCATCCTGGGGTTATTTGCAAATTGGGCGCACTTTAGAACATTTTGATGCGGAAATCAGGCGAATTCAATGGATTATGGCAATTGGGTTGCCTATTGCCCTGAGCTTAGTTGCTACTTCTAGTTGGTGGCTTTCAGGATTAGCAATGCAGCCAATTTACCAGTCCTATCAGCAACAGCAACAGTTTACCGCTAATGCTGCCCATGAATTGCGATCGCCCCTGGCTAGCCTGTTGGCAACTGTGGAAGCTATCCTCCGCATACCGCAATCTAATCAACAAGATATGCAAATCATGCTTCATACTGTTGAGCAGCAGGGGCGAAGGTTGAGCCATTTGATCGCTGACTTACTCTTGTTAACCAGTCTGGAGCAGAACTCATCGTCAAAACCTTTTCAGCCCTGTTGCTTAAATGATTTGGTGAGCGATTTGACCGAAGAATTTTTAGAGTTGGCCACTGCTGCTGATATTAACTTAAGTAGCCAAATTCCCACTTGCGAGGTTTACACTCTAGGTAACGAATCACAACTTTACCGTTTAGTGTCAAACTTGATTGCCAATGCCATCCAGTACACACCTAGAGGGGGATATGTAACTGTTAGCTTAGTCAAGAGTGATTATAATGCTGTCATTGCGGTGAAAGATACGGGGATTGGGATTGGGCTTGCTGATCAAGAGCGAATTTTTGATCGCTTTTACCGTGTTGATGGCGATGCCTACGGCGGGCTGCGCCTACGCTCTCGTAAAACCGGAGGCACAGGTTTGGGGTTAGCGATAGCTGTGGCGATCGCCCAAAAACATCAAGCGCATCTGAAAGTTGAAAGTCAGCTGGGAAAAGGTAGTGTTTTTACGCTAGAGATGAAAGTTTTATCTTCTAAAGATATAGAAAATTGATCCTACATCAACTTCCGCAGCTGCAGTTTTTACCTAGTAGTTTGCCAAGAGAAGTCTGCAAGGTTAATAGCAACATGACGACTTTGGTATGGCATTGGCGAACACCTTAGCCGGTGTGAAAGCTGGTGCAATATCTGTGAATACCACCGTCAATGGTATAGGTGAAAGGGCTGGTAATGCACCCTTAGAAGAAGTCGTGATGGGACTCAAATATATCTACGATATACCCACAGGAATTGATACCAAACGACTCGTAGAAGTATCAAGATTAGTCTCCAAAGCGACTAACTTTCCCGTCCTTCCTTGGAAAGCGATCGTTGGTGAAAATACCTTTGCACACGAATCAGGGATTCATGCTCATGGTGTACTGCAAAACCCCATCACCTATGAACCATTCGCACCAGAAGATGTAGGTTGGGAACGACGCTTAGTAGTAGGTAAACATTCCGGTCGTCATCTCTTACTCAGCGTCCTGCAACAACACGGTATTACCCTCGGTCAAGCCGAAATTCAATCAGTATTAGATGCAGTACGTCATCAATCGGTCAAAACTAAACGCAGCCTCACCGTTGAAGAACTACTAAGTTTAGTTCCCCAAGGATAATACTGTTTCACTTTAAGTCTGATACAAATAGACCGCAGGGGAGCAGGGGTAAATTAACCTGAGTTCGGGTTAAAGATATGCAGGTAAAAGCCAGTCGAGTTGAAGACTAGGTTTTTTGGGTTGGTGACAATAAGCAATTAATCCGCAAAGAACGTTGACACAAAAATTAACGGGGCTACGATGTCTGGAATGTTCAATTTGGGAAATGTTTTTGAGTTGGTCATTAATAGTTTCAACAATGGAGCGTTTACGAGCTAAAAGCTGGTCATGAAGACGCATCAACTGATTCTTCATGTTGCGACGAGGTTTGGCAAAAAATTGAATGCCGAAATCTTGTAAAAGTTTAGCTGCCAGTTTTTGGGAGACATAACCTCTATCGGCAAAAATTTTGCCAAACAGACCGCTTAGTAAATCCTTGACAGGCTGACGGTCATCAACATTACCAGGAGTAATAGTCACATTTAAGAGTTGACCAAACTCATTGACGACAAGATGTAACTTAAATCCAAAAAACCAATCCACAGAAGTCTTGCCACGAGCAGCTAAATCTTTAAATACTTGATGGCGCGAAATTCGACGATTATGGCAGACTTTCAAGCTGGTTGAATCGATAAAACTGATACCCGTGCATTGTCCAAAACAATGCTTCAAATAGACGCACAACGGTATCAAGGTCGATGGTATCCACTCTATAAATCTTTGATAACTGGGAAGACCTGGAAACGCATCACTCCAATATTGTTTCACTTGATTCAAATAAAAATACTTGAAATTTCGATAGTGATTTTGGTGAAATGCAATCAATATGGTCATGATTTCACTCAAACATAGACTTTTGTCCCTAATCCCTTTTATTCCTCCATGATTTAACAGCTTTTTGTGCCATTGCTCTTCAAACTCTTGGCAGAAATCATCTACATGACAGAACAACTCATCTAAACTAAAGATAGGACAGGTTGCTGAATTTAACGCTATTTTCAGCTTACTACCTGTCCCTTTCCTTATCCCGAACTCAGGTTAACTAATCAATCGTGTTCACAATCATTGTACTTCGCAAGAGGAAGTTGAGAGGAAAAGTGAGGATTATCTATGGGGAAAACTTTGAAAGCAAAACTAGACGAGTTATCACCACAACGACGTAAAAAGATTGAAGAAGAATCTAACTTGCTCATTGCAGAGGAAATGACTCGACAGCAACTAAGACTTGCACTCAAACTGACTTATAAATGGCAGAACTTCTCCAAATACCCTCTGCCTTTCTTCGTTCACATATTTTATATGTAATCTAATGTAATTCTATTTTGACTATAATCAGCAACTAAAATAAATGATTTCAACCATCGAGAACCTAATAAAATTTCCTGTATTTCATCTCCAGCAAACACAGGAATTTCCCATTCTCGATTATCTATGATGACTCTACCGCTATAAACATCAAAATCAGTTTCTCCTTGAGCAGTTCTCAATTTGTTCTGCCGCAAAAAAGACCAATCAAGACTTTGTACATCTTGCTTGTTCATGGCTAAAAACTCAGTGAATCCTGTATCTAACATTGTTTCTACAGGAAAACCCAAGCCATCCTCACCAATTAAATCTATTTCAAAGTAAACTTGGCCTTTGTCTCCAAATATTCCCTCAATCATATTCTGCCACTTACACCTGTCTCGTTAATGCCAAAAATATGGTGAATCACTTGAGGGTGTTTTTCTCTAGCCATTTTACTAGCTATTTCTTGATCCTGATCGATAAAATAATCACCGCTATCAGGTTCAATGGCAATATACCAGCCATAATATTTATCTAGGATTTCTGGTTTCAAACGCTCAAAAATCGCCCAACAACGCTCATAAAATGCTTGTCTTCTGGCTCTATCTTGGGCTTTTTGGGCTTCTGTCCACTGAATTTCGGGGAATACTCTTCCACGTCTGACTATTCTTTCGGGTGAAGAGTGTGTCATATTTTTTACATGATAGATATTTATTTTTCATATTCTATTATAAAGCGATCGCCCCCACCTTCATAGAGAGCGATCGCCTGCTTCTAAGTCCAATGAATATGTTTAGAACGGAAAGCTCTTTCCCAATCGTTAGCAATGACTTCCATCACGTAAATCATACCTTCATAGCCAAAATATGGTCTATCAAGATAAGTCTCTCTGTTAGTCGGACTAAATACATCAAAAGCAATTTTAATTCCCAATTCCTCCGCCATGTATTTTTCCCATGCCGAGCCAATCACAGCATCAGTATCAACATCAGCCAAGGCTTGTTTAATCTGATACCCATCAGCAGAAAATACTACACGGGGAGATATTCCCATACTTTGTAATTCTCGCTCTAAAATTGAACGAGATTCGCGCATTCCTGAACGAAATAACAACACCTCTGGAATCATCTCCAATTCTTCAAACAGCATTCTCACCAACCCAATACCCATCGTCCCATCCGCAGACACAGCAATTCTACAGTTACGATATCGGGGAATAATCATCAATGCGCGTTTGCGAAGCGTCTCGACAACTTTGTTTTCGCCTTCTTTGATGAGTGGTTCTACACTTGTTTCGTCTATTTTGAAATGGGCTGCTAATGCTTTCGACCAGCGTGTAGTATTCTGCACACCAATAGGTAAAGGTATATCATCCAGAATTAGAGGAATATCATGGGTTTGCTGCATTTTTCGCGCAAACTTATAGCCCACATCATGACTGAGAACAATATTTGCAGTTGCGTTACCTGCTTGTTCTAGTTCTTCAAAGGAAGTACCATGCGAAATTACGGTTTGTACCTTAATTCTCAACGATTTTAAAGTCTGTTTAATCCATTCCAAATCAGCCCACCAAGTAGGATTGACATTTGCCTGTGGTGCAATAATATTTACAATCCTTGGCTTTCTACCACCGCGCCGCTTCTGTCTTTTGTGGATGAAAGGAAGTAAAGCTTCTAAGCCCATTTCCAAGCCATCGTAAGCATTACCGCGAAAACCACCAGCCAGCAGAGGTACAAGCTTGGCGTTGATTTCCGGCTGAATATTATTGCATAGTGCTTGAATATCTTCGCCGATAATATCTGCGGCGCAAGTACCAACGACAAACATCACTTTCGGGTAAAAGATTGATCCGCCTCTCTAATCAAACCTTTGAGTTTATCAGACGCACCCATGACAATATCTGACTCAAACAGGCGCGTACAACCGACTTTGCGCTTAGTGAAATCAACCTCATGGTTATCATAGCCAGCGGCCACCGTAGAGGCGCAACCTTGGGGAGAGTGAATCACAATACTGACATCTTTAATTCCCGCGACCATGTTGGCAATACCTTCCAACGCACAGCCAACAATGGGGTCTTTACTGTGGTCGCAATTATCAAAGGTCAGTTGTTGCGCCTGGGGAGGCTTGGTAGAATTTTCACTGATTATTCCTGACAACATTTTCCTCTCCTTTTCTCTCCATATACGGTGCAATCTGGCAAGTCTTGGGCTAATTTGCCGGTGAGTGATTGAGCAGATGCTAATCCTGAGTTTTTCGGGAATACCATTTGCTTAGTTAGGGAACTGCGGGGTCTAAAACCATATTCAAGGGCGGTTTTAATACACTTAGCGACCTTTAAAGCTCCGCGATAGCCAAATCTAGGACGATTTAAGATGGCGTTTAAATCCACAACGGGGATGTGGGGGAAACTCAAGGAAGAACCGAAGTAAACTACAGAATCAGCATCTAAACCACCGATAAATTCTAGTAATTCATCTTCAGTTTGTTTCATTGATTCATACTTACCAAAAGCTAAAGTCCCCTTGGTAATCAAAATTTCTGGGTCTAACCCACTTTCTAATAGATAATCTACGCTGGTTTCCCGTGCTTCTGTACTCCAGGGATGGAAGTTATAAATAACAGCACGCATCCCAAAATCACGTTCCAACATATGGGCGATAGACAAGCACTTAATAGCGTCATGTCCTTCGATAATGGCTAACTTACCTTCGATATATTTCTTGGCTGCTTCAAATTCTGTTTTGATGGCTGCATATTCCCGTTCCATCAGGGCTTCTGCTTGTGCTTCCATCTTTAAATATTTTGCCGCCCCGCGCAACCATTTTTCTGTAGCACTGATACCATAGGGCAGAATTGTAGAATTTAAAGGTGTACCGAATCTATCTGACATAGCTTTACCGATGGTATAGCCCAGATCCAAACATAAGGTACAGTTAACGGCTGCGCTTGGTGCTTGTTTGAGTTCTTCTAATGTGCAGTCCCCAGCAATCACGCTGTGAACTCTTGCACCCATCCCCTTAATTAGTCGTTTCAGTTCCTTAACATCTCCTTCTACTTCTGTCCTTTCTGGCCCCATCTTCGCACCCACAATATTGCAGGTTCATAAAGCGAACCACTATTGCGGCTATTAGTAAGTTTATACGCCCGCTTCACCCCATAAGCACAGCCACTAGGCCCATGAGAAATCACGATCGCATCCTTAATCCCACTTAAAATCTTAGTTGCAGTTCAAAATTTACAAGGTCGAGTATGACTACCCTGCAAAGTAGTTTTAATCTTACCTTCCTTTGCCAGTTGATAAAGTTCGCTCAAATGCCCGTAAAATACAACATTCGCATCTATCTTCGCTACCATAATTCCTCTCTCCCATGTTCTATAAAAACGCAGAGGAGTGTAGTTAAAACTCTGCGTTCCTCTGCGTGGTACTTAGCGTTCCCACCGAAGTTATGAGCGACGGAAGCCGCCGATCATACTTCTCTCTGCGTTTAGAAACCTCTTACCAAACGTTTAAGATCCACTCACGGTCATGCTTGTATTCCATATCTGCAAACAAGGCATTAGCGATCGCGTCTCCCAACCATTCCGCACCGCGATAACCAATCACAGGGTTTTTCCACAAACCTGCACGGTCAAAGGTGGGGAAACCTACGCGTACCATTGGAATTTGATTATCAATCGCAATATACCGACCTTTGGAATGACCCAAAATCAAATCGATATCACCTTTTTCTTTGACGCGGCTTTCCAGTTCCCACAAGTCAGCATTCCAGATCACTTCGATGTCATACTCAGCGTGGTTTGCTATCTTTTCTAACTCAGCTAATCTGGGGTCTTTAGAAGGAGCTTGGCTATCATCACCCAACAACAGCAATACTGGCTCTAATTCGACTTCTAAGCAGAACTCAGCCAAGCCAATTACTAAATCGGGGTCGCCGTAAATAGCTACACGCTTGTTAGCAAAGTACATGTGTGCTAAGTCAGCTAAGGAGTCAATCGCTTTACCCCGTTCGACAACCAAAAATTCTGGGATAGGCTTACCAGTCAGTTTCTTGATATTTTGTAGCCAAGCGTCAGTATTTTTGATACCAATTGGTGTAGGCCCAACGATCGCAGGAACGTCAAATTGCTCTTGTAAGAATTTAGCGGCGTTACCACCTTCATATTTACATAGGGCGATCGTTCCTATGGCATTGGCAGAACCAGCAATATCTTCAGTGGTAGTATTACCAAAAGTAAAGCTGTTCTTATCAGGCATGGTGGGAGCATTGAAGGTTTCAGTATCTAACTAAGATATTGGCATCAACACCCATTTCGCTGAGGATGTGCTTAACTTCGGTCACATCGCCAGGGTTCACCCAACCGGTAATGATGTTTAACTTACCATTTGGTTCACCTTTTTTAGCCAAGTTAGTAATCAAGGAAGTGACACCAGCCATATCCTGTCACCTGACTACCCCGGTAACTAGGAGTATGCACAGGAATCAATTTAACTTCCCGATTAGGATACTCTTTCTTTAAGAATTTGTTGACCTTGTTAATTGTCCCTTCTACGTCATCCCCGATGGTTTCAGTAGAACAAGTGGTGATAATAGGAATCAAACGCACATCAGGATAACGTGCTACTATTGTTTTTACACCTTCTTCGATCCGTGGCATCCCACCAAATACTGCACTAGCTTCATGGAGTGAAGAAGATGCAATGTCAAAGTTTTCTTTCAAGTGCTGGGCAAAAATCAAGCGGACAAACATACTGCAACCTTGTCCACCATGCACCAAGGGAATACAATCAAACACTTTGGTTCTTTTGTTGTAGAACCTCACGCAATCAAGGCGGAATACTACTTTTGAGAGTTGACATACAATGATTTACAGCAGTTATAAATAGCAAAAGTTTCCAGTTTTGCGTCTACTGCATCTACCACACCACAAGGTGCAGAATGTGGGTTGGTAAAAATGCCGTTGACTCCAATCAGATTGATGAACTGCAAACAGACTCAAGTTCTCCACATACTCTCAGACTGCTACAGATCGAGTATCTCCACAAATACCTCCAGAAACTTGTGGAGCAAGACCATCAGTTCATTCAACGATTGTTTAACTCACAGGATTCGAGTCTTCTACTACAACAATATAGGTACTGCGAGGTCAACATCTATGCCAGAATCGACCTGTTAAACTTTACGCTTTTGATTCCCTATATGTAAAAAATAGCATACATCTTGCAATTTTACTTGCGCTAGAAAAAATTTTTTGGCAATTCAGTTGTTGGTTCGTGGACTAGAATTTTCATTACTGTTACTAAACTAGTCTTTGATGGTTTAATTTTGCCAGTTCAATGTTTGGCAAAGAAATAGTAACGTACATTCCCAAACTAGACGCGGTTGGGCGTAGGCTAGTAGATACTTACGCGTTTGTTCTAATTGGTTAATCATGGCTGGCTGATACCATTGTTGCCAGTATGACTGTTGCAGATAATCAACTAACCAAAGTTGAGCTTCTGTATCTAAATCTTTGTCAATTTGTTTGGCTAGTTCTAAAGCTTTGCGCTGGGATGTAGGGACTTGCAGCAAATTTTGGAGTAAGTCTTGAGGAATTGCTTGTAATTGTTCGTAAGCTGCGATCGCACTCCCCGGACTACCAGCTGCTATACTCAAAATCGCTGGATGCTGTAAAATTTCCTGATTGCTGGTTTGTGTAAGTACCTGAGTTAAAGACACTATATCTAAGCGAGAAAAAGCGATACGCTGACAGCGCGAGACCAAAGTTGGTAAGACAGACTCAGGAGAAGGCGTGATTAAAATAATAGTCGCTTTTCCTGGTTCTTCTAAAGTCTTAAGTAGTGCATTAGCTGCTGGTTCTGCCATTGTTTGGGCTTCCTCCAGCACTACTATATTCCTGGGGGCTTCCAAGGGTGGACGACTTAAAAATTCAGTAATTTCCCGAATTTGCTCTAGCCTAATTAAAGGCGGTGCTTTGCGCTTGAGTTTCTTGGCTGCGGCTTCTGTGGCTGTGAGGCGTTGTCCCTGATATTGATAAGTCGGCTGCACCCATAATACATCGGGATGGTTGCCTTGACGTAACCGTTGCTGTAAAGATGACAGAGATTCTTTTTTGGCAGCACTTGTAAATAAAAATTCAATAAAGCATCTGGCGGCTAAACTCCGTCCTACACCATCCGCACCGACAAACATATAAGCTGGTGCTACGCGGTTTTGTTGCACAGCTTGAGTCAGTAATTCTACGGCTTGCTGTTGTCCTAGCAGTGGTGCAAAGCATTCTCTCATGATTAAGTTCATTCTCAGCAAGGAAAGTTAGTTTGCAGAAGCGTTCCCGCAGGATATGCGGAAGGAAAACTTGATTTTCCTTAAATTCATTTATGGGATTGTAAAGCTTTACTTGACATACTTATTCATAACTTAATGAAGAGATAAGTGATTATGAGTACAAGTGTTGGTACTGACTGTTGAATACTAATAGAGATATTGATATTTCCTGATTTCCTAGCCTGTTGCACTAATAGTTGTACGGCAGATTATGTATTTTTATCGAAGTGATTGATCGCCTCTATAGATACTTTGTGCAACTTTTGAACAAATCCTTGATGTGCTAATTAACTTAATCGTGTTTGCATAGTTTTTTAGGATGGTATCTTGCTGGCCTCTTATATTTGCTGTCAGTAAAGATGGCCACCCTAAAATAGTCATCTTGTCATTCAGGAATAGAGCGTTTTTAAGTTAAAGATTAACCATGAAAAGGACAACCTGTTGCTAATTTGTGCAGAAATGAACTATTATCAAAAAAGTGTTCTAGAGACAGAATTTTCAAATCATCATTCACGCGAGCAATACTAATACCTAATATTTCTATAGTCTCTCCTGTCGGTGCATTTTCTTTGTATGGGCCACTAAAATTCCCCCAATGCCGCCACTTAAATGTAACATTTGGCGGACCTGATAAAACTTCGACAAGTTCCCATAGAAAGCCATTAGGAAATGCTTGGTGAAAGATATTTGCTGATGATTCAAAGGACTCTTCTGAGGATTTGTATTGTTCTGAATCTCCCAAAAAGAGATTATAAGTTCCTACATCTGCTACATCTTCAGCAGTATAGGCTGGCCCACCATTAGTAGACATACGAAACTTATCTGCCACTATGGAAACCCACTGTTGAGGGTTTGTTTTGTAGGAAGCTTCCATCTCAAAAGCTCTGACTAAGTTCTGCACTATTGCTTCTAAAGAACCCTCAAGATGATTATATTGACTTTGTTGTTTGAGATATTGATTAGTAAGTGAGTAATCGGGCGGTGTTTGATATCGCCACTCAACAAGAGGATCATGGGCGATGACAGTATCTCTATCTTGTATCCAAATAGGTTGTTGACTAGATGCTTCTGAACTCATAACAGAAAAATCCCGACTAATTTTTAGCAATGTAAACTTAGAGAAATTTTTATTTCTCTACTGTTAGATGAATCTGGAAACTAATAAGGAATCAGACACAGGCAAATAGGCCTATGTTAGAAGAAATTCACTTTTAACATAGACAATCATCGGCAGAAATATTTCAGATAGCCTGTTTCTCTAAATTTTGCCTGAAAATTCAGAGGACAATATCTATCAAACTTCAACTTTAATTATTTTTAAGCGTAACCACATATGAAAATATCATATACAGAAAATTGGAGCAAATTATTTTTAATTTATAAAAACAATGGGAGTATCAGCCAGCACGATTTTAATTTGCATAATCTGGCTGTCTTTCCCACTCCATAAGAGATTGCATAGTAGATAATATGTAAGTTAAATGCCCAACAGCCGATTGATGATTCTGTTACAAGAGAGTGAACAGCTTCATTATTGCTCTAATGCTTTTATACAAATTGTAGGGATACAAACGCGTTATAACAGGTAACTGCTAGGGTAAGTCCTTTAGGTATAAGCTTAGAAATTTTTGTATATTTTTGTGTACAGCTTCTTTGCTCAAACTACCATCAACCCGAACAATGCGAGAGGGAGAGGATGCAGCCAAATCTATATAGCCTTGCTGTACACGGCGATGAAAGGCAATAGTTTCTTGTTCGATACGGTCTAATCCCACTGCATCCCCACGTTTACGAGCCAATCCTATCTCCACATCTACATCTAGCCAGATAGTTATGTCGCTGGTTAATCCACCAGTAGCAATCTGATTGAGCTGCTGAATTAAATTCATATCCAAACCACGACCATAACCTTGGTAGGCAATGGTAGAGTCAACATAGCGATCGCACAAAACATATTTCCCTGCGGCTAAATTGGGTACTAATTCTTGGGCAACGTGTTGAGCGCGATCGGCAGCATACAATAATAGTTCCGTCACCTCAGCTACAGGCTGATCCTCTTTCTTTTCTAGTAACAACCGCCGCAAATGTACACCTAACTCCGTTCCCCCTGGTTCACGGGTAAGAATTACAGAAATTCCCAAATTTTTTAACCAAGCTGCACAAAGCTGCATTTGGCTAGTTTTGCCGCAACCTTCTACACCTTCAAATACAATGAATTTTCCACCCATGCTGTTTTCATATTTGCCGACGTTTTATCAGTCTACGCGATTAGTGTAATCTCCCAAAAGTAATTGTGGAGGATGGGGTACAGAAGTGAAGAGAAGAATAATTACTAACTTGAGACTAATGAATTTATCAAGTTGTTCAAGGTGCGTTAACTTGGGTGAAGCTATATTTTAGGAAATGTTATAGATGTTCTTGGCTTTGAAATGGTCGTTGCGGATTTTTGGAGCTTTCTGGGTAATCGGTGGTGTGTTCACTCTTCAGCAGGCACAACAGGCTAACTTTATTGACAATGCCTTAGAATTGATTACTCAGGAGAAAGAAGATCGGCTAGCCAGTCGTTTCCTGTTCTTTATTGCCTTATTAACCCTTCTAAGTGGTGTAGGATTGGTAGCACTCAGCCGTTGGGTACTTCTTCCCCTCAGTTTGTTAATTTTACTCCAAGCAGTTTACTTTGCAATTCAGAGACAACGGTTTGTCCAAGCTAAGACAGATGTAGAGCGAAACGATGCACAGATTGCCCCATCAACCCGTAATGCTTTTATTGTTTCATTGATTGTCACGATCGCTGCCTTAATTGGCTTTAAGTTTGGTGTTTTGCAATGATTTCTGAATTGCCAGCCAGATGATTCAACCACCATTCCATAAGAACAGCACAATACTTTGACACTCCCCCGTTTATAAAACGGGGGATTCTTGGGTCAAATCTGTTTTTAAAGCCAAATAAATTTGGCTCATTCGCTTATGTCCCCCGGAGTCCAGCGCGGGGGCTTTACGCATCACGACTCCTAATTTAATGATTAGGAAGGCACGCTGCGGGTTAACTCATTTCTTGCACCAAGCGTAGATACCCGTAAAAAAACCAATAATCAGTCCAAAACTATAACAACCGTCAAATCAAAACGGACAAGTATAGTTAGTTACAAATATAACTTAGCCTCTGTAGTATTA
>Ga0209172_10006250_pt1 | contig 13451 bp, 12 predicted proteins | sample LarsenN4metaG_FD_184113 | JGI IMG/M metagenome (GOLD analysis project Ga0209172, IMG submission 184113) | Hot spring sediment bacterial and archeal communities from British Columbia, Canada, to study Microbial Dark Matter (Phase II) - Larsen... ... | reverse complement strand
TACTACGGCGTGGGCATGGGCTTGCCGACGGTCAACTACGAGCGCGAGGTGGCGCTGCTGATCCGCGACCGCAAGAGCGGCCAGCCCCTGTACGAGACTCGGGCCAGCAACGACGGCACGTCGCCGGGCATGAAGTCGCTGCTGCCGGCCATGTTCGAAGCGGCGATGAAGGACTTCCCGGCCGGCAGCGTCACGCCGCGCCGCGTGACCACCGAGATCACGCCGCCCTGATTCAGTCGGGCGAGGCGGCCAGCGCGCGGAAGTCGGCCTCCCAGCCCTTGAAGCGGTTCGCCGCCGCCTGGCGCTGTGCCGGCGTGGTGGCGTTGTGCAGCGTGGCGGCGAACGCACAGTTGTAGCTCTCGAGCTTCTCCTGGTAGCGGCGATAGGTCTCGCGGGGAGACCGCGCGACGCGTTCGCCGTAGGCGCGCATCGTGGCCACGGCGCTGTCGCGGTCGACACCGTTGCCGGCCAGCCGGCGGATCATCTGCAGCGCTTCCTGCTGCCGCTGCACGCGCTCGCCGAACCAGGCCTCGGCATCGAAGGGCGAGGCCGCCACCAGCCGCGCCACCAGCGCACGCTGGCGCTCGTCGAGCGTGCCGTAGAGGAATTCGATCCGCTCGGTGGCGCGCTCCACCGAGCGCTCGAGCCGGCGCGCCGGTTCCTTGTCGAGGAAATCGCGGCGGAACTCCTCGTTGACGCGCGCGTAGCGCCGCTCGATGTGCTGGATCTGCGCCGGCTTGAGCGTGGTGATCACCTCGGCGGCGTAGGGCAGCGCCTGCTCGGCGGCCCACTCGCCGCGCTGGCGCACATCGGCGAACCAGCGGCAGGTGCGGTCGGGCGAGGTGTCGGCCAGCACCTCGACCTGCGCACGGGCCAGCAGCTCGGCGTAGTCGGGCAGCTGGGTGCGCCGATGCCAGGCGAACCATTCGCCGAGGCGGCTGCGCACCTGGCGCGCCTGGGCGTCGTCGAAGTCGGCGTAGCCGTCCAGCCACCAGAAGACCAGCTCCGGCGCCTGGTTGTAGCCAAAACGTACCGCACTGCAGCCGGCCAGCAGCCCGGCGGCGAGCAGCAGCGCCACGATAATGCGCAGTCTCGTCACCACGTTCCGCAAGAACAACAGCGTCATGGCTCTGGACATCGTGATCATGGCCGCGGGCAAGGGAACCCGCATGAAGTCGGCCAGGCCCAAGGTGCTGCACCGGCTGGCCGGACGCAGTCTACTTCAGCATGTCGTCGACACGGCTGCAGGGCTGAAGGCCGACCGCACCGTGGTGATCACCGGGCATGGCGCGGACCAGGTCGAGGCGGCGTTCGCGGGCGCCGGTCTGGCCTTCGTGCGCCAGGAGCCGCAGCTCGGCACGGGCCATGCCGTGCAGCAGGCCGTGCCGAAGCTGCACGACGAGGGCACGACGCTGATTCTCAACGGCGACGTGCCCCTGATCGAGGCCGGCACGCTCGCACGGCTGGTTCAGGCCTGCGACGGCAAGTCGCTCGCGCTGCTCACCGTGGTACTCGACGACCCGACCGGCTACGGCCGAATCATCCGCAGCGGCGACCCCGTCGGCGGCACCGTCGAGGGCATCGTCGAGCACAAGGACGCCACGCCCGCGCAGCGCCGCATCCAGGAGATCTACACCGGGGTGATGGCAGCGCCCACGGCCCATCTGAAGCGCTGGCTGGCCGCGCTGCGGAACGACAACGCCCAGAAGGAGTACTACCTGACCGACGTGGTGGCCATGGCCGTGGCCGACCGCGTGCACGTGGTGGCTACCCATGCACACGACGAGACCGAGGTGCTGGGCATCAACAGCCCGGCCCAGCTCGCCGACCTGGAGCGCCGCTACCAGCGCCGCCTCGCCGATGCATTGATGGAAGCCGGCGTGCGCCTGGCCGATCCCGACCGGCTGGACATTCGCGGCGAGCTGGTGTGCGGACAGGACGTGGAGATCGACGTCAACTGCGTCTTCGAGGGCCGCGTCGAGCTGGGACACAACGTGCGCATCGCCTCGCATTGCGTGATCCGCAACTGCCGCATCGCCGACAACGCGGTGATCCACTCGTTCACCCACATCGACGGCGAAGCGCAGGGCGCGCGCGTCGGCGCCGGCGCGCTGGTGGGTCCGTTCGCGCGGCTGCGCCCGGGCGCCGAGCTCGGCGAAGACGTTCACATCGGCAATTTCGTCGAGGTGAAGAACTCCAGGCTCGCCAAGGGTGCCAAGGCCAACCACCTCGCCTACCTCGGCGACGCCACCGTCGGCGAACGCGTGAACTACGGTGCGGGCAGTATCACGGCCAACTACGATGGCGCCAACAAGCACCGCACGGTGCTGGGCGACGACGTGCACGTGGGCAGCAACTGCGTGCTGGTGGCGCCGATCACCGTCGGCGCGGGCGCCACCATCGGCGCCGGGTCGACCGTCTCCAAGGATGCACCGGCCGGCCAGCTCACGGTCGCCCGCGCCAAGGCGGTCTCGCTGGCGGGCTGGACCCGGCCGGTCAAGACGAAGAAGTGACCGGCGCGGCGGCGCCGCGCTCGACGGCACGGCGCTCGCGCACCCAGGCCTCGAAGGCTGCCGCCGGCATCGGCGCACCGACCAGCAGGCCCTGGATCTGCTCGCAGCCCTGGCGAGCCAGGTAGTCGCGCTGCGCCTCGGTCTCGACGCCTTCGGCCGTGACCGTCATGCCCAGGTTCAGGCCGAGCTGGACGATGGCCCGGGTGATGGCTGCCGAGTCGCGGTTGTCCGGCAGGTCGTGCACGAAGGAGCGGTCGATCTTGATCTTGTCGATCGGCAGTTCCTTGAGGTGGCCGAGCGACGAATAGCCGGTACCGAAGTCGTCCACCGCGATGCCCAGCCCCATGGCCTTCAGGCGCAGCAGGCGGTGCTTCACCTCGCCGAGGTCGTCCATCAGCATGCGCTCGGTGAGCTCCAGCTCGAGCAGGCCGGCGGCCTGGCGCGCGTCGCCGTCGTCGGCCAGCACCTGGGCCACCGCCTCGACGAAGCCGACCGACTGGAACTGCACCGTCGACAGGTTCACCGCCACCGGCGCGATCGCCAGGCCCAGCGCATGCCAGCGCGAGGCGCGGCGTGCCGCTTCGGTCAGCGCCCACTGGCCGATGGCCAGCATCAGCCGCTGGCGCTCGGCCACGGGGATGAACTGGTCGGGCATCAGCAGGCCGCGCTCGGGGTGGTTCCAGCGCAGCAGCGCCTCGCAGCTGACCAGCACGCCGTCGCGCAGCCGCACCTGCGGCTGGAAGTAGAGCTCGAACTCGCCGCGCTCCAGCGCGTGGGCGAGCTGGCCCTCGAGCACCAGCGCCGCATAGGCGCTGTCGGCCATGCCGCGGTCGAAGAACTGGTGGTTGGCGCGCCCTTTCGACTTGGCCAGGTACATCGCGCTGTCGGCGTTCTTGATCAGCTCGTCGGGCGTGCTCGCATCGCCGGGGAAGAAGGCCACGCCGATCGACGGCGTGACCGAGATCGGCCGGCCCTCGGCCGTGACCGGCACCTCGATGGCCGCGAGCAGCTTGCGCGCAACCTCGTCGACATCGTCATGGTGCGCCTCGCGCGAGGAGCGGCCATGCAGCAGCACCATGAACTCGTCGCCACCGAAGCGCGCCACCAGGTCGGTCGCGCGCAGGCTGGCGAGGATGCGCGCCGACACCGTGCGCAGCAGCGTGTCACCGACCAGGTGGCCGAGCGAGTCGTTGACGCGCTTGAAGTGGTCGAGGTCGATGAACAGCAGCGCCAGCCGCGTGCCTTCGGCCTCGGCCGCGGTCATGTGGCTCTGCAGCTGCTCCATGAACGACATGCGGTTGGGCAGGCCGGTCAGCGCATCGTGGTGGGCCAGGTGGTGAATGCGCGCCTGCGCGGCCTGGCGGTCGCGGATGTCGCGCACGATGGTCATGCGCATGCGCTCCTCGTTGCGCACCATGGTGCGCACGATGAATTCCACCGGCACGCGCCGCCCCGACTTGTGGATCACCGCACTCTCGTAGGCCGTTTCCTGGCCGGCGTGCATCACCGCGGCGACGCGGGTGACCTGGTCGGGTGCGATGAACTCCAGCACCGAGCGGCCGTGCAGTTCGTCGAGCGTGTAGCCGATCAGCGCGCACAACGGCGGGTTGGCGTCGGTGATGAAGCCGTCCTTGTGGAAGACGATGCCTTCGGCGCTGGCCTGCATGAACTTGGCGAGGCGCTCTTCGCTCTCGCGCACGGCCCGCTCGGCCAGCCGGTGCTTGGTGATGTCGGTGATCAGCACGAAGCTGCCGACGGTGCCACCGTGCTCGCCCACGTGCGGCAGCAGGTTGACCTCGATGTAGCGCAGGCTGCCGTCGCGCTGCGGCAGCTGCCGCTCGTACGAGGCTGCCTGCTGGTGGCGAAGCACCTGCTCGACGCGGGACTGGATCTGCGTCGCCGCGTCGTCGCCGATCACCTCGGCGAAGGTCTTGCCGACGATGTCGCTCTCGTCGCTGCCGAACGTGCGGGCGTAGGCCTTGTTGGCGAACTGGCACCTGAAGTCGCTCGCCCGGTAGTAGGCGATCAGCACCGGCACATTGTCGGCCAGCAGGCGGAACAGCCCGGCCTGCGCGCGTGCCTCGGCCTCGGATCGCTTGGCATCGCTGGCGTCGTGCAGCAGGCACAGCCACCGGCGGCTCCGGGCGTTCCAGCGCGCCTTCCATTCCACCCAGGCGGCGCCCTGGCCCGCCGCGCTGCCCGAGACGAACAGGGCCAGGGCAAAGTCCTGGCGCGTCGCCAGCCGCGCGAGCAGATCACGGCGGCTGGTGGCATCGAGCAGCTCCTGCCAGGACCGGCCGAGCAGTCGTGCCGGCGCGCGCCTGGCGAACTCCGCGAACCCGGCGTTGACGTGCACCGCGCTGCCCTGCCCGTCGAGCAGCATCACCATTCCCGGCAGGGCGTCCCAGGCCGCCGTGTCGGCGTTGGCTGAGACGCGCCGCGCCATCACGCCGGCACCGACCTCAGTGTCTGCACGGCCAGGCAGAGGTCGTCCCAGGCCTTGGCCTTGTCCTCGAGGTTGCGCAGCAGGTAGGCGGGGTGGTAGGTCACGATCAGCGGCACGCCCTGGTAGTGGTGGACGCGCCCGCGCAGCTTGCCGATCGGCTCGTGGCTGCGCAAGAGACTTTGCACGGCGAAACGTCCCATGGCCAGGATGATGCGTGGGCGCACCAGCTCCACCTGCCGGATCAGGAAGGGCTCGCACTGGGCGAGCTCCTCGGGCTCGGGGTTGCGGTTGCCCGGCGGGCGACACTTCAGCGTGTTGGCGATGTAGACCTGGTGCGCCGCGTCGGCCTCGCCGCGCGTCAGGCCCACGGCACGCAGCATGTTGTCGAGCAGCTGGCCCGACTTGCCGACGAAGGGCTCGCCCTGGCGGTCTTCCTGCTCGCCCGGCGCCTCGCCGACGATCATCCAGTGCGCGCTGGTGTGGCCGACACCGAAGACGGTCTGCCGCCGCCCTTCGCACAGCTTGCAGGCGCGGCACGCGGCGACGGCCTCGCGCAGCGCCTCCCAGCCCATGCGCTCGACGCCGGTGGCTCGATCGCGCATCACCACCGCTGCTGCCGCCGGCGCGGTCGGCATTACCCGTGCCGCAGGCTCCGGCGCGGCCGCCGCCGCGCCCTCCCCCCGCCCGGCGGGGGGCTGGGGGGTGCCGTCAGGAATCCACAATCGGATCCCCATCTCCTCGAGCATCGCCTTCTGGCGCTCAGTCCAGGCCACCGTGCGCCCCCTCGATCGCCAGGCTCATCACCACCGCGTCTTCCCGCCGGCCGTGGGCCGCCGGGTAGTAGCCCTTGCGCTTGCCGACCTCGGCAAAGCCGTGGCGGCGGTAGATGGCGCGGGCGCGATCGTTGCTCTCGCGCACCTCCAGCCAGAGCTGCCGCGCCCCGCGCTGGCGGCACAGGTCGGCCAGCGCGCCCAGCATGAACAAGGCGTGCCCCTGGTGCCAGGCGGACGGTGCGACGGTGATGTTGAGCAGGTGCATCTCGTCGACACCGGCCATGGCCACGAAGTAGCCGAGGATCCCGCCGTCCTCGTCGTACAACACCCTTGCGTCGTAGCCCGCGGCCAGCGAATCGACGAAGTTGCCGCGGCTCCATGGGAAGGCGTAAGCGCCGACCTCGATGGCCATCACCGCGTCGAGATGCGCGGCATGCATCGGCAGCAGCGTGCGCTGCCGAGGCTGCGGCACGGCACTCATGCTTCGGCCCTGGCCCGCTGGGCCGCCTCGCGTTCGGCGGTGGTCTGGGCCACCTTGTCGCGCAGGTAGACCGGCAGCGCCAGTGCGGCATCGATGGCGGCACCGTCGTGCCACGCCGCCTCGGCCAGGCGGGCGAGCGCCGCCGCCCGCGAGCGCGCGGAAGGCCGGCGCAGTGCGCTGCCGGTGTGCCAGCGCTCGCCGAAGACCGCCAGCGCCGAGCCGGCCACGCATTGCGGCGGCGCCGCCGCCCAGCGGCTCGCCAGCAGTTCGGGACGACACAGCATCGGGCTCGCCGGCACGGCCCAGCGGCCCTGGTCGAAGCGGTAGTGCGCCGCATAGACCTCGTCCATGCGGGCGTCCATCGCCACCCAGCAATCGGCCGCGGTGTCGCCCAGTTCGTCGAACGCGTCCTGCGCCACCAGCAACAGGCTGTCCAGCGCCAGCACCGGCTTGCCGGCGCCCAGCGCCAGGCCCTGCGCCACCGAGCAGGCGCTGCGCAGGCCGGTGAACGCCCCCGGGCCGCGGCCGAAGCCGATCGCATCCACCTCGGCCAGCGCGCAGCCGGCGCGCTGCAGCAGCGCGAGCACCTCGGGCAGCAGCCGCTGCGAGGCCTGCGCTCCGCCCTCGCCCTCGAACACCCAGGTGTCGCCGTCGCGGCTGAGCGCGATGGACATCACCTCGGTGGAGCTGTCGATGGCCAGCAGGCAGGTCATGCGGGCGAGTGTAGGTCAAGGCCCTCGGCGCGCCGGCGCGCGTGCGATCATCCCGGTCCATGCTGTTCGCCCCGATCCTGCGCCTTGCGGCCTTCCTGTTGTTCGCTTCGGCCGCCGGCAGCGCTGCGGCCCGCCTGCCGGGCGAGGTCTACAGTGCACTGGACCGCGCCAAGGTGCCCGCGGACTCGGTCGTCGTGCTCGTGCAGGAAGTCGGCAGCCCGCGCAACCGGCTGGCCTGGCGGGCCGACGTCGCGGTGAACCCGGCGTCGTTGACCAAGCTGCTGACCACCTATGCGGCGCTCGATCTGCTCGGCCCGGCCTGGACCTGGAGCACACCGGTGTGGCTGGACGGCACCGTGCGCGACGGCGTGCTGGAAGGCAACCTCGTCATCAAGGGCAGCGGCGATCCGAAGCTGGTGCCCGAGCGGCTGTGGCTGCTGCTGCGCCGCGTGCAGCAACTCGGCGTGCGCGAGATCCGCGGCGACATCGTGCTCGACCGCAGCGCCTTCGCGGTGCCCGAGCAGAACCCCGGCGACTTCGACGGCGAGGCGCTGCGCCCCTACAACGTGCGCGCCGACGCGCTGCTGCTGGCCTACCGCTCGGTGCTGATCGGCTTCACGCCGGATGCGACGCGCGGCGTCGCGCTGGTCAGCGTCGATCCGCCGCTGGCCGGCGTCGAGGTCGACCGCAGCGTGCCCTTGTCGGCCGGTGCCTGCAACGATTGGCGCGGCGAGCTGAGGGCCGACTTCTCCGACCCCGCGCGGCTGCGCCTGGCCGGCAGCTTCCCTGCTGCCTGCGGCGAGAAGACCTGGCCGATCGCCTATGCCGAGCCACGGCGCTACGACGAGCGCATGCTCGCCGGCCTGTGGCGCGAGATGGGCGGCACGCTCGCCGGCGGTGTGCGCGAGGGTGCGGCGCCGGCCACGCCGCCCACCTTCACCAGCGCCTCGCCGGCGCTGTCGGAGGTGATCCGCGAGATCAACAAGTTCAGCAACAACGTGATGGCGCAGCAGCTCTTCCTCACGCTGAGCCTGGCGCGCGGCGGCAAGGGCACGCCCGAGGCTTCGCGCGAGGTGCTGCGGCGCTGGCTGGCCGAGCGCATCGGCAGGCACGCCGAAGGCGCGGTGATCGACAACGGCTCGGGGCTCTCGCGCGAGACGCGGCTGAGCGCGCAGCAGCTCGGCCGGCTGCTGCAGTCGGCCTGGGGCAGCGCGGTGATGCCGGAGCTGGTGGCCTCGTTGCCGGTCTCCGGCACCGACGGCACGCTGATCCGCTCGAAGGCCCCGCCCGGCCGCGCCCATCTCAAGACCGGCTCGCTGCGCGACGTGGCGGGCGTGGCCGGCTACGTGCTCGCCAGCAGCGGACGCCGCTACGTGCTCGTGGCCATCGTCAACCATCCCAACGCCAACGCGGCGCGGCCGGCCATCGATGCGCTGGTGCAGTGGGTGGTGCAGGACGGCAGCACGCCGCCGCCGTCGGCCGAGACGCCGAACTGAACACTTCCCACCGAATGTCTTCCGCCTCCAGCGCCACCGAGTGGATGGGCTACGCCGCCGCCACGCTGACCACCCTGTCGTTCGTGCCGCAGGCGTGGCACACCTTCCGCACGCGCGACGTGCGCGGCATCTCGCTGGGCATGTACAGCGCGTTCACGCTCGGTGTGGCGCTGTGGCTGGTCTACGGTGTCATGCTCGGCGCCTGGCCAGTGATCGTCGCCAACGCCATCACGCTGGCGCTGGCCGCCGCCATCCTCGCGATGAAGATCGTGCTCGGTCGGCGCGGCGGCGGCTGAGCGCCGCCGCGCTTCCCGTTCAGAACTTGTAGGACAGGCCGAGCGAGTAGGTCACCGGGCGGAAGTCGATCTCGGTGGTCAGTACCGTGCTGCCGGCAGCCACGAGCTTGGACTTGGTGTCGACGCGCGCGATGCTGCCGAACACGCCCCACTTGCTGTCGATCGCGTAGTCCAGGCCGGCCTGGACCACCAGGCCGGTCGAGTCGCCGAGCTTCACGTCCGGGGCCAGGCGCGACTTCACGTCGGTGAACCTGGTGTAGTTGATGCCAGCGCCGAGGTAGGGACGGAAGCGGTCGCCCTCGCTGCCGAAGTGGTAGTTGACGATCAGCGTCGGCGCCACGTTGCGCGCCGAGAGGATGTCGTCGCCGAGGAAGGCGACCGTGCCGGTGGCCTTGGCCTTGATCTTCGGCGGGATGCCGATCACCAGCTCGACGCCGATGTTCGGCGTGAACAGGCGCTCGTAGGTGAGCAGCAGCGTGGTGGCGTCGCCGGTCTCGGCATCGGCACCGGGCGGCACGCCGATGCCCTGGATGCCGTTGGTCTTCGAGTTCGTCGTGTACTGGATCGCGCCGATCTTGAAGATGTTCTGCTGCGCCTGGACGGTGCCCGTCATGCCGATCGCCAGCGCAGCCGCCAGCACCTGGATCTGGAACTTCATGGGTTGTTCTCCGGTGTGCGTGACGTCAGATCCAGCCGAAGGCGCGGAGCTGGGCGAGGAAGGCGTCGCTGATGGCCTTGTGGCCGCCGGTCGACGGATGCACCGAATCGGCGAAGAACCAGGTGTTGGCGTCGGCCTGCAGCGGCGTCGTCATCAGCAAGTTGCCGTCACAGAACAGCGAGGACCCATCGGTGATGACGTTCGCCGTAGCGGTGGCGATCTTGCCGATGTCACAAGCTGGCAGCGCGATGTTGGTGAAGCCCAGCGCCGTGGCCCGCGCGGTCAGGTCCTTGAACATGGCGAAGGTGTCGATGATCTGCACCGGCTGGCCGGTGAGCGACTCGCGCAGCCAGAGATTGAAGATGCGCGAGAGATCCGTGAGGACCGTGCGCGCCGGCGCCACCTGGGCCGAGTTACCGAACGGCGTGTCGGCGATGTCGCTGAGCGTCATCACCGCGACGTACTTGCCGCCCTTGGCCAGGATCTCCGACCTGACCAGCGTGGCCAGTTCGATGGCGGCCTGCTTCATCGCCTCCTGAGCTTCGGTCTGCGCCTGGAACAGCAGGGCATTGGCCTGGTCGACCGTGATCTGCCCCGCCGCGGCCTGCGCCTGGATCTGTCCGGCCTTGGCCGCGAAGGTGCCGAACTGCACGAAGACGTCGTTGTTGCCGGCGTAGACCATGATCAGGTCGGTGTCGGCAAAGCGCCCGCCAAAGGCGGGGTTCGCGAGGTGGTTGGCGACCTGCGTCACCACCGGCACGGTGAGCGCGCCCGCGCCGGTGGCCGGATCACGGCCGATGCCGTTCGGATCGGTGACTCGTGCGCCGCCCTGGCCATAGGCCGTGCAGGAGCGCTGGATGGCGGGCACCGTGCTCTGCAGCGCCGCCGGACACTTCACGGACTGTCCGTCGAAGCCGACTTCGGCCGGTGTGACCGGCAGGCCGAGCGTCGCCGCCACGTTTTCGACCCACACCGTGCCCGTCGGGCCGTTGGTGGTGAACTTGCCACCCTGGATGTTGAACTGCGCGGGGGCCGGCGAGTAGGTGCCGACGTCGCTGAGGCTGTCGCCGAAGGTGATGAAGGCCGTGAAGCTGCCCGGGGTGGTCGGCGCGCCGGAGGGCGAGCCACTGCCGGGGACGTCGGGGTCGCCCCCGCCACAGGCTGCGAGCAGCGCAGCCGCCAGCGCCAGCGGCGCCAAGGATCGGAACAGCTTCATGAACACCTCGTGGAGACTCGTCAGAAAACGAACGACCGTTCGCTTTTACGGGCCACACTATAGGTGTCTCGCCGTGCCGGACGCGGCGGGGGAAACCCGGCCGCGAGGGATGGGGCTTCCCCGGATCAGAACGGATTGGCTCTCGAACGCGACGCGGCGAGCGATCCGATGTAGGCGTGGCCGTTGGGGCTGAGATGGGTGGCATCGGCCCACAGATGCGAGGTCGAGGTCGCGCCCGTCAACAGGGTGTCGGCGGTGCAGTCCAGTACCGTCGCGGCCAGCGTGGCGTCGCAGACTGCTGTGGTCACGTTGGACATTCCGCCGAAGCTGGTCGGAAACTTGTACATGGTCTGCATCAGTTCGTTGGTCAGCATGATGGCCACTTCGGAGCCGTTTTCCTGGGCAATGCCGACCCGCAGGCCTTCGTTGAACTTCTCGACCAGCGCACTGAGCAGTGCCGTGCGGGACTTGTCGCCGGCCGCCGCGTCTTCGGCCGCCGCGAACGGTGACAGAGCGATCTCCGGCGCCGTCGAGACGAGCACCTTGCCGCCGGCGTCGGCAATGCGGCTCACCTGGCCGGCCAGTGCCAGGCCGGCCAGTCGGGCCGACTCCGCCAGCTGCTGGGCAGGCGTAGCGGGATACAGCGCGTACAGTTCGAGCACATCGTGCTGTCCGACGAACAAGGTGACGAGATCCTTGCCCGAGAAGGTGTCCGCGGCCAGATGCTGGTCGACCTGCGCGGCCACGTCGCTCACCGTGGCGCCGGCAGTTGCGTAGATGCGGCTGGCCGGGCTGGGCACTGCATTCGGGTTGCACTCGGGAAACACCAGCCCGTAGCTGCTGGCCAGTTGCTGGATCCACAGAGGATTGCCCGAACAGCTGATCGTCTTGACGCCGTTGGCGTCGGTCGAAAGCCCGTTGACCGTGTATTTGCGCCCCTCGGCCGTGATGACACTGTTCTCGTCGCCGAAGGCCAGCACTCGGTTGGGCACGAACGGTACGACCGGATCGCCCCCTCCACAGGCCGACAGCAGTGCCGACGCACCGATGGCTAGAACCAGCGCCGTGTGGCGAAGGGCGGGGGCAAAGGGAATCATCGTTGCTCCAGTGGCAAATCTCGAACGCTGCGCGACGCAGCGCATTCAGCCCGCAGCGGCCCGCGACAGTCTGTCGCGAACACCATCCCACGCCGTGTCGCCGGGAGGCTCTTCGACCCAGATCAGATCCAGATTCCCGGCATCCAGTTCGCGCAGGGTTGCGAAGAGTTCGTGAGCGGCGCGGTCCGGATCCTCCGGCATGGCTCGACGCTCCAACCGGGACCCGGGAGGCAGCGCCACGGTGCGCGAATATACCGCCAGCTTCAGCGCGCTGTCGCCGAGCATCTGCAACGCCGAATTCAGCATCTGCGCGGACATCAGGCGAAGCTTGGCACGAGGCGCGTAGTGCGATTCGAGCGTGCCCGACGCGCGCGGCGAGTCGGCGCCGCGCGCCGCCAGAGGCATGCCAAGCACCGCCTCGATGCGCTCCCGCTGCACCTGGCCCGGCCTCAGCAGCGCGGGCACAACGCCGGAACAATCGACGATCGACGACTCGATGCCGACCTCGCATTCGCCGCCGTCGAGCACGAGCAGTTCGTCTCCGAATTCGTCGACCACGTGCTGAGCACGCGTCGGGCTGATGCGCCCGAACCGGTTGGCGCTCGGCGCGGCGACGCCGCGCACGCCGCGCGCCCGTGCAGCGGTCAGCAACGCCTGGGCCACCGGATGCGCCGGGCAACGCAGGCCGATCGTGTCCTGACCGCCGGCGGCCGCAGCGGCGACGCCGGGCGCTCGCGGCACGATGATCGTCAAGGGACCGGGCCAGAAGGCATCGATGAGCCTCTGCGCGGCATCACCCAGACTGCGGGCGAAGTCGAGTGCTCCGGTCGCGTCGGCCACGTGAACGATCAGGGGATGGTCGGGCGGCCGCCCCTTCAGGCTGAAGATGCCCGCGACCGCCCGATCGTCGTCGGCGCGGGCACCGAGGCCATAGACCGTTTCGGTCGGGAAGGCGACCAGATGCCCCGCGGCGAGCGCGTCGGCGGCGCGCTCGATCGCGCCGGCGTCGTTGCCAGGCAGCAGCACGCTCAGAAGGCCTCGATGCCGAGCAACCTGGCAGCCTCGAGGGCCACCTGACGGGCCGCGTCAGGCGTCGGCGCGGTCACCGTGAGGTGGCCCATCTTTCTGCCGCGCCGGGGCTGTGCCTTGCCGTAGAGGTGCAGGTGCGCGCCGGGCAGGCCGAGCACGGCGGCCCAGTCGGGCTCGGCCACCGCACCCTTGGCATCGAACCAGAGGTCGCCCAGCAGATTGAGCATGATCGCCGGCGAATGCAGCCGCGGCGCGGGCAGCGGCGCGCCCGTCAGCGCACGAACCTGCAGATCGAACTGCGAAACATCGCAGGCATCGATGCTGTAGTGCCCCGAGTTGTGCGGCCGGGGCGCCATTTCATTGGGGACGAGCGAACCATCGGCCAGCACGAAGAACTCGACGCAGAGCACGCCCACGTATGCCAATGACTCGGCGATCCGCTCGGCACTCGCGATCGCCTGCATTTCCAGGGTTTCGTCGAGGCCTGCCGGAACCGACGTGACGGCCAGGATGCCGTCCCGGTGCACGTTGCGCTGCACCGGCAGGTGCACCATATGGCCATCGGCGCCACGCGCGACGATCACGCTGATCTCCGCCGCGAGGTCCAGCCTCTGCTCGAGGACACAGGGCACGCCCTTCATGGCCCCCCAGGCAGCGGCCAGCTCCGCGCGATCAGCCACCCTGGCCTGTCCCTTGCCGTCGTAGCCCAGGCGGCTGGTCTTGAGGATGCCCG
>Ga0209172_10006247_pt1 | contig 13461 bp, 14 predicted proteins | sample LarsenN4metaG_FD_184113 | JGI IMG/M metagenome (GOLD analysis project Ga0209172, IMG submission 184113) | Hot spring sediment bacterial and archeal communities from British Columbia, Canada, to study Microbial Dark Matter (Phase II) - Larsen... ... | reverse complement strand
AGGTGAGCCACGTCGGATCTCTTGAAGAAACGCTGCCATAGCTGCGTCGAACGCGCCGGCCCTCCGGAAGGAGCTTGGCGCGGCGCCAAGACGCCGCGCGAGCGATTTACGCAGCGCGCCCGCCGTCCCAAACGCTTGGCCCAGCGCCACCCGCTCGATCGATTCGGTCCGCTGCTCGAGGTCATGCACCACCAGGAGCAGCCGGCACCTGATAAGGCAAGTCCCGGGCGGACGCAGCCCGGCCTTCCGGAAGCGGTACTCGAGGGCGCGTCTCTTGATCCCGCATGCCTGGGCGATCTGTTCGACACTGAGTGGCTCGTGTGAATGTTCCAGGCAGAAGCGGAAGGCCGGGAGCAGGATGGCCGGCACCTCGGCGGACAGCGCCCGGAGAATTCGCTCGACGACATCGGAACCCCCGAAGGGTGCCACCCCTCCCCCTCATTGCAAGAGGCGAGAACGCCGGGGCGCACGACGCGTCGCCGATCCGGCTCAACGTGCAGCCTGTTCGCGCCGCGCCGCAAGTGCGGGAGTTGCCAGGGTGCGCGAGGGCTTGACATCCTGGCGGACGAAACGCGCAAAGGGACGGAATGCGCAACCGAGGGAAGCGTCAGGTCGTTGAATTGTTCCGTTGCGCAAACTGTCCACGGCCCGTTGCGCGTTTGGCCCTCGACGGAACGCGGCAGATCGCATAGCGTGGCCCGAGCATGTTGGCTCGACGAGTGGTAGTGTGGGAACTGGGAGTCGCGCTGATCGTGGCGTGCGCGTTGGTGTTCCTTCTGTCCCGGCGTCTGCGAGACCTGTCGGCCGCCTACCAGGAACTGCGACGGCTCAGCACCCTGCCGCACGCCGGCACGGTGGTGCCGACCTTCCGGACCCTAACCCTTGTCGGCGACTCGATCACGGTCGGGGAACTGCCGGACTCCGCGGCCAGACAGGTGCTCTTCGTGTTCAACACGACCTGTTCTTTCTGCCGGGGCATCATCCCGCTTTGGGAACAGCTGGCGGACTCGATTGGAGGTCTTGGCCGGCGGGTGCAGGCGCTGGCGATCTCGCTGGATCCGCTGGATACAACCAGACACTATGCGGCTGAGCATGCACTCCGGTATCCAGTGCTCACGTTTCCACAGCGGAAACCGGAGCGGCTGTATCGGGCTGCGGTGGTTCCACAAACGCTGGTGCTCGACGGGACAGGAACGGTGCTCTACGCGAAGACCGGGACCCTGGATTCTTCTTCGCTCGACTCGGTGTATTCGGCCGTGTTGGGCCCCCGGTAGCACGCAGACTCCCCCTGCACCATGCGCGTTCCACTTTCGCGAGGAGGTCACGATGTCGAAATGGTTGAGGGTCGTCTCGGTTTCGTTGTTCGGGCTGCTGGTCGCCGCAGTGCTGGCGGTAGGCGCCCACACCGCGTTGGCGCAACCAGCGACGGCGGACTGTCAGGACGACGGTTGGATCTGGCTCGGAAGCTGCGTTAGCACCGCCCACTGCCAGGAGAAATGCGACAATGTGCATGGGATTGGCAACTCCGTAGGGTCGTGCACAGGAGGCTGCTGCAGGTGCTACTTCTGAGCCCCGCGTGATCGCTCGCCGGCCTCGGCGCTGGCGGTTCGGCGCCGAGGTGGGTGGGCCGGGCGCTCGCTCCGGGCCTGATGAAGGGCTCCCGCGGAGCTAGGGTGAAGTGCCAGGCAGACGGTCCGGGTGTTCTGAAAGACCGTCCCGCCACGGACCGGAAGGGGAGCTGGAGCCGCCGGTAGGCTAACAAGTCATCTTCTGGACGTGCGCCCAAGCGCTTCACATCTCGGCGATCGAAGCGCGGATGCACCAGCCGCGCACACTCGGGACACTCGCTCTGCCGGGTGGTCTTCATGACCACGACGTCGAGCAGCGTGCCGATTGCGCATTCCGTTCTTCTCTTCAGGCAGCCCTGCCGCCTGATCATGGTCTGGCGAAGGGAGTGCGAGGGCCAATGGTAAAGTCCCAGGCGGAGGTGCGCGTGTGCTGGAGTACGGGCTGGCCGGCGATGGTGAACGGGACCTGAACTCGCTTGTAGGCCAAGGTGTCGTCCACGAAAGGCCTGCCCAGGAGCTGCACCTCCCGCCGGTCGAAGCGGGGATGCACCAGCCGCGCGCATTCCGGATACTCGCTCCCGGACCACGCGGTCTTGATGCCCATGACGTCGAGCAGGGCGTTCGCTGGAATCCGAGCCCAGGCTCCTGAGGTCCCAGGAATGACCTCGGTGTGCATCGTTGCCAGGTCCAAGGGACGAGCCACCCACACGACCTTCCCGAGTATGCTCCAATACAGGCCATGACCAAAGAACGGCGACCGCATGCCGACGTCCACGGCGTTCGGGACCGACGGATTATCGACGTCGCTCCCTCCCCCGAAGAACTCGAAGTCCGCTTGGGTCAGATCCAGCCCGATCGGGAAGAGCGGCCGGTGGTCGATTGCGTCGGTGGCGAGCACCGCCGTTTCACCCGGCGGGAGAGGGTAATCCGTCCCGCGCCCCGGAAGCTGAAAGAAGTAGTTTGACCAGACCCCGAGCGGATCCATCGCAAACGGGGAGTAGAGCGAGCACGGGAAGTTGGGGTAGTTGTACTGCGACGCGAGGCCGCTACCGACGATGAGGCCGTCGAGGTAGGTAGTGGTGTCGCCGTTGTTGTAGACCCGTAGATACCCTGAGAAGAAGTACCCTCCCGTAGCGTCGTTGGGCGTTTCGATTGGATCCCCCTTCCATTCGCTGATAACGACCCCACGCCGTCGGCTGGCCACCATCTCGACCGGGATCTGCGCAGGCGCCGAGGCCGTGAACAATGAAAGCTGGGCCACGAAGCCCACCGCATCGTCCCCGGCCGGGAGACGGGCCCGCTCCTCTTCTGTGAGCCACCGCACCGCATCCACCACGTAGCGCCCGCCGGCGAGCTGATCGAGCGTCAACGTCCCGGCCTGTGATCCTTGGAGCCGTTGGGGGGCGCCGTTGGCCGAGTCCTCGGGGGCCACCGTCACTGCCACGCCCGGGATGCCGTCGGCCCAGCCAAGGGCAGTTGCGGTTGGGAGGTCCTCCGAGTCGGCGCGGAACTCGAGCGTGAACGTGGTCGCCGGCGCACGGGGAGACGTCACCAGCTCGGTCCCGCTCAGGCAGGCTCCCGCCCCAAGGGCTACCAAAGAAGAAGCGACAACCTTCCGCAACGCACCTCCCTCTCCCTCAGCGAAGGTACACTGTACACTATATGCTAGTGAGCCGCGACACGTCACAATCGTTGCGGACACAGAGCCTTGCCGAGGTGGGATTCATGCGGTACGGGCTGACGATCTTGGCAGTGTTGGGTGTGGTAGGCAGCGGGCTTCCCAGGATGATCTGCGCCCAGACTCAACCACGTCAGCAAGTACGGCTCATCGGACGAGTCTTCGATGAGACGCGCCGCCTGGTCGAAGGCGTGGAGGTCATCGTGAACCGCCGGGAGGTGCGGGCGATGACCAACCGGGCCGGCATCTTCCAGCTCGACGTGTATCCGACCGACAGTACGGTCGGCTTTCGGCGGATCGGCTACCGGCCGATGCTTCTCACGCTTCATCCGCTGCCGCCGCCCCGCGACACGCTTCTGGTCCAGCTGGTGACCAGCCCGGTGCAGCTGCCAGAGGTGATCGTCTCAGGTTGGCCCAGCAAGCCACTCCGCTATGCCGGGACCACGAAGGACGACGACGTATTCCTCCGGCAGAAGGTGGGCCTCGGCGCACTCATCACTCGAGAAGCCATCGACCGGCGATTTGGGGTTGCCACTCACGAGGTGCTGCAAGGCATTCCCGGTGTCCGAGTATGGAATGGCCCGCCCAAGCGCATCCGGTTCGCCCGGTGTCAGGAGCCGCGCGGAGTGGCGGTCTTTATTGATGGAATCCGACAGATTCCAGCGTCCTCCGAATCTGCCCCGGCCACCGTATCGGACCGGGGCGGCTCGCCCGTGATACCGCAGCGCGGACAACCGGTCGCACCACGGTCGTTCAATCCCGCTGACGAAGAGCCCCCGGTTGAGATGCTTTCTCGGGTGAACCCGACCGACGTTGAAATGATCGAGGTGCATCGTGGGGCTAGCGAGATCCCCGGGGTATTTCATTGGGACGGCTGTGCTGTGATAGCGGTTTGGACGAGGTGGAACAAGTAACACGCTAAGCTAGGGCGGCAAAGCCCCTTCAGGCACTCATGTCAGCCACTTCGCCACGAAGTCTCCCACCAGGTAGCCGACCGCCGCGACCCCCAACCCCACCACGAACATGTCCATGCCGCTCCGGATCACGCCGCGGCCGGTGAAGACGCTCCGCGCGGCGCCCACCGCGAAGTGGGACAGCATCGCAATCGCGAACGAGGTCCAGATCGCGGCCTGACCCTCGAGCAAGAAGAACGGCGCCACGGGGATCAGCGCCCCCACGGCCGTGGCCGAGCCGGTAATCCAACCTTCCTTGAGCGGCGTGGTGTGGGCTTCGCCGATCTTCAGTTCTTCGCGGACCTTTTCGCCTAGGGCGCGCTCGGGATCCGCCATGACGTCGCGCGCCATCCGCTGGGCCTGCTCCCGCTCGACGCCTTTCGCCTGGTAGAGCAGCGCCAGCTCCTCCTGCTCCACGTCCGGCATCATCCGGATTTCTTCGCGCTCCATGTCAATCTCATGCTGGTAGACCTCGCGCTCGCTCTTGGCGGCGAGGTATCCGGACGACCCCATGGAGAGAGCGTCCGCGATCATCCCGGCGACCCCCGAAACCACGACCACGTGGGGTGCCACCGAGGCGCCGATCACGCCGGCCACCAACCCGAAATTGGCCGTCAGCCCGTCGTTGAAGCCGTACACCAGGTTGCGCAGGAAGCCGCCGGAGGCGGTCCGGTGCCAGGGCTCCCCTTCGACGCCCGCCAGCCTCCCCAGCGCCTGCGCGTGCTCCGCCTCCTCCCGGGCGACCGTGAGTGCGGCCTCCCTTGCGGCAGGGACCTCGGAACGGCGCGAAAGCCCCAAGTACTCTTTGACCCCCTGGCCCTCTTCCCTCATGCGGAGCGCGAGCAAGAGAGCGGGATTCCAACGCCGCGCCCACCAAGCATGGAACCGGGCGCCGCGCGACGGCGGCGGCGCGGCAACCTCGACCCCGTGCTCGGCCAATAGACCTCGCCAGAGCACCGCGTGGCGGTCTTCCACCACCGCCAGATGCTCGAACACGTCGCGCCGCTTCGGGTCCGGTTCCAGCTCGGCGAGGGTGCGGTACAGATATCCCGCGTCAACCTCGTGCTGAAGATGGTGCCGCCAGGCGGAGAGGGTCTCCGGCGAAGCCCGATCGGGAACCATGGGCCAAACATAGTAGGCCTGGTCCGCGGGTTGAAGCAAGGCAGGGCTGCGACGCGCGACCGGGGCCGGGCATCTATACTTTCGGCCATGTCCACGGCGATGCTCGCGGCGCTAGACGACCTCGCGATCCAACGGGCCAAGGCAGGCGATCTGGACGCCCTGGAGCGCATCTACCGGGCCTACGAGGGCACGGTGTACACCCTTGCCCGCCGGATCTGCCGGACCGCCGAGGACGCCGAGGACGTGCTGCAGGAGACGTTTCTCGAGGTCTGCCGGAGCATCGGCAGCTTCCGCGGGGGCGGACCCGGCAGTCTCACGGCGTGGATCAAGCGGGTGGCGTCCAGCAAGGCCCTGATGCGAATCCGCCGGGAGAAGTACCGCGAGACCGACGAGCTCTTCGAGGATGGCGAGGCGGTGGCCCGGCGGGACCCGGACGTAGGACTTACGCTGGATCTGGAGCAAGCGCTGGCCCGGTTGCCGGAGCGGTCGCGCGCGGTGGTCTGGTTGCACGACGTCGAGGGCTACACCCACGAGGATATCGCCGAGATGATGGGGATGACGGTGAGCTTCTCGAAGTCGCAGCTGGCCCGTGCCCATGCCCGGCTCAAGACCTGGGTGGGAGAGGAGTAGCGATGACGCAGCATTGCACCATGGAGGAGCTGCTCGCGGTGCGGGACGGCGAGGGGAGCGCGGCGGCCCGGTACCATGTGGACCACTGCTCGGCGTGTCGCGCCGAAGTGGACCGGCTGCATCAAGTGGCGGCCGCGCTCCGCGCGCTGCCGATCCAGCGGCCCCCGCGCGACCGTTGGCCGGAGGTGCGAGCGGCAGCGGCGGGGGCGCGGCGGCGGCGCCGCTGGATCACCACGGGTTGGGCGTCGCTCGCGGCGGCCGCCACGGTGGCCGTGATCCTGGGTATTCGAGGCGGGTGGCCGAGCGGCGGGCAGATGGCGGCCCGGCCGGTCAGCCTGGACTCACTGGTGTCGGCCTCCCAGCAACTGGAAGACGCGCTGCGGGCGCTGGATCCCACCAGCCGGGTGCTGAGCGGACGGGTGGCCAGCACCATTGCCGAGCTGGAGGACGGGATCGCGCTGGTCGACGCGCAGCTCAGCGAGGCCCAGCGCGGCGGGGCCGGCCAAGACGAGCTCCTGCGCTTGTGGCAGCAGCGGGTGCAACTCATGGACCGGCTGGTGAACGTGCACGTGACGCGGGCCGCGTACGTGGGACTGTGACGGTGAGAAGTAAGACGGGAGAAGTGAGACTTGAGAGGAGCGTAGTCATGCGGACGATGGCGATGGTGGCTTTGGCTCTGACGTTGACGCTGCCGGCGGTTTCGGCGCAACAGGCCGGCACCCAGGCGCAGCAAGAGGCCCAGCGTCGCGAGCTGCGCGAGAAGATGCGCGAGCTACAGCAGCAGATGCGTGAGCTCGAGCGCGAGATGGCCCGGCTGGAGCGGGAGACACGCGGAGCCGAGGCGGAGCTTCGGGCCTTTGCGGCGCCGCGGACGTCCGTGTGGCAGCTGTTCGAGAGCCGTGGCCGCCTCGGCGTAACGCTCAACCTGGCCAAGAACGCCGCTACCGATTCCATCGGCGCGGTGCTTGCTGGGGTCACCCCCAGCGGTCCGGCGGATCGGGCCGGTCTCCGGGCGGGCGACATCATCACGACCTTCAACGGCGAGCGCTTGGCCGGCCGCTATCCGGCCGCTGGCGAGCGTGAGTCGGAGCCGTTACGGAAACTGTGGGATTTCGCCCAGCAGTTGGAGGAAGGGGACACCGTCGTGGTGGACTACCGGCGGGGGAAGGAGACGCACCGCGCGACCATCGTCGCCAAGCGGCTGGGGTCCGAAGGGTTCAGCTTTGAGATCACCACTCCGGACAGAATCCGCGTCGAGACCGCCCTGGAGCGCCTGCGGGGAGCGCTGGACTGGTCCAGTGGCTGGCTCGACGTCGAGCTTGTGAAGCTCAACCCAGAGCTGGGCGATTACTTCGGCACCACCGAAGGCCTGCTGGTGATCCGGGCTCCGGCGGATTCCGAGCTTCAGGTCAAGGGCGGAGACGTGATCCTCTCGGTGGACGGGCGTCCCGCCGCCAGCGCGGCGCAGTTGATGCGGGTGCTCCGCTCGTACGAGCCCGGCGAGGACGTCAAGCTGGACATCATGCGGCAGAAGCGTCGCATGACCCTGACGGTCAAGGTCCCGGAGCGGCGGACCCGGCCGGACGTGTTCGAGCACCAGTGGGATTCCGACTGGAACGGCAGGTGAGGGTCGTTCAAGAAGCAGCCCCGTCGCGTCTCTAGCGCCCGCAGTCTCCCCGCCTATCTTTGTGGGCACCAACCCTACCGCACTCCGTTCCGGGAGGCTCGCATGTTCGACGCGCTTCATCCCTGGATGCATTTGGTCGGCCGCGTCATGTTCGGCTTGGCCTTCATTTTCCTCACCATCGGGCACTTCACCAAGCGGGAGGCCATGGTCGCGTACGCTACGTCCCGGGGCGTTCCGGCGCCGAAGGCCACGGTCTTGCTGACGGGGGTGATGGGTCTTGTGGGAGGGCTGACCATGATCCTGGGGCAGAACCGCTTCATCGGTGCCGGGCTGCTCTTCTTGTTCATGCTGCTCACCTCGACCCTGGTGCATCACTTCTGGACCGAAAAAGATCCCATGGCGCGGACGAACGAGATGATCCACTTCTGGAAAGACATCGCCTTGGGAGGTGCGGCGCTGTTCGTGGCTTACTACGCCGGCTGGGAATGGCCCATGAGTCTGGGCGGCTAGATCCGTCCGGCCCGTGACGCGAGCCGGTGGCGGCGGTGCCCCAGTCGGCCTGGGGAGCCGCCGCCTCATTTTCGCCTGTGGGTCGCCCGCCGCGGGGCTTGACATATCGGCCCGACATATCGTAAGATACATCTACCAGTTGTATCGCGAGTAGTATCGTGCACCTGGAAGGGTGGTGTTGTATGCGCGGCAGGGGATTTGCCTTCGGGTTCGGCCCGGAGTGGTGGTGGTGGACCGGTGGCAAGGGACGCCGGCGCCATCAGTGGTTTGAAGCGGGCGACATGAAGTACGTCATCCTGAAGGTTCTGAGAGATAAGCCGATGCACGGCTACGAGGTGATGAAGGCCCTGGAGGAACAGACCCACGGCTGCTATCGCCCGTCGCCCGGCTCGGTGTACCCCACGCTGCAGTGGTTGGAAGACGAAGGGCTGGTCAAGAGTGAAGAGGTGGATGGCAAGAAGGTCTACGCCATCACCGAAGCGGGCCGGGCTTTCCTGGAGGAGCACCGTTCCACGGTGGACGACATCTTCGACCGCATCGCCGAGACCATTGACCGGTTCATGGGCGAGCCGATGCCGGAGGTGAACCGCGCGGTGGGGCGCGTGGTAGGGGCCGCGTATCGCACGGCCTGGCGTCTCGGCGCGGACGACGCCAAGAAGCGCAAGATCGTCGAGATCCTGGATCGCGCGGCGACCGACATCGGGGCGCTCAGGCCGTAAAGACCTCGAGCCAGTCTGGTTCAACCGCCACGCCGTAGAGCGCGCCTTGCAGGCGGCGGGCGCAGCGTCCCTGGATGGGACGCCGAAGTGGTCATCGCCGAACGTTGGGGCCATCGAAGAAGACGGCCAGGTTCTGGTTCGGCACCGGCCTCGTGAACCGCGACACCAGCACGAACAAGACCAGGCTCACGGCGATCCCCACCTCCACCGCGTCGATCCCGTGCGACGCGAAGCCGAGCTGGCCGGTGAACTCCCACGCCAGGCACGCCAGGAAGCCGCCGATCATGGCGGTGACGGCGCCGGCCGCGGTGCCGCGGCGCCAGTTGAGCCCGATCACCACCGGCACGAAGAAGAAGCTGGCGATGAACTTGGCCTGTTCCACCACGATGGTCTGCACGTCGCCGTACTTCTGGAGCGCGAAGTACACCGGGATCAGGGCCAGCACGAAGATGCTCACCCGGTTGACCAGCACCAGGTGCCTCTGGCTGGCGGCGGGCCGCAGCAGCTTGCCGTAGAGGTCGTGGGCCACTCCGGCGCCCACCACCAGCAGAATCGAGTTCACCGTGGACATGATAGCGGACAGCATCGCGACCAAGAGGAGCGCCCCCACCAGGGGCGGTAGCACCTCAAAGGCCATGACCGAGCTGGCGAGGTCCTGGGAGCTCAAGCTGGGAAACAGCACCCGCGTCAGCATGCCGATGCCCAGCACGCTCACGCCGATCACGAACTGGAAGCCGATGGCCACGTAGATCGCCCGCCGCACGGTGCGCTCGTCCCGCATGGAGTAGTAGCGGGTCATCTCGTACGGGGCCGCGGCGATGGAAAAGCCAAAGCTCACGCTGAAGGCGAGGATCTCCTTCCACCCGTAGAACGTCGCCGTAAGGCGCGGGTCGAGCCCCTCGAGGACCTGCGTGGCCTGTGCCAAGCCCCCGGCATAGTGCACCAGGACCGGCACCGCGATCACCAGGGCGCTCACCATGATGAGCGTTTGGATGAACTCGATGTAGGAGCTGCTGCGGACGCCGCCCAGCACGGTGTACGCCGCGGTAGTGGCGACCAGGATGAGCATGGCGGTGAGCGGCCGCATGCCGAAGATGGTGAGCGCGATCTCGCCGCCGGCCTGGAATTGGGCCACCAGGTAGATGGTGTACGAGATGACGATCAGCGCGCCCGCCAGGGCACCTGCCGCCTTGCTGCCGAACCGCACCGCGATGTAGTCGGGGACGGTGAGCGCCCCAAAGCGGCGGAGTTTAGGCGCCACGAAGAACGCCGAGACCAGCCAGCCAGCCCAGACGCCGAACCACACGTACCACCAGGAGACGCCGGCGAGGTAGTGCCGTCCCACCGTGCCCACGAAGGTCCCCGCGCTGATCTGGGTGGCCGCGAGCACGGCGCCGCCCACGACGGGACCGATGGAGCGCCCGGCGGCGATGAAGTCCACCTCGTCGGCGGTGCGGAAGGCGCTCCACACCGAAATCCCCAGGATGATGACGAGATAGATGCCGGCGGTGATGAAGAAGGTGGTCGTCATTCCCGGCGCCGCGCCGCGAGCTGCGCACCGAGCCAGACCAGCGTGCCGCCGATGGCGATCACCAGCACGCTCACCTGGGCGAGGGCAGGGATGGGGAGGCCCCGGTCTTCTCTCACCAGGGCGACGACGCTCGGCAGGTGGTCCGGCGTGGCGCGGTGCGCGCCGTCCGGGTCACGGATGAAGCGGGGGACGGTGTAGCGCGCCACCCGCTCCGGAGCCACGCCGTCCACCAGGATGGCGATCCGGCTTCGCCCCGGCTGGGTAGGCGCTTCCGGCACGAAGAGCGGGATCCGCGAGAGATCACCGCGCGCCGTGTAGCGGAGCTCCAGGGTGAGGCTGCGGCCGCCCGCCACCGCCGTGAGCCGGAACAGTCCCGGCAAGGTATCGAGCGTCGTTGGCGGATCGGCCGGCTGCTGGTCGAAGCGGATCTCGGGCGAGGGGGACCGCACCGCGTTGAACCGGAGTGCGTCGCCCGCACCGATGACGCGGTAGCGTGCGGTCACCCGGGCCGTATCGCCGGCTACGGCGATGTGAATACGGGCTTCCTCCAGGGTCGCCTGCGGGACCTGGGCGGCGAGCAGGGCGAGGAGGGCTCGCCCAGCGGGGAAGGTCACGCCGACCGACGAACCAGGCGCCAGGCCTCGTGCAGGGCGTTGGCCACCTTGTTGATTTCGCGGGTGAGGCCGGCCTGGAGGAAGCGTCGCTGATCGGGCGGCGCCGATGGCAGGCGAGCCGCGGCGGCCAGTCGCGGGAGCGGGCCCAGCGGCAGCGCCGGGTCGTGATCGAACCGCTCGCCGGCCGCGTAGTTGATGGGCACCAGGATTCTGGCCAACTCCTTCAGGGTGTCATTGGCGCGCTCGGCGGCCGCGCCTCGAGAGGGTCGCGCGAGCGCAGCATAGAACCGGCGCAGCGCGGTCTTCAGCTGCTTGAGCTCACGGTCGAGCTCTGAGAAATCCACCAGCCCGGCGGCCTGTTTGCGGTACTCCTCCACCGCGTCGGCGATCTCCTTCAGGGTGGCGCGGTAGTCGAACGGCAGGATGGTGGCGTTGAGGACCCGGACGACGGCGGTGACGTAGACCCGGAGATCCCGCGCCAGGCTGTCGCGGTCGGCCACCTCCAGGGTGTCGTCCTCGGTGTGCCAGGCGATGTTGCCGCCGCAGCCGCCCACCGGATAGTAGCCGCGGGCGTCGCGCTCGGTCTTGGGGATGTTGGAGAGCAGCATGAAGAACGAGGTGAGCCCGATCTGGTTGAACGAGTAGTCGCCCGCGCGGATGGGACGCAGGCGACGCGGCGTGACGCCGGTCGCGTCCTCGATGGCGCGGCGGCAGAGATCGTCGGCCTCCGCCATCCACATCACCTCTTCGTACGCCGTGGCGTCCCGGCACCCGGGCGAGTCGATGTTGAGGGCCGCGACGCAGCGCTGCCGCAGCTCCATGGCGAATCGGTCGGCGAACCAGGTGGAGCCGGCGTAGCGACCCATGGAGTGGCCGGGCCACCAGGCGACCAGCAGCGAGCGGCGAAGCTGCCGCTTGTGGGCGTGGAAGATGCGGGCCAGCTCCAGGAGCGTCGCATCTCCCACGGCGTTGTCGCCGATCCCCACGTCCCAGCTGTCGTAGTGGCCGTGCGCCAGGACGAAGTCGTCGGACATGCCGGCGATCCGGGCCACCGGCACCTTGCACCGGTACCAGCCCTCCTCCAGGGCGGTGCGGATCGTGACCTGACCTTGGCCGGACTGCATGGCGCCCAGGAGTCGGTCGCCGTCGGGGCGACTGATCGCGAGCACCGGCGTCTTGGGCTTCTGCTGGATGGTGCGGTCCGTGGGCATCCCCCAGATGGGCGTGCAGATGCCCCAATGGACGCGCGTGCCGGGGTTGATGTAGACCTGCCCCGCCGCGCCGGCGCGCTCGAATCGCTGGACCGCGAGCGGCATGGCGTACCCCTCCGACACCACGATCTTGCCGCGCACCTCGGCGCCGGTGGCGCGATGGTCGCTGAACAGGTCGGTCACGTCTTTGACCGCGGCCGCTGGCACGTGAACGGCTGGGGCCGTGAGACCGGCCGGCCCGGTGGATGCGGCGAACGAGGGCGGCTTCCCCTGGAGGGTGGTGCCCCCGGGGCCTGACAGCTCCACCGACCCGCTCCGGGGGAGCGACAGGTAGAGCGTGGGCTCGTGCACCTCGTGGGGGATCTTGAGGCGCGCGAGGTGCGAGGCGATGTAGTCGGCCGCGGCCAACTCCGCGGCGCTGCCGGACTCGCGCACCAGGGTGGCGAAACGCTCGATGAGCGCCCAGCCCAGGTCCACCGACACGTCGGCCAGCAGCTCGGCCTCGACGGCGCCGGCTCGCGGCGGGGAGCGCATCAGCGGTCGGTGGGCGGCCGCGGGCAGGGGTGCGAGTAGTGGATATGGATCACTTTCCAGTTGCCGTCGCGACGCGCCCACCCCATGGTTTCGTTCCCGCGCGCGTCGATCGGACGGTCGTTCATCGTGGCCTGAATCCGGTACTGGCGGGTGACCAGGGCAATGTCCCCCGACAGCCACACCCGCAGGTCGGTGAATTCCGCGTTGGCGTCTCGGAACGCTTGCGCCTCTGGAGCCAGGTGGTGCTCCCACACGTCATCCAGGCCGATGTTTCGCACGCTGTGTTCGTAGAGCACGATATCGGGAGCCAGCAGACTCTTGAGGGTCACGAGGTCCTTGCCCACGAAGGCCTGGTTGTAGCGCTCGACTGCCGCGCGTACCTCCGCCTCTTGGGATGGTTGGGCTGTGAGCGGCGCGGCGTGGACTAATGCCAGCAGCGTGGTCGGGATCCACCTGGAGCAGTGCATGCGTCGTCCTTGGCAGGGAGGTGGGGCACTCGGTTAACTTGGGACTCTCTCTCGTACGAGCGTCAAGTATGAAGTCGCGACGGCGATTGTCCAGTGCGCTCATCCTGGTGTCGGCGCTTCCCGCGGCCGCGCTCGCGCAGGGCCCGGCTGCGGGCCCGAAGGTGGGCGGGGGCCTCACCAACAAGTCCATTGGCGACGTGGCGTACAATGTGGAGGCCAAGTGGCTGAGTGGCGTGGTGGTGGCCGACCTCTATGTAGCGGGGCCGCTCCGTGCTACGGCTGGTGCGGTGTGGAACG
>Ga0209172_10006242_pt1 | contig 13478 bp, 5 predicted proteins | sample LarsenN4metaG_FD_184113 | JGI IMG/M metagenome (GOLD analysis project Ga0209172, IMG submission 184113) | Hot spring sediment bacterial and archeal communities from British Columbia, Canada, to study Microbial Dark Matter (Phase II) - Larsen... ... | reverse complement strand
GTCCCGACTCCCATCCATCTGGGCATAAAAATTGTTAGATTCAGAGTCTGGCGCCATGACGCGTCCCCAGACGACATAGGTATCGGTCGCCGGAACGGAGAAGGTAAATGTCACACCGCCTACGTTAGGTCCATATCCATTGGGGACCTCGAGATAGTAGCCTCCTGAGGCCGAAGAGCTTGCCACCTTCCTCATGGGGGAAGTTAAACTTCCGGATTCCGCCTCTATATTCAAATAGGTCTTCCCCAGCGAGGTCGAAAGGGTCGTGAAGGTGAAGTCGCCAGAAGTAGATAAATTGCCGGCGGCATCTTTCGATTTCACGCGGTAATGATACAGGGTCGAGGCCGTTAACCCCGATAAGCTCTGGGAATGGGAAGACAACAACTTAGTATTGATGACGGTGGAGAAACCATAGGAAGTCGTTTTCCCGTATTCCACTTGGGTGGAGGAGGCTTCATTGGTAACCCAGGTGATGGTCGCGCCGGAAGAGGTGATGGAAGAAGCTGCCACGGCAGAAATTACGGGCGGCGTCTTATCCGAAGCAGGTGTCGGGGTCGACGTGGGAGTCGGGGTCGGGGTGGGAGTTGGAGCTGGAGCAGGGCTTCCCAGGGCGGAATGGATGAAGTGTTGAAAATCCGTCCGGTTCCAGTTAGCCGTCCAATCCCCGCCGTGGGCTAACTGCGCCTGCATGTGCCTCACCCCCCGCTCTATATACACCGGATCCTTCGTCAACCGATACCCCCACCCTAACAACTGATAAATCGGATGCCACGCGCTCAGCGATACCTCGTTGGGCTTCGCCCCTAATAAATAATAACTATAGTACAACGACCTCCTCCCAGGGTCCGGATCATCTACATACAACTCCTCCCACACCCAACGGTTCTGATCCAATATCCGCTGCTCAAGGATGCTCCGCTGCGGGTCCCCCGCCGGCAAGGTCTGAAAGTAGTTCCAAAACGCGTCCGGCAGGAGGTTGCCCTGCATAAACCCCCTCACCTGGCACGTGGTGGGGTCCGCATCCCGCCCGTACCAAAACCCCCGCTCCCCCTTCCCAGGATCGGCCTCCCACCCGTACCCCCCACAATCTCCGGTGAACCGCTTGGCCAACCACTTCTCCATGTAATCGTGGGCCTTCTGATAGTAGCGCACATCCCCACTAAACTGGTACAACGCCGCCAACGTCCACAAGATCCGGCTCGCCCCCCGGGTCTGGAAACTCGGATACGTCAACCACGGGCTGTTCTCCAACACCTCCCCGTAATCCAGCATCGCCTCCTTGTACCTCTCCTCCCCCGTGTAGTAGTACATCAACGGCAACCCGATGGCATGGAGGTGTTCATAGTCGAAGAAGTTTCCCGTGGTGTGGGGCAACTCCGGGTTGCTGGCCCCCGGATCGTCGGCACTGTAGAAGTTATCGCTGTGGGCCACCGCCCAATCGCTGCGGTAGTTGGCAAAGGCCTCCCCTTGCAGGTACGGCCCCCCTTCCCCCAACCGCCAGAACCTCACCGTGTTCTGATAGGCCGTATCCACCTGGTTGGGACCCCCCGTGGACGGGGCATACCAGTAACGCACCACTTGATAGCCACTGTTCTGGGGACCTAACACGGCATTGATCCCATTGGCTTTGAAGAAGTCGTTCTCCTGTTGGACGCTGACCAGGCGGTCCGACAACACCCGGGTGCGGTCATAGTAGAGGTAGTCGGCGGCCCGCCCCCTCAGGGGGAAGGTGAAGCGTTTCAGGGCCGCCTCCGGGTCGATGGCCGTGCTATGGAAGTAAAACAACACCTCCCGGGTCTCGTGTTGGCGCCACACCCAGGTATAGGGGGTGGCGGCCCGGGGGGTGAACACCCCCACCTTCACGCTCCCCGCCCCGGTGGCTTCCAGAGCCGCCGGCCACAGATAGGCCATGTGGCGAATCCCCACGGTCACCCCCTTGCCGGTGGCATCCCTCAGATCCAACCACCCATACAACGGGTACTGGGCCTTGGGAGCCTGGACCAGGACCGTGGACCCGTGGACGATGCGATAGCCTTCCTCGGCAAAGGTGTCGGGAGCCAGGCGGGGGAGAGGGGGCTTATAGTTGGAACTGTTGACATCGGTGGTACTGGCCGTGCTGTAAGCCTGGTACAGGTAGGCCGTCTCGGTGCCGGTGAACGTCCCCTGAAGGGCAGTGGTGGCCGTGGAGACCTGGAAAGAGCGCGGCGTGGAGAGGTTGAGCTTGAGCAACAGGTCGATCCCCTCGGCCTGGGCATGGGCGGGGTAGAGGAGGTTGGCGTTACGGACGGTGTAGACGGCTCTGACAAAGCTTTGGCCCGCGTAGGCGTAGAGGCGGAGGGTGTAGTCCAGGAGGTGGCCGCCGGTGGCGGAGCGGTGCTCCCCCCGGATGCAGACCACGGCCCGCACGGGCCCGTTCTCCTCCAGGACCACCGAGGGGGCCGGGTCGCGGGAGGCCAGGTAGTCCTGGCCATCGAGCCCTTTCACCCAGATGTCGGAGGCGGTGCCCGGTTGGACCAGGGGGAAGCCGTTGACCACGACGCTATCGAAGAGGTTGAAGGCGGTTTTGCGGAGGGTCAGTTGCAGGGGGCCGGTGTCGATGTGGAGGGAGGAGCCGGTATCCTGGGCGAGGTCAGGGCCGCCGAAGTTGCCGGAGCCTCGGGTGAGGGTGACGGAGGCGTCCTGGGTGCCTGCGGGGAGGTCGAGGAGGTAGCTGACCAGGGCCCACTTGACGTGGCCGGAGGGCCAGGTGGCGAGGGTGCGGAATTGGGCGCGGGAGACGCCGGAGAGGGAGAGTTGGGGGATGCCGTTGAGGTCTTGGATGGCCTCGGCGTCGGGGAGGGGGAGGCCGAAGGTGACGGGTTCGTTGGCGCGGTCGACGCCGGGGGTATTGGCGGGGAGCACTTCCTGGGTCAGGAGCGGAACGTTTAAGGCGCCGACAGAAGGGCCAAAGCTTAGAACCAGGCCGAAGGTTAACAGGAGAAGAGCTTCCGTTTTTCGAGATCGAAGGTTTTTTATCTTAGAAATCACAAAGCATCTGTTCATAGGTACTACCTTTTACTACACGTCCACCAGAGAATTCACTGAACTGCCGCAAACTCTACTGGCTTACTGCCTCAATTCCCTCTAAGTATAGGCCGCCCTAATTAATTACGCCGCCGGTTAGGGCCACAGGGGCGCTTATCCGAGCCGCGACCGTAAGGGAGCGGTTTAACCGACGGGGTATTTACCCGACGACCCCTACTTAGAGCTTTACAACTAACGACGATCCTAGGATTTAAAACTTCTGGGACTGCTGGTTTGAGATGGTTTTAGAAAGAGCAAAATCTCTAACTCGAACAGGTTACGTAGCAGATGCGGTTATCTTGGATCCCTCCTTTCTGAATTGATAAACCGGCTTTTTAAAAAACCTATCCAGGAATAACCTATGACTATTTTTTAGTCAAGTATTTTTTAATAAAAAAATTTAAGGTCAAAATGGCATCAAATTTTAGTTATTTATAAAATTCGATGCCAATATGGCCTTATCTTCAAAATCCCCTTTGCCGGGGAGAAACCGCCGAAAAGTGAGGGCGAAGGCTCCGTTTCTAAAAATTTTATAAATTTAATCACTTTTTACTTGAATTTTTGTTAAAATTTGGTAATGCTATCCGGCTAGCTAACGTTAATCAATTGCAGCGAGCAAATGCAGCTTTTTTTTGGGTGGGGCCGTTCAGATCCTTCATTCCAGGAACCGGGTTTCCTGCTCCAAGATTTTTTAAATTCGTACCGGCGCCAGGAGGTTCAAGGGATGAACTATACGGGGATTCAAGGATGGTCTCCATCTAAATACGGGAGGACTTAATGGAACGCAAAACGAGCAAGCCCCAAAAAGAGCAAAAGGCAGTAAAAGCTGTCCAGGCCTCCAAGACCGGGAGAGGCGTCGAGGTAGCTTCAAGTACGCCCCGGCCTTTAAGACCGGTGGCCTCCGGTCAGGGTTCGGAGGCTAAACCTTCCAGACCCGTCAAGCCGGGCATAGCTCCCAAACTTTCCGGCCCGATGAAATTGGTTTCAACGGCCAGGCCTTCCAGTCCTGGAAGGTCGACCCCGGCGGCCACGTCTTCCCGTCCGACAAAATCGGCGTCGGCTGCTAAACCTTCCAAATCCTCTAAACCCAATCCTAAAAGGCCCTCCCCCAGAAGAAAAAGTGGGGGGAAACGGAGTACGACTCCCTCAGCGACACTCCCGGCAGGGGTTCTGAAAGTTTACGATGCGCTTAAGTATCCCTTTACGCATCCCGGCGCGTTCTCAGATGCCAACGGGCGGGCGATTCGTGCGACCACCCAGACCGGGTTTTTGGTTTTCGGTCAGTACGAAAAGAACTTTCCGGCGCAGGATCTTGTCGCGGTGTTCAGTATCCTGGTGGATAACAACACCTTTGACGATGCCTACGTCTGTACCTTAGATGTGGTCCAGGATAAGAGCCGGGTCATTGCTAAATCCCTCCTGACGCGGAAAGATTTTCCCGAAGCCGGTAAGCATGTCCGGTTCTCCTTACCCTTTAAGCCCGCTTCCACCGATTCGGAACTGGAGTTTCGGCTTTTATACATGGGCTACACCTATATGGCCATCAAGCTTATTTGTATCCTCGATCCGGCGGTCCTTAAAGTGGAAGATCTCCCCCCGGACGACGTCTTACTGCCGCCACCGCCTCCCCCCCAGGTGGGTCATTACCTCTACGACCTCAAGGCCGTGGGAACGTCCCTTTACAACGGCTCGCAAAAGCTGACCGTTTTAGGGTATGGAAGTTATATGATGAAAAATATGCAGACCTACCCCTGGCCTCCTTACGAAGGGATGACCGCAGAGGACCATGCTAAACTTTTGGCCAAGTACAACGCCAACTTAACCCGGACCTTCTGTATTGATACGTGGACTGACTCCTTGTATCCCTGGAAAAGGGTGGGAAATAAGTTTGACCTCAACCAGTTCGATCCGACGTATATGGCGAACTTAAGGGACTTGGTCATCATCCGGGGCAATTTTGGGATTATCGTGCAGTTGGATCTTTTCGATAACGTGGCGCTCCGAACCACCGCCAGCGGGATGACGTGGCCGAGGCATCCTTTCAACGCCGCCAACGGAGGTCCTATTTCGGGAAGCGATGGCCGCTCGGAATTCTACAACCTGAATAACTCCACGGTCAAAGCCCTTCAGGAAAAATACCTTCGTTACATGGTGAGTCACCTGAAGGATTTAAAAAACATTATCTTTGAGGTCTGCAATGAATATACCGGGGGCACCGCCTGGCATAATTGGGTGGCCGACGTGATCAAGTCCGAAAACCCGAACGTCCTGGTCTCCGCCAGTTGTGATATCAATATCCCCTCCGACCAAATTTTCAAGCACCGAAACATCGATATTACCACCAGCCATACGGGGGATTGGGTGACCCGGGATGTCAAGACCGTCAATCAGAGCGTTTTGAATAAGCTGAAAAGCTACGGCAAGCCGACCCTTTTATCCACCGACGGCTCCGATGAGAACTATGCGGCCATGAAGAACGACATGTACCATACGGCCAACCTCGTAATCCCTCAGGGATTCGGACTCGAGTTTAAGGACCTGTACGAGCCCGCCGCGGACATGATCAAGCCCCTGGGGGTTCCCATCCAGCCCGCGCCGTCGTCAGGTTTCTGCCAGGGGGGGGAGCTGGTTTGCATCGATGGGTTCGATCCGCAGAAGGTTCAGGGAGTGGGAGGCAAGGTCCTGGGAGGACAGTTTACCAACGGGACCTTTACCCCCGGCGATAGAGGCGGCATCGAGTTTACCTTCCCCCTGGATACGGGCAAGGCTTATGCGGTGGAGTTTGAAATCCAGAATAATATCGCCAACCTCAACGGGGGCAAAGTGGACGGCGGCAGGGTCTCTTTATTCGATATGAGCACCCCTTCTTACGATAGCAGCAAGCCGGACACCTACTATGGGCTGGGCTTACAACGCATGGAAGGCGCTTACAAGGGCGGTGGGACCTTTCGCTCTATTCTAGCCGTCCGTTACGATACGGAAAAGTACGGGATCCTTATTACCTCGGGCGACCTGGCCGGGGCTTACGATCATAAAAGCTGGGGGCCGGAACCCCATCGGTTCCGTATCGAAGTGAGGGGGGATAAATATAAGCTCTTCATCGATGCGAATTACACCTCCCGGGAAACCATCGCTCCGGGTCCCCTCATCCCGGGATCTAAAACGATCAAATTTGTCCTCGGCAACGATATCGATCAGACCCCTAACCGGCACGCGATCACCCAATTTACGAAGTTTAAGGTCTATTACATCAAGTAGGGACGCAAGGCCTTTTGCGCCCAGACCAGGGGCGGTAGGGGCGCAAGGCCTTGCGCCCAGACCTCTTAAAAAGGAGGCCCGGCTGGAAGGTCAGGGTTTGAAGGGCCGCGATCGCGCAAGGCCTTTTGCGCCCAGACCAGGGGCGGTAGGGGCATACGGCCGTATGCCTCTACCGCCCCTACCTCTTAAAAAGGAGGCGCCGGAGGCCATGGGGTTTTGTTGAGCGAGAAGGTCCTGACGGGCGCGTCAGCGCGCGGAGCCATCGGGTTGACGACCGCCGGATGCGAGCCGATGGCGTCCTCTAACTTTCAAGATCTACCAAATTCTCGGTAACGATGGTTCTAAAAATCTGTTCTGCGAAGATTTTATGGGCGTCTTTGCCCGGATGCGCATCGAAGGGGGTTGCCCAATAGCGCTTGATTTTCCCGCTTTTAAACGCCTCTCGGAAATAGGGATAAGTATCCAGGAAGGTAGCGCCGTTTTCCTCACAAATCCGCTGAACCATGCGTCGGGCTTTCACGAAGCGTTCTTCTTCATGGGGATCTAGACTAAATATCGGAAATAAAACGATCAAGACTTGACCCTTTTGCCGCTTAACGAGCTGGATCATTTCAGCCAAGGCCTGTTGAGTAACGGGTAAGTACGGGTTACTCTTTTCCGAGTAAAGAGAGTCCAGGTAATCATTTTGATCTAAAACCTTCCGACTAGCTCCCCAAACGTAGAGAAATCGCACGTATCGGTAAAAATGGGAGATCTGCTGCAATTTTTTGGAATAATCCGATTCCTTTTCCAAGAGCTCTTTAATCTTTCTCTTATAGGGAGCTTGCAGCGCAGAGCTCTCGGCATCGTTTAAAACATAGCCCACGATCAAAAGGTCGGGTTGGTAGAGAAGGCCCTGGCTTTTTAACAGGTTCAACTCGTTAAGGGTATTGTAGCCCGATATTCCCATATTCATTACCTCATAACGCCTGGTCGGGTACCGGGCGTTGAGCATCCGTTCCAATTGGGTCAGATAAATGTCCTCGAATTTTACCCGGGCTCCAAAGGCATAGGAGTCCCCGAGTCCCAGGATCCGGACGGTTCCCGGAGGTTTTTTCTGAGCATGCTCGTAATCCCGGAACCCCTTTGAGTTGAGGCGGACGTATTTGGCCTGCCAGTCTTTATCCAGATACGGTTCCACCCGGGCAACCCCGGCGATCCTGAAGACCCCTTCGGCTATTAGCAGGAAGACCCCTACGCTCCCGCACAAGAGGGCGAGGTTCGGGATCATCCTCTTTGCGTGGTGAAGGAAAGATTTCCTGAATTGCCGCCAGTTTAAGCCGTAGGGGAAGATAAAACGGAAGAGATGCGCGGTTATAAAATACATCAGCGTCCCTAACCAGATTCTGTTGAGGAGGACCCTAAAGGGATCCAGTACCCGGCCAAGCTGATAATAGACATAGCCGGGGGAACGCGGCCATAGAACATAGGAAGGAAGATCCTCTAAAGGCCGATCTCCCCGGGCCCAGAAAAGGTGTATCCGGTAATACCCCCCTCCCTGAAAATATCGAAGCCGAATGGGATAGGTTCCCGCTTTCAGATAAATCCGACCGCTGACCTTCCTGGAACCGTGGACTCCCCCGTTATCGACAACCCGTTGATCGTTCACATAGAGCCAGGAGCCATCGTCGGAATCGGTCGCAAAGGTATAATCCCCCGATTTTTCTATCACCATAAACCCGGACCACTCCACGCTAAATTGATTTTCTGGGAACCTTCTCCGGCGGTTCTTGAGAAGCTCTGAAGAGATCTCCGGATCCAGGGTGATAAATTGAGGTTCTCCCTCCCACTTAAGATTAGCGTAATACTTACCTTCCAGTCCCCGGGAGAGGATGCGGGGGCCGAGCAGGTAGGTGCCCAGAGAAATCAGAGACAGGCCCATCAGAAAGAGGATGCGAGGTTCTTTTAGGATCTTTTTTATGGGGAAGATCCCTTCGCCAAAGTAGCCGTGTAGAAATCCGGAGGACTTCGTCCCCTTCGCTCCGCTTCGGGCGTCGGCTCCTCTCGTTCTTCGCAACGGCAGATACTGCGCTATAAATCTGGCGAATGGGTCTAAGATAAGCGCCGGAAACGCAAAACCCTCGTCAGATGACAGAGATGGTTGCAGATAAGATCCGTGCCGATCTGTAGAATCTGAGGATGGTTTTACGTTTTATCCCTTATAGAAAATCCGGTAAATAACCCCTCTCAAATCATCAGAGACGTAAAGCGCCCCGTCCTTGCCAACCACCACATCGACGGGTCGTCCCCAGGCCTTGCCTTCTACCAGCCAGCCTGTGGCAAAATCCTCTACCTTTTCAGGTTGGCGATCTACCAGCTTGATTCGGATAACCTTGTAACCGGTGGGAACCGAGCGGTTAAAAGAGCCATGAAAGGCGACGAAGAGGTTTCCCTGATATTCTTCAGGGAACTGCTTCGCCGTATAAAAGGTAAGGCCCAAGGGGGCAGAGTGTGCCTGCAATTCCACCGTCGGAGGGATCGTCTCCTTACAAATATCCGCCCGATGTTTAAACTCCGGGTTCGGCTTCTGCTGCCCATAGCAGTAAGGCCAGCCATAATGTCCCCCCTCTTTGATGATATTAATTTCTTCCGGGGGACGGTTATCCCCCAGATGGTCCCTGCCGTTATCGGCAGCCCATAATTCTCCAGTTTGGGGATGCCATGCCAGCCCGACGGAGTTTCGAAGCCCTCTGGCAAAGATCTTTTCTCCGGTCCCATCGACATTATATTGAAGGATGGCCGCAAGCCTGGGATCTTTCTCCTCGCAAACATTACAGGAGGAACCTATGGAGAGGTAGAGCTTGCCATCGGGCCCAAAGCTGATCGTTTTGGTATAATGCCGCCCTCCGGTGGGAAGCCCGGAGATCACAACCTTTTTATCTTCTCCCTTAAGGTCTCCGTCCTTATCCGTAAACCGGACGACCCCATCTAGAACCGAGACGTAGATCCCCTCCTCAAAGAAAGCAACAGTATGGGGGCTATCCAATCCCTCCGCGAAAGTGATCCTTTGATCTGCCTTTCCGTCTCCATCTTTATCCGGAAGTACAAAAACATGGCCGCCGGTGAAGTCGGTTACGAATAAATCCCCGGCGGGACTTACCGCCATATGCCGGGCCATCCCCAGATCGGAGGCAAAGAGTTGAATTTCGAAGCCGGGAGGGAGGTTGATTTTCCCTCCAACGTCTATGCCCTCTTGGGCAAAACCGCCCCCTGACCGGAGCCCGGAGAGCAAAAGGTAAAAGGCTAACGCAAGAAACTTTTTAAATACTCTCACCGCTCAAATTTTGACAGGACTTACAGGATTCGCAGGATTTTATTAATTTAATAACTTCACATGGAGGAGATTTTTTATTTTCCTTAAATCCTGTGAATCCTGTAAGTCCTGTCTTTCTTAGTAGTTAAAAATCTTGTGAATCCCGGCTTAAGTACCTTCGACCGTTAGAAGGGCTACGAGGCCCAGGAGATAAATGACGCAGGCCAGAATCAACACGGCCTTAAATCCCAACAGGAGGGCCAGGATCACGCACAGGACGGAGCCGATAACCGTTGCGTATCCGTTAATTCCCCAGACCCAGGGGATAAGTTTTGGGGCCACACGATTCACCAGCCCGATTCCTAGGGGAAAGGGCATGCCCAATAATACCCCCAATGGGGTAATAAGCGCCATGGAGATCAGGATCCTCAAGATAAGAGGTTGTCCCAGAAAAATATCGAAGAGTAAGGGCGTAAAGATCAACTGGAGGCCGACCAGCGCATTGATGCCCAGGACGATCAAAGTCAGGGATTTAGGGAGATTTGTAACAAACCTGCTGGACAGGTAGCTTCCGATTCCGGCGGAAACCAGGATAGAAAATAAAACCGCCGTCACGGAATGAGCCGGGTAGCCGATGAACAGCGTAAATTTCTGAATTAAATCGATCTCTATCAGAATGAAACCGAGGCCCAGGGAAAAGAAATAGATCAGAAACTTGCTTTTATTTCGGGTCCTGAGCCCCGATCGGCTGAACACATAGAGGGGTAAGAGAATAAAGACGGTCGATAAAACGGCCGCTTCGACCAGAATCACTAAAAGCACCATATCCGGATCCAGGCCGTATTGATCCGCATGAAGGGCCCGGAGCATCGAACGCAGCTCTTTGGGGAGGTTTTCCGGGAGCTTAAAACTGGCAAACCTCTTAAAGTGGTTGAAAAAAGGTTTATCATCGGTGGCCGGAGAAAGGTTGAGGCCCGAATTCCAGTAGGCCTTCCACCCGTCTTCTTGAGAGATGAGGTTATAGTAAAGGTTATGGTTACTCTTCATCTCGGGGCTAAAGAGCAGCTTGTAGGTAGGGACCCTCTTGCTATACTTGTGAAAGATCTCTAATTCTTCCGAGGTAATGGGACTTTTCTTCAGGTAAAACCCTTCTTTGAGGGGAGATCCTTCAGAAATGACCACCATATGATCTTCCGGGTTTTTAACGCCCCTCTCTCGAAGAGCCTGGGAGGCCACCACGGCTAATCGAACGGCGCCCCAACGGCGGATGTAAAGATAGCCGTCTTCTTTGAGGTGATCTAAATACTTGTGGAAAGCTTCCACCGTGATTAAATAAGTCTCCGACAGATTTAAAGCCCCTGAGGCGATAGCGATCGGAGAGGCATTGTTGATCTGCTGGATGATATCGAATTTATCCTTGCTGCGACTTATATAACTTCGCCCTTCGTCGTTGATGAGGGCCACGTTCGGCAGGTTATAGATACCCCCGATGAACGATTTGTATTCGTTCTGGACGATACGGGTGATGATGGGGTCCAGCTCGACCCCGACGATAGAGCGAGGGTTATAGGAAAGGGCCGACAAGACTTCTTCGCCCCCTGCCGGACCGACGATCAGTATATCGGCGTTTTCTTTAAGCCGATAGACGGCGGGAGCCCCTCTATCGGGCTGGAGCTGACCTACCTCTCCATGGAAGGGGATCATGAAGGCGGTGTTAGCCCCCCCGTTAATCCATATCACTTTATAAGGAAAGGTATCGGCCACGTCCACCCTGGAGACCGCGCTCCATTCGGTAAATTCTATTTTACCGGCCTGTACATGAAACTTAAACGACCTTTTCCCTTCGGGGATCTGGATCTCAAAATATCGGTCCCTGGAGAGGAGGGCTATCGCGCCGAGGGCCAGGAAAAGGCCACACAGAGCCATAAGTCTTCTGCCATTAGGGAGGCTAAAAAAAAGGGCGCTGACAAAACCCATTAGCGCCGCAAAAATAGCCGATCCCGACCCGCTGAATATCGGAATCAACAGCACGATGATAAAGCACCCGATGCCGGCTCCCACCAGGTCATAAAAATATAACCTGTTCACCTGTTTGGGCAAATTGGAGAGGAGCAGGGCGATCACCATACCGGAGAAGAAGAACGGGACCCCCAGGGCCAGATAATAAACCGGGAGATGGAAGAGCTGGCTCAGTTCCCGGGAAACGGCCCCAAATTTCACGGGCAGACTCACCACGACTTTTAAGGTAAGAAGCGTACTGACGCCAAATCCCAGGGATAAAAAGACCAGGGATTTATTCATCCCATATTTATGAACCAGCGGGAAGATGGAGAGGAAGACGCCGCTGAGCGCAAAACCGAACAACGCGGTGCTGATAATCAGAAAAGCAAAGTGGTTGAAAAAGATCACCGAGAAGATGCGGGTCATGGTAATCTCCAAAAGTAAAGTGGCCGCCGAAATGGTTAATAGGCCCATGTAGTAATGAAATGACGTGTTGGCAGCCAGTTTCTGAAACCTCTGGAGGGGAAAACGGAGCAGCATCTGCTTGACGATCCATAACCCCGCAATGATTAAAACGGGTTTCTTAGGAGTGGTCAGGCTGACCTTAAGCCCCGCTAACTTAAAAGAAATAGGACCCATGAGGTGAAAGATCAGTAAACCCAGGAATTCCAGGATGATGATCATATTGATAATCTGTAACCAAACGGTGCGGGAAAAAAATTTCATACTCTATGCCTTCTCGAGATTCTATCCCCCAAATGATTCTAGGCTCTTCATTTATTTATTAAGAAACACGCCCTGAGTCAAGAACTTTTTTGAAGGAGGTAATTTCGAGGTAGATTCTCTTTTTTATTGACAACTCCCTCTTCCTCAACAATCATTTCTTTTCATAAACACTTTTAATAAACACCTTACATGAAATACCATCGTACTTCTATCTTATCAACCCTTTTTCTCATTTTCAGCGCCGGGTCCTGTCTGGGGTTTTATATCTGGATGCGGACGACCCCCTTTATTTTTCTGGATCAGGGGGGGATCGGCAGCTATCTGTACTTGAACCTCTGGACCCTTAAACTTTTTGGATACCTGGCAGGGGGGGCCCTGTTCCTCAGTATTTTCTGGATCCTCTATTCCCAGACGATTCACCCCCTCACCGGCCTAAGCTTCAAGACCTGTCTTCATCGAGATGCCAGAACCTACGTGCCTTGTTATTTATTTCTCTTAAACGTGCTGAGCTTTCGCTACGCCCTTTACAAACCGGGCTATATCCTCCCCTCGGTCATTTTTCTCTTTATCTTAATCCGCAAATACCGATTCTTGAGGACGACGCTCCCCCATCTCAAAATTTTTTGCTTTTGGGATTCCGCCTTGAAGAAGGCTTCCCGCCGAATGGCTCCTTATATCCCCCTTCTCATCTTTCTCTTTTCCGTGGGGTTTTATTTAAGCCTATCTGCCGAACTCCTTTCTCCCCTTCACGTTTTGGTTGGAGACGAGCCCTCTTACCTGATGATCACCGATAGTCTTTCCAGGGACGGGGATGTAAATCTCAAGAACAATTACAAGGAGAAGGCTTATTTACGTTTTTTCCCCGGGGAATATCCTCGATTTGGCAACCTCGGGAAAGGGGGCGCCCTTTATCCGCGGCATGGCATCGGGTTACCCCTTTTGCTCATCCCGTTCTATCGCCTGGGGGGCCGGCTGGACCACATCGTCTTTTTTTCCAGAGCCTGTATGAACCTGCTCACCGCCCTCCTGGTGACCCATTTATACCTGTTAGCTTATGAGACGTCCAGAAATCTTCCAGGTTCCCTGGCGACCACGCTCATTTTTGGGTTTACGACCCCTATCCTCTTTTACTCCTACC